>Ga0257106_1000615_pt1 | contig 20278 bp, 13 predicted proteins | sample LP_taG_3_FD_190177 | JGI IMG/M metagenome (GOLD analysis project Ga0257106, IMG submission 190177) | Marine microbial communities from Northeast Subartic Pacific Ocean, Canada - LP_J_2011_P26_10m | ecosystem: Environmental > Aquatic > Marine > Oceanic | place: Canada: Northeast Subartic Pacific...
TCGATTTCTTTCGCGTGGTATTGAATTTTCGTTCCGGTGAACTTCAAGCCGTGGGCGGTGGAAACGACGACGACGCGGTCGGACGGGCCGATGGTTTGGTTCTCGCGCAACTTTCGCAACGCGGCTAAAGCGACGCCGGTGTGCGGGCAGTTGAACATGCCAGTCAAGTCGGCGCGAGCAGCTTCGTCCATCATCTCTTCCTCGGAAGCTTCTTCGACTAAACCGTTGCACTCGGTTAACGCGTAAATGGCGCGGTTGATGGAAACCGGGTCGCCGATTTGAATCGCGCTCGCAAACGTCGGTTCCGCTTTGATCGGCGCAAAGTTTTCCCACCCGTTCTTGAACGCTCGGTACAACGGGTTCGCGTTCTGCGCTTGCGCGACAACCATTCTAGGTAACTTATCGACTAACCCGAGATCTTTGCACATTTTAAACCCTTTGAAAAACGCGTACACGTTGCCTAAATTCCCACCCGGGATGATCACGTAGTCCGGGACTTCCCAGTTGAACTGTTGGAGGATTTCAATCGCGGCGGTTTTCTGGCCTTCCAAACGCAACGAGTTCAAAGAGTTCGCCAAGTAAATCGGTAATTCCGCGGTGACTTCTCGAATGAGTCTCATGCACCCATCGAAATCGGTATCGATGGACAACACCAACGCGCCGTTCGCAATCGGTTGCACCAACTGCGCCAAGGAAATTTTGTTCTTCGGTAAAAATACGATGGACGGAATCCCGGCAGCCGCGGCGTACGCGGACAAAGCCGCCGACGTGTCCCCAGTCGACGCGCACCCAACTGCCGCCAACGGTTTCCCTTGTTTTCTCATCCTGTTCACCTGAGAGACCAACGCGGTCATCCCGAGATCTTTAAAACTCCCCGTGTGCGAGTTCCCGCACTGCTTGACCCACAAATCGTTCATCCCGAGGCACTCTCGTCCGTACCTTTCCGCCCAAAACAAGTTCGAGTTGCCTTCAAACATGGAAACGATGTCGTCGTCGTCGATGCCTGGTAAGACCCACTCTTTCTTGGACCAAACGCCGGAGCCGTACGGCCAGGACGTTTTGCCCACGCGTTCGTCGAAGAGCGTTTTCCAGTATTCTGTTAATATTATGTTGTTGTTGTTGTAATAGAATGATTTTAAAGAAAGCAAGCGGTTAATATAATAATAATAACAGTCAGTTTGAGATGATGAAGTGTTGTTGTCTGTCTTCTTTAGTACTAATGTATATCTATACATAAGATATTAAATGTTTCTCGAGCGCGAGCGCGACCAAAGAAAAGAGAATTGAACCAATTTGGATAATAAAAAGAAGGGTTTACAACGAGACTCATTCAATAGTACCTGCGGGATACTTCCCCAGCGCTTCCATGTCGTGTTCGACGTCCAACAGTCCACCATTCTTCGATCGGTAAATCACTTCGTCTAACGAGTACGTTTCTGATTTATCCGCCGAGGAAAATGGGACGTACTTCGCGCTGAACAGATTTCCTTTCACGCCGTCTCTCGAGTCTTTTTTCGCTTGCTCGCGAATGTTTTGCACGTTTGCTTTTGTGATTTGTCTTTGTCTTCTACTGTTACTGTTCTTATTATTCTCTGCTGCTTTTGATGAATTTCGTCCGCTGGTGGATGTTTTCAACGCTTGGCGGAAGGAGAAGAGCTGCGAGGCTTGCACGCTCGGGTAATACGGCATGATTTGATGATGATGTTGCTGATAGAATGTAGTACGCGTGTTGTGTGTGAGAGTGACGTAAAAAAGAACCACTTTTTGGGTTAAAAATCGACGACTTAAAAAAGATCAAAATTTTCCTCTCCTCTTTTCTCTTTGTTTTTTTTGCTTGGGTGAAACTTTCAGGGTTTAAAAACGACTACCAAATCAATCCGCCACACGAGAGAAACGAACAAAACAGAGAGAGAAAAAGAGTTTATCAGGTGGAACAACATTCGACGAGAGTTCTGTCTGTTATTACAGAACGAACACACACTTATTACACACGTGCACATAAATCATGTCCCAGTTTCAGTCAGAGAGTGTCGTTTTACGTTCACTTCTGTTGTTTTTTGTGCTCTCTTCTTCTCTTCTCCGTTCGAAACGACCAACGACAACGACGACGACAACATCACCAAGTTTTAGTCATCGCTGTGTGTGGAAATTCGTATCCAGAGTGTCTCGTGTGTAGTATTTTTAAGTAAAACTCATTCATCAAATCAAACGACAACACGTCACATATATACTACATACTCTGTATATAAGAACAGAAGAGTTTGAGAACAAAAGAATAATAAGTAAGAGAGAATGATCAGCGCTTCTATCTCGTTCTCGCCGAATACCGCGACGACGATGGCTTTCTCGTCCTCGTCAAAGTCGTATAAAACTAAGTCATCGTCAAACACCATCGCGAACAACAAGGACAACACCAATCACACGTCACCAACGACTCTTCCTCGAACGACTTCTTTCTCTAAAAGACGACAACACAAAAACGTTTTGACAGTGGTCAGAGCAGAAAACAATAAAGGAGAGGAACCGAAACTGACCCGAAAAAACGAAGCAGAAACGGAGGCGTTTTTATCTCCAGCGGAGAAAAGCGGGGAGAATCCTCTGAAAGATCCAATGGCGATAATAGGCATCGTGGGGATATTAGGCGTCCCGGCGTTGATTTTACTCGTCGGCGTGACGAGCGGGTACATCGGACAATAACATATATAGTATATACATACTGTGGTTGATGTTGTTGATTAAAATATTATATACTACTCTTGATGATATGGTGATGTATTATTAACCAAGAAGCGAGAGAATTCTTCTTCTTCTTCTTCTCGCGCTCGCGCTCGCTTCCGTTGTCGTTAGTATTATTATTCATCGGATGCGGCGCGGTAGTTTTTTCCGCATATTATAAAATGTATCAGAAGTTAAAGACGGCTCAAATACGTCCGAGCGGTGGTATTATTTGCTCGTTTATTACGGTATTCTCTGTATCTTTGCCTCACTCTTCTCCTTCATGCGCCGCTTGCAACGGGAACGACGACGGTTCGTGGCATTGAAAACGCATCGCTTCAAAACGTATCGCTTCAAAACGCATCGCTTCTTTCACCAGAAGGTCGTTCTCGTCGTTCAATAAGCTCGCACAGGAGTCCTGCAACAGCGTTGCTTCTTCGGACATGAATGTCGTTCTTGAGCCTGGATCAGAAGACCCGAGCGTAAAATACGAATGCAAATCCTGTTGACTCGATATTTGCATGTCGAGCATGCGAGTTTGCGCCACTCGAAACTGTTGTTTTAATTCATTTTGACGACGTTTTTTGAACGAATCCGATCTTTCTGGCGCCTTCTGCCTGGTCGTTTGATCTCGTCCGTCTTTATTAACGCTCTTACTTTCAACCGCCGCTTTTCTCGATTCATCTCCTTCTGTATCGTCATCTTGACTTTTACGACTTTTTCTCTTGGGGGATACCACATTCTTCTTTTCCGTCGTCGTCGTCGTCTCGGCATCTTTCATCGTTTCCTTTTTCTTCTTCTCTTCATCATCTCCGGATATCCCGAGAGTCATCGTTGCTCTATCGCGACGGAGTAGACTGGTGAGAATGATGCACGTCGTCGTCCTTTCGCCTGGTGGTTTCCTTCTCAAGATGGCCTCCGCCGGTTCGATTATTTCCTTCTCTATTTGCAGAAGCGCGGAAGCGAAACCTGAAGATTCAGAAGAAGAAGAATCGGGAAGAACGAAACCGACCTGTTTTTTTATACTATTCAGCTTCGTCTTCTTCTTATCATCATCATCATCGTCTTTGTCGGATGGAAAACGTTCGATTTCCTTCTTATTTTTCACCTCCTCCTTCTTCTTCTTCTTCTTCTTCTCGGAACCGGAAACCAACCGTCTCACGAACTCGTTCGCGTCCAACAATTGTTCTTCCACCTCTTTCTCTCGTTTCTCATCCTCATCACTTTCGCTTTCACCACTTTCATTACTCGCAATTCTGATGCTACTAAGTCGTTGTCGGTTTTGCATCTGCAAAGTCTTTTTTCTAAAAATACTCTCCGCTTTGTCTTGCTCTTTTCGACTCCGCGCCGAGTGCGACCGGTACGGCACTTTATTATTAGTATTATTATTAGTATCATCAGTATTAATAGTATTGCTCTCATCACCATCGCGACGTGGTGTCGAAGAAATCGTCGTCGTTCTCCGCGCTTCGGAGGCGTCGCCCGCGCCGTTCTCCATCGTAGAAAGTCCTCCCCTTTAGAAAACCCTAACCTTAACGCTTTCGCGATATTGAACGACTTTCTCACTTCTCTTTAAACGACCCCCTTTCTCCCCCCCTCGAAGGCGGTTAAAAAGACCCGAATCGTTCGTTCGTTCGCGGTTTTGGTGGTCCTCTTCGAGTATTCTATTCGAGGTATAGTATAAATATCTATATCGAACAACACGATTGGAATATTTAATGGGTTTAATTAAAATCACCCCCTTGGATATCCCACCAGCGCGAGCGACGCGAAAACGCGCACACGAACGAACTCCACCACCAAAATATCTATCTGTGCGTGCGAGAGAGAGAGCACGAAGAGATCCTGAGAGAAAAGTGTAACCGATGATGACGATATATATTTGTGTTCTGTGTTGTTGTTGTTCTTAATTGTCTTTCTTTTCTCGAGCAGAGCTTTTAAGTGGGTGACACCTGTTACACGCAGAGCGAATTCAGAGCGAGCGAGCAAAAGATACCCCGGGAACCTTGAGGTATAATAATACTCGCACTCGCACTGATGAAAAAAAAGTAGACTCTCGCGAGAGCGCAGAGAGAGAAAGAAATTTGTTTTTGTTTTTACGAGAGAAGAAAAAGAGGAACCTTTTTGTTGTTGTTCAAAGTATCGCCGCACACTCGTCTGCTTGAGAGGAGTTTTTTCCTCTTTCTAAAAGAATAAGTCTAGAGTTTCGGGCTGCTTGTTTTGGGAAAAACAACTCTACTTTATCTCTCACTTTTCTACTCGTTTCATCACCAACTTTTGCAGATATATATACTGATATCATCGTCAGATCGAGAGGAACAACAAGAACAACAACTTACTTTGATTGAGAAGAGCGTTTAGTAGTTTGTTTGTTTACACGCCGGACGACGTAAACGACTGTTTAAAACTGATTAAAACGGAAGAAGAGAAGAAGAGAAATCAAATCATCATGTCGGACTTATTCGACGCGTTCGATGACGATAAAAAAGGAAAGAAGAAGATGATGCACGCACCTCCTGGTGGAGGGTTCGTGAGACCACCACCGGCTGGAAGTAGTAATAATAATTCTGCAGAGACGACGACGAATCTTAAACCGACCGCGAGCGCGTTCGTTCCCGGAGGAGGAGTAGGATTAGGAGGAGCAGCCGCCTCTGGTGCTGCTCCTGTACCGCCTCAAGCGGTTTCGTCGACGCTTGATGAACAACGAGGAGAAGATGAACAAAAAGAAGAAGTAGAAGAAGTAGTATCGTCTGTGATGCAAAAGGTCGCGAAAACGTTAACGATTGGCGGAGACTCTGGCTCGGATTCCGCGTTATCTCAAATGGCCGAACGCGAACAGAAGTTAAAAGAAGAACAACAACGCAAAGAAGAAAAAGAAGAAGCGAAGAGGTTACAACAGATGGAAAAGGAGAGGAAAGACTCAGAGCGAAAGAAAGAAGCGGAAGAGGAAGAGAAGCAGTTGATGGAAGAGTTGGCGAATAGTAAAGACGCGGATAGTCGAGAACATTTGAACTTGGTGTTTATCGGACACGTCGACGCCGGGAAATCGACCATCGGAGGGCAGATTTTGTATCTCTCCGGTCAAGTCGATCAGAGAGTCATCGAAAAGTACGAACGAGAGGCAAAGGATAAAAACCGAGATTCCTGGTACATGGCATACATCATGGACACTTCGGAAGAGGAAAGAGCGAAAGGGAAAACCGTGGAGGTTGGTAAAGCGCATTTCGCGACGGAGAAGAAAAGATACACCGTGTTGGACGCGCCCGGGCACAAAAATTACGTGCCGAACATGATCGCCGGCGCCGCGCAAGCCGACGTCGGCGTTCTGGTCATCGCCGCGAGAAAAGGCGAATTCGAAACCGGGTTTGAAAAGGGCGGTCAAACCAGAGAGCACGCGCAGTTGGCGAAAACTTTAGGCGTCACAAAGTTAGTCGTGGTCGTGAACAAAATGGACGACCCGAGCGTCAAGTGGGATAAAAAAAGATTCGACGAAGTACACACGAAACTGATTCCGTTTTTGAAAGTGTGCGGGTACAAAGAAAAAGACATCACGTTCGTCCCGATTTCCGGATTAAAAGGTACGAACGTGAAAGATCTCGTCTCGAAAAGCGAGTGCGATTGGTACGGCGGCAAATCGTTCTTCGACACGTTGGACGATTTAGAACCGATGGATCGAGATCCGAACGGGCCGTTTCGCATGCCGGTGATGGACAAATATGCAGAAATGGGGTGCATGGTCATGGGAAAAACCGAATCCGGGGCGTGTCGAGTCGGACAAAAGCTCACGTTAATGCCCGGTAGAATCGATTGTAAAATTGAAAAGCTTTGGCAAGACGAAGACGAGTGTTCCATTTGCAAGTGCGGCGAAAACGTGAGAATGAAACTCTCCGGCGTAGACGAAAAAGATATCCATCCAGGAATGGTCTTGTGCCCCCCGAACAAATTGGTCCACGTCACGCAAGAAATCGAGTGCCAACTCGCCATCGTGGAATTGTTAGACCACAAATCCATCTTTTCCACCGGCTACAACGCCGTCATCCACATCCACTCCGTCACCGAGGAAATCGAAGTCAAGAAACTCGTCAGCGAAATGGACCCGAAAACTCGAAAGCCGAAAGAAAGTAAGTGTAAATACTTAAAAGCTGGATCCATCGGCGTCGTTCGAATTACCATCGCCGCGCCAATCTGCGTGGAAAAGTTCTCCGACGTCCCTCAGTTAGGGAGGTTCACCTTGAGAGACGAAGGGAAAACCATCGCCATCGGGAAAGTTTTACGGATCAAACCGAAATCCGAGGAAATCGATAACATGGCCAAGACGACTGGTGGCGCCGCGGTCTGATTTATCATTATCATTATTATTAATTACTAAACAAACAAACAAAGAGAGAGAGTCATAAAGAGAGTGTCATCAGAAGAGAGAGTTAGTTGTTGTTCGTGATCATCATCATCAAGTATTCATTAAGAGTGTTCTACGTATCGTTTTGTTCATCATTTTTGTAACGAACTTTTGTCTCACATTTCGTCATTCATTTCATCGCTTTCATCGCTCTTATTTAGATATATATACGCACTACTCACTTGTCTATGACGACGGCTTCCAGCAGATTATTACTTCTTCGACACAGACGACGTCAGTTCTGCGACATCATCGCCGGTTTCGGAGGGGTATCTTCTTCTTCTTCTTCTTCTTTCATTTCTGTTGAAGAAAAGCGGATAAAATGGACGCAAAACCAAAGTTCACGAACGTTGAAGACGGACGCGTACGTGGCCGGGAACGGCGATTTCTTCCGGCTCGGAATACCATCTTCATCATCGTTATCATCGTCTTCAAAGAGGACGTTCGTTCCGGTAGACATACCAACGAACGGAGGAGATATTAAATCGATCGCATCTGGTGGCGCACACTCTCTGGTGGTGACGAGCAAAGGCGAAGTGTTCGCGACGGGATTGAACGAATACGGCCAATGCGGGATTCGGATTATTAATGCTGATGATGATGGAGGAGGAGGAAATGAAGGAAGTAGTAGTAGCGCGACGGCAATGAATGACATCGTGCGAGGATGGACGAGAGTAGAGTTTAGAGATGCTACAGACGGGAACGTCGTTGAAATCGAAAAGGCGATATCCGGGCCGGCGAGTAGTCACTCGGTGTGCATTGCGCGAGGCGGGAAGCGAGTATTCGCGTTCGGGAAGAACGATCGAGGGCAACTAGGTGTCGGGGTTGCGTTTGACGGGAAGGAAAGAGAAGAAGGGACGCTCGTTGTTTTCGATGAATCAACAAGAACAGAAGAAGAAAGAGAAGATGACGTTGTCATCGTAGACGGCGCGACGGGGAGAGAATCGACTATTCTCATCAGCGCAAACGGGGACGCGTATTACAGCGGAAAAATTAAGACAGATAAAGACGAACGGTTTTCGTTGATTACTACCGCGATAGAGTTTTTCTTCCCGCCATCGTCGTCGTCGTCATCAACAACCACCACCACTACCGCGACGGAGTTACCGCAAACCAATTCGTTTCGGAAAATCCCGGGTTTACGAAACATCGTCAACTGCTCGGTCACGGACGCCTGCGCGGCGTTTGTGGACGCAAACGGGAAAACGTTTACGATTGGAACGACATCCGGGAAAGTATTAGGACGAGAAGTAAAAGGAGGAGAAGAGAATACAACGAATAATGCATTAGGCGCAATCGAGGATGTTTTACTGGAAAACGTTTCGTTAGGTTTCAATTTCGCCGTCGCCGTCGCGAAATCCAGCGGCGCTTTGTTCACCTGGGGAGCAGCATTGGACGATCAAGAAGCGGATTCTAAATACGGTTTGAAACCTCGATTGGTCAAACACGAACCGCAGAACATCAACGTCGCGTTCACCAAAGTCTCTTCCGGGTACAAGCACTGCGCCGCAATCACGAGCGACGCGCGATTGTTCACGTGGGGATGGAGCGGTTCGGTAGGTCAGCACTTCGAGGACGAAGAGTCTTCCGCCGGGCAACTGGGATTAGGGAACGATTTCGATTACCCGACACCGACTGAAGTGAAATGGAAGGATCGATCGACGAAGGTTTTAGACGTAAGATGTGGGCAAAATCATACCATCGTCCTCGCTTCGCGAGAAGATTAGAATAGAACTTAGAGAATAGATTTAGAAACCGACCGCGTTAATAATATATACAGAAACCTATCGTAGTTTATCATTACGTCTTCTAGTATTTGCCATTAATCTTAGAAGAGTAATTACTACTGCTCAAAGCATCCATCAACTCCAAATGTTGTTCGTGCAACTTTCGAAACATCGTCGCGTTTTCTTCCTGCGCGCGGAGGAGTTCGAGGTGCAAATTTCTCACATCCGCTTTTAACGACTTCACCTCTTTTTCTAAACACGTTTTGACAACATCTTTGGTCCTCTTCGAAACTTCGTCAGAGATGACGTCGGCCGTAATAAGCACTTGTTGTTGTTGTTGTTCCTGACTTGTCGTCGTCGTGTTTAAGTTTTCGAGCGATTTTCGCATCTCTTCAGCAGTGGCTCTTTCTTCTTCTTCTTCTTGTTTATTCAGATGTCGCTTCTGCTCTTGTTTTCGCGGCACGTTGCTTTCGATTCTGTTCTCTTTATCGCTGTCGTTCTCTTCATTCGTCGTCTTCGTCTTCGCTTTTGTCGCAGGTGGTTGCCATTTTAAGCCAATCACTCTTCCGCCCTCGTGCGCTTCGGTTTCAAACAAAGCGCTCGTCTCAAAATCGTCTCCGAAGTAAAATTCCGCGCCGCCGCTCGTGCTATTGCTAAAACCGTTCATCGGAGTGCTCCTGTACTTATTCGTCCTCTCATTCATATGCGTTCTCAAGCTTCGACAATCGTACATCGACACGACGCCGTTGCCTCTGTATCCGACCGCTAACACTTGACCGCTCGGATGCCACGAGACGGAAGACGCCGCGCCCGCGGTACCAAAAATGACACCGTTCTCCGACGATGATTGCATCCATCGTTTATTCGGATTCGGTATGTGTAAACACACCCCAGTTTTTGGATGCATGGCAACATCTCGCAATGAAACCGATCCGTCGTCGTTAGCTACCGCTATAATTCTAGGCGCCGTCGGCGAAAACGCAATCGAGTGAATGACGTTGTTCGCGTCCGAAGAATGAAAGCCTGTCTCTAACGATTCCGATTCGCAATCGTAGACATTCAAATCGCCACTCGACGTCCCCGCGGCTAACATCATTCTTCTGTGCGGTGAGAAATCTAAGCATTTCACCGAGGAGGAAGAGGAGGAGGTACTCATCATCGACTTTTCCTCGTTGACGTCAAACGCGCTCAAAGGCTCCGAGTAGTACTTATTAAACTCTTTCCCTCTCCCTAAACCAAAACTCTCCTCATCTTCCTCCTCCCCGAATCGTTCTCCACCTTTATGCAACACAATCTCCCCTCTCTCTGAACCGCACGCGATCACTCGATCGTCTTTACTAAATTTCACCGCGTTCACGACACCACCAATAGTAGTACTCGCCGAGCGACGACCGCCGTCTAATCCGCCGGATGATAGGAGTCTGCTCGCCACTCGTCTCGTCTTCAAATCCCAAACCTTCACGATATTCGACGTCCCACCGACTAACAAGTATCGCGAACTCGAGTGAAAATCCATCGATTTCACCTCGAAGTCGTCATCGTCAACATCCTCGTCTTGTGCTGCTTCTGAAGCAAAAGTCAACGGTGTATTTCTGTGCATCTTTGTCTTCTCCGCATGATCATCATTCTCACGCTTAAACCTCTGTCTCTTCCTCTCTTCCTCCTTAACTTCTCCCACACACTTTAACTGTTTATCAAGAACGACCACTCGCCCGTCGCTTAAACCGACTGCGACGCAGTTCCCGTTCGATTTCGACCACTCCACGCAGTTGATTTCATTCGATTGGATTTTTGAATTCTTTTCCCCGTTGGAGGAGGAAGAACAACTCGCTTCCGCGTATCCTATTATTCCGTTGTTGTTGTTGTTGTTATTCTTATTATCGTTGTCCTCGTTAGAAGGAGAGTACAATTTCACCTCGGATGCGCCCCGGCGAGACCACCCGATGGTCGCTAACATGTTCTGTTGTTTGTGTTCGTTTGTTGTGATGATTTTTTTGAAATTTCTCGAAAGAGTTGACGAGTGACTTTGAAAGAGAAAAGAGGAGACAAAGAACGATAACGCGGGATTTCATTCGTCTTCGAGGAGCATGCTATGTAATACAAAAGAACTCTACTACTGTTTTTGAGTGCGCAAAATGTGGCTTTGTAAATGACTACTCGATGATGTACGAAAACGCTTCTTTTCTCGCGCAAAAATCGTCACATTTTTCGTACTACGGTTTCTCTCGTTCGTGCGATGAATACGCATAATATTTCATCTCCTCCCTTCTTGGCTTCTTTCATTTACGCTTTTATTCGATTTTCTTCTTAATCTATCGTTTTTGTTCGAGTTTTTGTCGACGCCTGAGTTTCCTCCTACTACTCGTCCGGAAGAAGACGACGATTTTGACGATAACAACGCGACGAAACCGACGAAACCGATTATCGTCCCCCACGCGATTCGATTGACCATCGCTTTCCGTTTCAAACCTTCTTTGTGTTCGTCCAAGCGCAATTTGCACCTTTTGCCAATCAAGTCGCACAGTTTAGCGCCATCGAAGTAGTCTTGGTCGGAGACGTCGGACATGTCTTTGTCCGGGCCGCACGCGGCGCGGAATTTGGTCAAGCCGACGCAGGAACAGTTGAATTCGCCGAGGATGTATCGCGTTTTTGTTTTTCTGTTGTTGGCATCTTTTTTGTTCTGTTCTTCTTTCTCGAATTGTTCGTCGTGTTCTTCTTCTTCTTCTTCGTCGTCATCCATGGGGATAAAATCCGCGGTCCATAACAAAGGTAACGCGTTATACGCCAAGTTTAACTTCCTCGCGATGCGTTGAATATCGTTCTTGAGAAACTTCTCGGTCAAATCTCGAAACAACGGTTCTTCCGGTTTGTAAAACGTCGTCTTGTTGTTCCAGGCAACCGCGGAACGGCCGTTCTCGCCGACTGGTTTCTTATGAATGATTTCGAATAACTCGTCTTTGACGAATACCATGCGTATTTCGCCTTCGCTGATTCGAGGGAGTAAGCGTTGGTCGACGACGAAAGCGCCTTTGAGAAGTTGACTTTGTTTGTCTACTTTGTCTTCGTCTTCGTTTTCGTCGTCGTTCTGCTGCTGTAAATAGTTCCCGTCGGAAACGGACGTCCAGTTCCCGCCCGCGTCCGGGTGGTTTTTCCCGCACGCGCAAAACGCCACCAACTCTTTAAACGTGTGCTCTTCGATGTGGTTATCGTTCATCTCTTGACAGACGACTATCGTATCGTCGCCGATTTCGAATTCCTCCTCCCCGTCGTCGTTCTTCTTTCGTTCTTCTTCTTCTTCTTCTTCTCTACTACCACTACGACTACCACTACTACTATTATTGCTGCTAGTCTCATTGTTATCGTTATTATTATCGCTAGAATCTATCTTATTATTCATGTTCATGATCCGATCGTGCTTCCCTTTCAACCACACCAACCAAATCCCGCACCCGGTCGACCCTCGATTTTGTTTCAAAACTCTCGGCCACACTTTCAACCCTTTCTTCAACCCTCTCTCCATCTCTTTCTTCGTGTAATACGCCCGCGTATCTCTCAACCCGCACGCTAACTTGCGTATTTTCACCAGCGCGATTTTCGATCCCATGTTTCGTAAACTCGCCTTGTTCCCGAAGATTAAAATATCCGTTTTATTTTCCAACTCCTCCATGAGGTCGTCGAACCTCTCCTGATTTGAATGCGGCGTGATTTGACCGGGGTTAATCCTCACTAAAATCGCGTCAAACTTTTCCTCTATCACGTATTGTTTGAACGTGTCGTGTTCTCGAGGCTTATAATCCACTCGTACGGCGTAGATGCCGTTTTCGATTAAACCGTTCGTCAACGCCACGGAATCGTAGCGATAGCCGTGTTTGTCTTTGTCCATGGATATATTCACATTATCTTTCACTTTATTACTCTCACCATCCTCGTCCAAATCATAAACGTGTCCGTACCCGACCACGGCTATTTTATACATTCCACTCAAAATATCTTTCGAAGAAGAAGAAGGTTGTTCTCGGATGACGTTCGAGCGTAAAAAATGATTTTGTGCCACGTGATATTTCAGTTCCAGTTGTGATTTTGATTCATGTTCTCGTTCGTCCTCATCCTCCTCGGAGAATAAACTCGTCATGGACTCTCGTCGAGACGAGGAAGCGTTGTTAATGTTGTTGTTCTTTTTACTATCGTTCATCGTAACGCTCGTCTGTTCTTCTCCTCCTCTCTTTCTCTCAAACCAATCACTATTGATATATACACCAATGGATTCGTTTTATCTTATTCACACTAGATAAACAGAAATTCGCATCACCCATCAACGAGAGATAAAAGAAGAGGAAACCAACAACGCTCTCCAAAACAGAGAGAGACAGAGAGACTTTAGGAAGGAAAAGGTTTCAACTCTCTCTCTAGCTCTTTCACTCTCGCAACAGTTCGCAGTGATGCTCGTTTTCACGCGCTTTGAGATGCTCCTCAGATGTCTGATGCATTTACTCAACACGAAACAAGAATCGGATAAAAATGTTTAGGGTGTCCAACCCTAATGTTAAAAGCGAAGTCTTTTCCTCCTTTTTTTTCTCACTTTTGCTTCATTCTGAGAGAGAGCGAGAGAGAGTTGAGTTGCGCGCTCTTTGTTTAGGATATTATATACATTATATCGAAGAAAATGTTGACGAAATTCGAAACGAAATCGAACAGGGTGAAAGGCCTCTCGTTCCACCCGAAACGACCGTGGATTTTAGCCTCGTTACACTCAGGGGTGGTGCAATTGTGGGACTACCGAATGGGGACTCTGATCGACCGATTCGACGAACACGACGGACCGGTCCGAGGGGTGGATTTTCACACCAACCAACCGTTGTTCGTGAGTGGAGGGGACGATTATAAAATAAAGGTTTGTTTTTGTTAACTTCTTTTTATCATTCTCGTTGGTGTTGTTATTGTTTGCGTTATAAGAAAGAGAGCTTAAGAGAGAAAACATAAGTGATCTCGCCGAGTGTTGATGGGTTAAAATTGGAGAGATTTGAGGGTTACAAAGAAATCGCTGAAAAGCGAAACGATCGAAACATTTCTAATCACTGACGACTTTATTATCTCTCTTTACTACTACTACTACTCACAACAACAACATTATTAGGTGTGGAACTACAAACTGCGCCGATGTTTATTCACCTTACTCGGACACTTGGACTACATCCGAACGGTGCAGTTTCACGTGGAACACCCGTGGCTCGTCTCCGCGTCGGACGATCAAACCATTCGCATTTGGAACTGGCAATCCAGGAATTGCATCAGTGTGTTGACTGGGCACAACCATTACGTCATGTGCGCTTCGTTTCATTTGAAGGATGACTTGGTCGTTTCGGCGTCGTTGGATCAAACCGTTCGCGTGTGGGATATCGTCGCGCTGAGGAAGAAAGTTGCCTCGCCGGGAGGTCCGCAAAGACCGAGCGAATTGGATTTGAAAATCCCGCAAATGAACGCGGATTTGTTTGGTGGCGGCGATGCGGTGGTGAAGTACGTGTTGGAAGGCCACGATCGAGGCGTCAATTGGGCGTCGTTTCACCCGAGTTTACCGCTGATCGTCTCCGGCGCGGACGATCGCCAAGTGAAATTATGGCGCATGAACGACACGAAAGCCTGGGAAGTGGACACGTTGAGAGGTCACGTGAACAACGTGTCGTGCGTGATGTTCCACGCGCGACAAGATATCATCGTTTCCAACTCTGAGGATAAATCGATTCGAGTTTGGGACATGAGTAAAAGATCGGGCGCGCAAACCTTTCGAAGAGAAAACGATCGATTCTGGATTTTGTCCGCGCACCCGAACTTGAACTTGTTGGCTGCCGGGCACGATTCCGGGATGATTGTTTTTAAATTGGAAAGAGAACGACCGGCGTACGCGTCGCACGCGAACATGCTGTATTACGTAAAGGATCGATACTTGCGCTCGTTTGAGTTTGAAAGTCAAAGAGATAATCCTTTGGTGTCCGTGAGACGACCTCCGGGGGGTGGAAACAACTCTGGCTTCCGCAACTTGAGTTACAACCCGGCTGAAAACGCGGTGTTGATCAACTCCGACAGCGAAGGCGGATCGTACGAGTTGCACGTCTTGCCGAAAGACGACGGTCGCTCGGGCGAAGTCGGTAACGAGCCGAGACGAGGTCAAGGCGTTTCCGCGACGTTCATCGCGCGGAACAGGTTTGCGGTTTTGGACAAATCCACGCACCAAATCTTAATCAAAGACTTGAAAAACGAAGTCACGAAGAAGTGTGTCCCTCCGGATTCCACCGTGGACGCCATCTTTTACGCCGGCACCGGATCTCTCTTGTGCCGCGCCGAAGATCGCATGATTTTGTTCGACGTTCAACAAAGAGCCGCGATGGCGGAAATAACGACGCCGTTGATTAAATACGTCATTTGGTCCAACGATATGTCTTTGGTTGCCATGTTATCGAAACACGCGATCGTAATCGCCAACAGAAAGCTTGGGCACGCGTGCACGGTGCACGAAACCATTCGCGTGAAATCAGGCGCCTGGGACGACAGAGGCGTGTTCATTTACACGACTTTAAACCACATCAAATACGCGTTACCGAACGGTGATTCCGGGATTATCCGAACGTTGGATAACGCGGTGTATGTGACCAAAGTCATCGGCAACGTCGTCCATTGCTTGGACCGAGACGGTAAAAACAGACGCATTCAAATCGACTCGACGGAGTACGTCTTCAAACTCGCTTTGGTTCAGCGCAAATTCGATCAAGTTTTATCGATGATCAAATCGAACGTCTTGTGCGGTCAATCGATCATCGCGTATTTGCAAAAGAAAGGGTACCCGGAAATTGCTTTGCACTTTGTTAGAGACGAACAAACGCGATTTGCGCTGGCGGTTGAGTGCGGCAACATTGAAGTCGCGTTGGCTGCCGCGCAAGCGTTGGACGAGAAAGAAACGTGGCACAAACTCGGCGTGGAAGCTTTGAGACAAGGGAACCACCAAATCGTCGAGTTTGCGTACCAAAAGACGAAAAATTTTGAGCGCTTATCGTTCTTGTATTTAATCACGGGGAACATCGAAAAGCTGCAAAAAATGTTGAAGATTTCCGAAATGCGCGCGGACGTCATGGGTCAATTCCACAACGCGTTGTACTTAGGCGACGTTACGGAACGCGTTAAAATCCTCGAATCCGCCGGTCACCACCCGTTAGCGTACGTGACGGCGAAGACGCACGGTTTAGAAACCGACGCGGAGAGAATAGCGGAGGAGTTGAGAGAAGCCGGGGCCAAGGTTCCGGATATCGACGCTTCAGTCGGAGAGTTGTTGACGCCACCGGAACCGATTTTGAAGGAAGATAACTGGCCTTTGTTGACCGTATCCAAAGGATTCTTCGAAGGCGTCTTGTCCGGCGAAGTTTCCGCCTCGCAATACCAAATGGACGAGAGCGAGATGGAAGGCGTCGGAGGCGATTGGGGCGACGGCGACGATTTGGATTTGGGCGTCGGCGGCGACGACGACGAGATGGAAAAAGACGATCCTTTGGCGAACATCTTACCCGGCGGAGACGAGGAAGAGAACAAATCACAAGATGGTTCAGACGCTGGTTGGGATATGGAAGATATGGACTTACCGGCGGCGGATTTAGTCGGTGGAAGCCAACCGGGATCGCCGACGGGTATCCAAGCGGGCGAAATGTTTGTCGCGCCGAGCGCCGGCGTAGACCCGATACAAAAGTGGACGGCCAAATCCGCGGTCGCCGGCGATCACGCGGCAGCCGGGGAATTCGATGGCGCCATGAAACTCTTATCCAGACAATTAGGCATCGTAAACTTCAAACCGTTGAAACATTTGTTTGTGGATTGCGCGTTTGCGAGTACCGGGGTGTTACCCGGTTCGCTCTCCGAAGGCGACGCCGCGAAGATGCGGGTGATTTTATCTAGAAACTGGGACTCGTCCGATCCTATCGGCCAAGTCAAACCGCCGAATTTGTTGGGCACGTTGCCAATTCTCGAGGAGAAGTTGAAGCAAGCGTATAGAAAAGTCACGGAGGGGAAATTCTCGGACGCGTTGAACTTGTTCGTGAACATTATTCACTCGATCACTTTGTTATCCGTGGAAACGAGACGCGAAGTGGACGAGGTGAAAGAGTTGTTGGCCATTGCGAGAGATTACGCCGTCGCTTTACGAATCGAATTGAGTCGCAAAGAAGTCGCGAAATCGGATCCGAACCGAGCCGCCGAGTTGGCGGCGTATTTCACGCACCAAAATTTACAACCGATTCACTCCTCGTTATCCTTGAGATCGGCGATGACTATCTTTTACAAGATGCAAAACTTCCAAACCGCGGCTGGGTTTTCTCGAAGATTGTTAGAGCTCAACCCACCCGCAAACGTGGCCACGCAAGCGAAACAGGTTTTGCAAGTGTGCGAGAAACAGAACAAAGACGCCGTGGAGTTGAATTACGATTCTCGCAATCCGTTTGTCGTCTGTTCCGGGACGCTGACGCCAATCTACAGAGGCACCAAAGATCTCGCGTGCTCCTGTTGCGGGGCGAAGTACGTCGTCGAGAAGAAAGACGCTCTGTGCGATGTTTGCAACTTGGGTAAAGTAGGCGCGGATGCGACTGGTTTAGTCGTTTCGGAGACGCAAAGTTCATCATCGTCCAGGCGTTGATGATGATACTTTTTTAACTTCGGCGAACGAAGAGAGAAGAGGTCTTAGAACTTTTACTTTTAAATAACATAACATGAATGAAAAACTACAGTATTTCAGTATTATTAACAACTCGATCATAAATGCCGCCTCTGCCGCCGCTCTAATAACATTATGCATACAAAACTACTACGACCTCGGTTGTCCGGAGACGATCAAATCTTCGCTCGATAAGTTCGCGACGATATTAATTTCTTCTTCTTCTTCCTCTCCTCCTCCTAATCTTCCTCCTCCTCGCTCCTCCAATTCTATCTTTACACTACTAATACTACTACTCTTGATCATCTTCTTCTTCTTAGTATTCTTACCAAACGTCGCTAAGAACGCCAATTGCACAACCCCCAACACGCCTCCGAACATATTCGGACTGACTAAAAACCAATCTTTCAACGCAAACCCGTACGCGGCCCATGAAAACCCATTCACGGTAATCGCCACGCTCATCGGCCAATACAAACTCGACGCGTCTCTCTCCGCGATGATCCGTCGCATCTCCGACAACGGCGACGCGTAATATATCGTCAAGACGACGTTGCAAAAAATCCCAGACGCGAATCGCTTCTTCCCTTCCTTTTCGTCCCCATGCATGACCACACCCAAGACAAAACCCATTATACTTAAAACCGCGCAAGATACCAGTACCATCTTTTCCAACTCTTTCCTCTTCTTCTCGTTTTGCGCGTTTAACGTCAGCGCTATCATTAAAGCGTACACCGAGACGAGCAAGCCTGGAAAGTTTGACACGAACACCCAATAGTCTTTAATCACGGATCCGTACATCATCCACCCGATGCAATTGCACACCACGATCGGGTACGGGTGGGAGTTTAAGGAACCCCACTCGTTCATTTTGCGGTATTTTTGGAGCTCCGGTAACGAGGCGAAGAACATGACGTTTGCGAGTAGGAACCCGAGGATTGGGGCGATCGTGAGCGTGAATATTTCTGACGCTGATTCGCCGGCCATTTTTGTTCTTGTCTGTTAGACTATATATAGTCTGTTATAATAGATTCGTTCTTCTTGAGAGCGTTGTGTTTTTGTGTGTGTTGATATCTGTAGTATCTTTATTATTGTTTCTGATGTATGAGAGATAAGAGAGAGGTCGTTGGTACTTCTCTGCTCTCCCGGGAAAGAGATTCTCCACAAACTCCTCTCGTTTACTTTGTTCTGCGTAGTTGCAACTCACTGTTGCTCGATATAGTGTTAGTATTATTCAATAAGATGAATATGTCTCCTCTCTCAAATCATCGCATACATATTGCAATAGTACTACTAATATACTACTAAGTATCTGTCGTCTCTCGGTTAAGTATTCACCGACCCCTACTAATAAAAGTCTGAAGAGTAAAACTAGTCTTTTTCAGAACAAAACAGAGAGCAGTTTTCCCTCGTTCTTTTTCCTTTATGCTTTTACTTCACAGGAGCAAACAAACTGTTGGGCAGAACTGTTCGTTCTTTTTCAGAACAAAACAGAGAGCAGTTTTCCCTGTTCTTTTTCCTTCACAGAAAAAAATGAGAGGACAGTCAAAAACAAAAAAAAGCAAAAAAAAGCAAAAAAGAGAAAACACTGACAACAAAAACTGACAAAAATTTCTCTAACAACACAGAATTTTTAAAATACACGAAAGAAGGATTTGAACGATGACGAAGAACACCACCATCGAGAAGAAGAAGAGAGGAAGAGAAGGACGAAGAAACAGCAACAGTGTTTTCGCCATTTCTGCGTTTTCCTTGGTTTCGTCGCTTTCATCGATAAATGTTGGAGAGGCGGCGTGCGTGAACCCGACGACGGCTTCGTTAGGTTTATCGCTGAATAATCCGAAACCGGCGCATTTGCGACAGGACACTGGATGCACGTATAATGCCGGAACGGAAACGTACGTCGATCCTGGGGATTCGACAAAGTCGAAAACGTTGACTTATAGCCCGGGCGGGAGCGCGGTGAGCACGAACGCGCACATCTACAACTCTTTCGAGGCTGGGTTTTCCGCGATGCAAGATAACGTCATTAAAGGTTGGGGATGTACCACGCCGAGCTTACTCTATGATAGTGCAGGAGGTTTAGATCTCGGCTTGGCGGAAAGTAAAGTCAGGAAATTGTGTTACGATTCTGTCGCGTAGTCGTTTCCGAACGTTCAAGCGGATGACTCGTATCGCGGATGCGTCGGCCCCTGCGGAGGACACACGAGCGATTACCATTTCCACGGAAGGTATCACTGTTTGTATTCGCAATCTGGTGCGCACTCGACGAAAATTGGCGACGTCGGGCCGTACATCATGTACGGGAAGTGGGAGGATTTCGACAACAAAAAGTTGCCGCACTTGGACGCGTGCGGCGCGCACATCGGGAAGACTCCGGATTCGCCAGCGACTGACGTGTACCACTACCACGCGCAAGACAGAGGACCGTACGGCGTCGGCTGTTTCGGCGATGGCACGAACTTGGTCACCGTTGAAAAATGCAGATCGTTATACCCCGAGTGCAACGATGCCCAAGCCGAAACGTTCACGGACATGCCGCAACCGGACGGCACGAAAAAAACGTTCGAGTACGACCGCGATTGTCCGTGCTTCGACGCCAACGGATTAAACACCGGTACGATTACCGAGCGAGCGATTATCGCGGCGCCGACGGTTCTTTCGTACGACGCGAGCGAGTGGACGTGCGGAAGTGGCGTGAGTTGCATGCAAACCGTGGAAAAAACGCTCGGGTATACCGATTACGTTGGTTCC
>Ga0257106_1000616_pt1 | contig 20268 bp, 12 predicted proteins | sample LP_taG_3_FD_190177 | JGI IMG/M metagenome (GOLD analysis project Ga0257106, IMG submission 190177) | Marine microbial communities from Northeast Subartic Pacific Ocean, Canada - LP_J_2011_P26_10m | ecosystem: Environmental > Aquatic > Marine > Oceanic | place: Canada: Northeast Subartic Pacific...
GATCGCGCGCAAGCCCACGCGCGGGACGTGCTCGCTGATGCACGGCGTGGAGCGGACCACGCACCACGACTCCGTGTGGGACGCGCGACTCGCGTGCGCCAACGACCGGTCGCCGCTTCAAGACGTGAACCTGGAAGTCGAGGTTCGAGCCCCCGACGACCCGCACGTGCTCGCGGGTACGCTCACGGACTGCACGTTTCGGTTCGGGCGTAACGTGGACGAGAACATGGTATCCTCCGCGTTCTTCACCCTCGCCGCGTTCGCATGCCTCGGCCTGGCCACCTACTGCGTCAAGCGGCGTAAAGGGTTCGAACGGTACGACTCGCGGCTGACGCAGTTCAGCGGGTGGAACGCGTGGAGGACTCCGGTGACGGCGATGGACTTTGCGTCGCGCGAGGGGAATCGACGGCGGAGTCGGGCGGAGGCTGAGGTTATAGCGGAGCAGTCTTGCGACGACGAGACGGACCACGAAGGGGACCACGAGGATGGAGGAGTTCGTGTCGAGGAGGACGGGACGGAGACAAACTCAGAAGCAGATGAACCCGTCGGTGCGGCCCGGGTGTGAATAAAGAGACACAGTAGTCACCGCGGCGGTGACGCGTGTGTCTCGACATCGTAAAAGACTAGTGTTGTTGTACAAATGCAGCCTGCTTAACGCTAAATGCGGTGACGTGAGCGCGTGTCGCCGGTCACTGGACGAACCTGTCGTCGAATCTGTCGTCGCCGAGTCGACACTCGTCCTTCATCCCCAGCAGCTCGTACCTGTTATCCGCGATGACGTCGTAGAGTACGTCCCTTAAGAACCCCGGCACTACCGGCCCGAACGTTCCGGCGATGGGAAAGAGCGGGTTCGTGTCGAGGTACGTGGCGATCCGGAGTACGGCGTCGGACTTGACGTAGGCGGCATCCTCTTCGACGAGGACGATGGAGCTTATGTCGTCGGGTTCCCGCCCCGCGCGACGGAGCAGCGCGCGTCCGGCGGTGGACTGCAGCGCGGCGAACCTGAGCTTACCCGGTGGGTCCATGTCGAGCGCGAAGTTGACCCCGCCGTTGCACAGGTTGCACACGCCGTCGAAGAGGATCACCGGACGCTTATCGGTGGCGAAGTAGTCCGCAATGGCAGAGCTCCCGGAGGAGGTCGACGCGCTGTCGGAAGGGGAGGCGCGGGGCGGCGCGGGGCGCGCGCGTGGTCGCGAGACGACGTGGTGGTGGCGCGGTGGGGTGGATCTGGACGTGGAGGACGTGGATATCCCGAGGATACCCCTCGCCGATGCGACCGCCTGGTGCGCCATGGTGAAGTGGCGAAGAGTGCCGTCGACGCGACGTGGAAGAAGTTGAGAGCCGCACGTTTTGTCGAGTGCAATGCGCCTCTCTCTCACTCGTGGGAGCGCGCGTCCTCGATGGTGGCTGGCGCGGCGTTGATCCAGAGGCACACCGTCCGCCTGGCGTCGCGCTACACCCGCGCGTGGAGCGTCAGACCGACCTCACCGCGGCCGCACGGGACGTTCGTCCGGGCGCGGCGTCGCACGAGCGCGATGGCGACCGCGGACCGCAGGGTTCGGGTAGCCGTCGTGGGGGGAGGCGCCGCCGGCCTCGCCGCCGCCAAGGAGCTCCGCGCCGAGGGTCACACGCCCGTGGTGTTCGAGCAGGGCACGCACGTGGGCGGCGTGTGGGTGTACGACCCGCGCGTGGAGTCCGACGACGTCACCGGAACCGATCCATCGCGCGCCAAGGTCCACGGTAGCATGTACGCATCACTGCGCACCAACCTGCCACGAGAAGTCATGGGGTACCCGTCCTTCCCGTTCACCAAGGTGTTCGCCGGGGACGACAGGCGGTTCTGCGGCCACGGCGAGGTCCGCGCCTACCTCGCAGCCTACGCGGAACACCACACGTTGACGGAACACATCAACACGAGCACAGAGGTTGTCAAAGCGGAGCCCATCCATGGATCCAGTTCGGAGAAAGACTCCGCCGCCGAGGACTCCCGATGGGGCCCGCGGTGGAGGGTGCACACACGTCGCGTGGGTGCTTCACCGGACTCGATCCAAACCGACACGTTCGACGCGGTCGTCGTGTGCAACGGTCACTACTCCGAGCCGAGAACCCCGACCTACCCGGGCTCCGACGCCTGGCCGGGAGTCCAGACGCACTCGCACAACTACAGGACACCGGACGATACTTTCGCCGGTAAGAAGATCGTGGTACTTGGCGCGATGGCCAGCGGGGAGGACCTGAGCCGGGAGATCGCCACCGTGGCGTCGGAGGTGGTTTTGGCCGCGAGGGGATTCGACCCGACGGCGGAGAAGAACGATTTCCCGATTGAATCCTACCCGGCCAACGCGAAGCTCAAACCGGGCATCGTGGAGCTGATTCCCGAGTCATCCGGGGTTAAGTTCGAGGACGGGAGCGTGGAGAGCGGGGTGGACGTGATCCTCTACGCAACGGGGTATAAATACGCGTTTCCGTTCCTGGACGTGGAAAGCGACGAGGACGAGAACGAGATCGTCTCGGCGGAAGATAACTGCGTCTCCCCGCTGTACAAGCACGTGTTCTCGCCGAGCCTGGCGCCGTCGCTCAGCTTCATCGGGCTGCCGTGGAAGGTGGTGCCGTTTCCCCAGTTCGAGGTCCAAGGCAGGTGGATCGCCAAGGCACTCAGCGGGTCCGCGGAGTTACCCGGCAGGGACGTCATGTCGAAAGCGTCGGAGGCGTTTGAGAAAAGTTTGGAAACCCGCGCCGTCGCCAAACGACACGCGCACCGGATGGGCGAGGCACAGTTCGAATACAACGATGAGCTCGCACACTTGTGCGGGTCCCCGCCGCTCGGGACGTGGCGGGCGGAGATGTACAGGGCGACGGGAGTGCGGAAGCGGAGTGAGCCGAGGACGTACAGGGACGGGCCTACGCCGTGGTCGGACGCGGACGCCAGGGAGGCGGCGAGAAGGGAGGCGAGTTCGTGTGGGTTCGAGGTGGACCCCGCGAGGGATGAGGTGGAGGTTGGAGTCGCTTAGTGTTGTCATTTCATCTGAGGCGCCTCGCGTATTTCTCGGCGTGCCTCTCCCACCCCGGGCACTTGTTATCCACCGCGTACTGGAGGCAGTCCCAGCGTTTGTAAGAGGCGGCGACATGGCACGTGCCGTAGTCCCAAGGGCACCCGTTCTCGTGCAAGTACTGGAGAACGGGTAAGTGTCCGTTAAGGGCTGCGGAATAGCACGTGTAACTACTCCAAACACGGTCGTTCACTCGCGCCCACTTCAGCAGCCTTACACTCCCACGCATAGCAGCGTAGCGGCATACGTAGTTCGCAGCTTCACCAAGAAGTCCAACAACTCTCTCTTGGGGCAGAGACAGAGCTTCGTCGTTGTCCAGCAGTTCTAGGACACAGATACTCCGCGTCGTCTCTGTTTCTATGTCCGGGGACTCGTCGAAGTCGAACCTGAGAGGGTACGCAGCGGCAGGCTTGGAGGCGTCCCTCCACACCTTGCTCACCAGGGCGAGGTTGAGGCGGGTCTTGACGCACTGCACGTGGGAGAAGACCACGGTCGCGACGTCCAAGTTGGGATCAAAGGTCGATTCGGTCGTATCGAGCTTGCGCTCGCCGCTTAGGGTCGACATGGCGGCGATACGAGGGCGAAGTGTGGGCGTCGTGGCTTCAGTCGTGGCTTTTTCTTGAAGAGTTAACTGGCGCCCCTTCCTCGTCACTTCCGAGACTCGCACCAGAGGTTCGTGGTGGTTCTACGTGCACGCGACCTCGTCACTGTCATGGCGCGCGGGGTAACTCGCGTGGGTGCGTGATATCGACGGTACACCGCAGGGAACGGGCGCATCCACCTCGGTCCCGTCCCCGTCGTCGGCTCCCCCCGCGCATCGTTGACGAGCGAAGGCGATGAGCGGCATCTTCGGCTCCCTCTTCGGCAAGCGCAAGGCGTCTCAGCCCGCGGACACGTCCGGTAGAGCCGCCACATCGTCCAGTCGCACGGGACCGGGCCCGTCGTCGTGGACGGGACCGCCCCCGCGCGACCCTAAGGAGTGGCGCGGGCCGCACAACCCGACGCGGTCGAGAGGAAATGCCGACGCGGACGCGTCGAGACAACCTCCCGTCGTGGATCTCACGCGAGAGAAGACAGAACACCCGTCCTCGTCATCACCACGCGCGGCGCGAGCCGCTGCGCGTGACGAGCGACGCGCCCGCCGCGAGCGCCGGAGGGATGCCGCACACGACGACGGTGCCAACCCGGGCGAAACGACGAACGATGCCGATGCCGACGACGCAAACAAAGTCCCGCAAGATCCCGTGCTCGTGGAGTGCACTGGAGACGGGCCCGTGCAGGGTGTACCCCAGACGGACACGGTGGTCGACGAGGACGGCGACGAGGCGAACGATTTCCTCTACGCCGACCCACCCCCGCCGTCCTTCGCGGGGTTCGTCGACCTCACGCTCGAGGAGACTCCCTCGAGGAGCGCGGGCGCAAATGTAAATGTGAACGCGTCGAATGCATCCTTGAACGCGTCCTTGAACGCGTCGCAGAGTCTCCTCAGTCGGTGCGTGGGATGCGGCGCGGACGTGACCGGCCGCCCAGACATCGACGCCGCGTCATGGCTGGCGAACCCGGGCGTGGGTAAGTGGCGCGGGCGATGCGTCGGGGGACGGAAATCTAACCGGGGATCTAACTGTGCCGTGGTCCTATGCGGCGCGTGTCTGGGTGAACGCGCCACGCGGGCGTTGGTATTCGCGACGAGCGGGCTAGCGCGACACCGTGACGATACGGACATGGGACCCACTCAGGAGGACGGCGGCGTGCCCGCGATAGGGTGCCCGATGGGGTGCGGCGGCCGGCTGGAACACGCTCCAGTCGCTGAAGCCGGCGATCCATCCGCGTACGACGCCTGGGCGACGGCGGCGACTGACGCGCTCCTGGGTACCGCACACGATCTAACCGCAATTAGGAACGGGGGTGGCACCGGTAGCACGGGGGTGTTCGCGAGGTGTCCGAACCCCAAATGTGGCGTCGCCATAGAGAAGGTACCGGCCGTTAAGAGCTCCGAGGGTGACTTGGATTTGGTCGCCGAGCGGATACCGGGGACGGGGCGTTGGATGTCTCGCGAGGCGTTGGAGCACAGGGCGTCCAAGCTGTTTCGATGCGGCGCGTGCAAGTGCGACTTTTGCGGGGATTGCGGGTGCATGCCCTACCACTGCGGTTTCGCGAGCTGCGCGGCGGCGGCGGCGGCTGCGAGCGTCCCTAAGTGTCGGTATTGCGAAGAGCGCATCCTTCCGGGGGCGTCGGCGCTGGACTTTTATTACTTCGGAGGTGGGCACCCTGAGGGCGGCGGTGACGACGACGGCGCACTCGCACCCGCGGGTAAGAGCGGGGATATGACAGTCAGGGAGTTGCGGCGCGCGTGCGGGGTCGCGGACACCTCCTGGTGCAGGGAAAAGACGGAGCTCCGCGGCGTGTTCCGGACGGCGGGGAAAGTGTGCCGGACCGGGGAGTGCCAATCGCGGTTAAAGGGCTCGTGCACCAAGACACTTACCTGCGGTCACCCGTGCGGGGGTATAAGGGGCGAGACGCAGTGCCTGCCCTGCCTCGAGTGCGAGCCCCGACGCACCCCGGGGGGTGGGAAGAAGGGAAGGAATCTGAATCTTCCCGGCGGCGACGATTCGTGTCCAATTTGCTACACCGAACCTATTCGCGCCGCGCCCGCCATACTGCTGGGCTGCGGTCACGTCGTGCACAGGCAGTGCGCGTCCGATAAGATCCGCGCGGGTTGGCCCGGGCCCGCGATATCCTTCAACCACCTGCGCTGTCCGCTCTGCGGCGCGTCGGGGCGCGATAAGGAGGAGGTCGGGTCGGCGCAGTTTCCAGTCATGAGGCACGGGTCTCTTGACGGCGAGCTTTCGCCGGTGTTGGCGCTGCGTGACGCGGTGATGCGACGCGGACGAAGGCGGCTTTTGGCGGAGGGTAGTATCGCCGAGCTGCGACCCGGGGGTGAGTGGGAAGGTCGGCCGGGTGAGCTGGCGCTGGAGAGGTTCAACTATTACCGGTGTTCTCGCTGCGGTGATGTTTATTTCGGCGGCGCTCGTGAATGCGGAGCCGCCGCGAACGCGGGCGCGGGGGAGCCCGGGGGTGGCGGGGGCGACGCCGAGCTCATTTGCGGCGGATGCAGTGCCACCATGCGCGGTGTGAGCGGCGCCTGCGCCAAGCACGGACGAGAGGAGATGCAGTTCAAGTGCCGCTGGTGTTGTTCGCCGGCGGCGTTTTATTGTTTCGGGACGACCCATTTTTGCGAACGGTGTCACGTCACGAGGCCGGATTGGAAGCCGCACCCGCCGCCGAAGACGTGCACGAGGGCGACGTGCCCACTCGGCGTGGACCACCCACCGCACGGACAGGAGTTTTGCCTCGGATGCGCGCTGTGTCGAGCCGCGGACACGGGATACTGACGATATGATAGCCACAAACTAAATTTGTGAATTCCAAAAATTAGCTAAAAACTCGACTCTTGATTCGTCACCGCCTGAACCCCAAGGCGCCGAGCCCTTGCCCAATCTTACCGAGCAAACCGCCCTCATCCCCCGCGCCGCGCGTCTCATCCGGCTCGCCGAACCTGTCGAACCCCGCTACGGACCAATCCACCGCCCCAACGCTCGCACCGTCGCCCTTGACCCCGGCACCGCCCCGACCCGCCGGAGATGAAACCGGGAGGTACGCAAACCTGGGGGGCGGAGCCGACTTACCGGCGTCCGAACTCGTCGCCGGCGGGACCTTCTCGCCGCCCGTTGGGACTCTGTGCAACTGCGTCAACAGTCCGAGGAGCGTGATACACCGCGTGAACGCCCTGCGCTCGTTGCGCCATAGGAAGGTCTCGTACGTGGCCCAGTCTATGGGATCCAGCCGCGACGCGAGTGTCTTTTCCGCCCTCATCGCCCCGTTTGCCGCCTCGTCGCTTTGCCCCCGTTTGCCCATACAACCCGGCCCGAGGAGCACCTCCATGACGAACCGCAGGTCAAACATGCACTGCAGCACCCCGCGCTCCGACAAGCGGCCGTCCGTCACCGTCGCCGATTGAACAAAGTCGGCGTACGCGTCGCCGCACTCGTTCGCGACGGCTCGGGTCAACGCTCTTATTCCCCCGCGGGACATCAAGTGCCCGCCGCATCGTAACGCCTCCGAGGAGACGGCGTGGAGGCACCCGAGCGCGTACGGTGACGGCAGCGCGGGGAGCCGGAGCGAGGTGACCCCGTCGGACCCAGTCTCGGACTCCCAGTCCCGCGGGACCTCGTTGGAACCGAGCCGCTCGTCCCGGGGAAGCGATTCGGAGAGGTGGAGACGAATTGCTCGAGCGGATCGACCAGCCCACAAACGGAACCCGCGCGTCGACACGGACGCGAACGACTCGAGCGACTCCGCGAGCCTCGGGTCCTCTCGGCCGTCACCGCCCCGTGATCCAGACAGCCCGGAGCTTTTCATCCGGGCGGATCGTTTTCGCCGCTTTGCGAGGATATTCGCGTCGGCGTTCCAATCCGATACGGGTCCCATCAAAGCCGCGAGCTCCGTGGCGGCTCGTTGACGCGCGAACTGCGCGGTCTGCGCCAACAGTAGGCACCGCTCCGCCGCGATGTCGTCCCCGGCGGCCGTGTCCTTCTCGTATGCTTCCAGACGCTTCTGGAGAAAGTCCGCGAGGGCGACGGCGCCGCCGCGGCACTCGTCGCGAACAAACGGCTCGAGGGAGGAAAGCCTCGGCGCGTCCTTCGCGTTGACGTCCGCGCCGTTCTTGAGCCTCTTGGCCGCGCCTCCCGGGACACCCGCGATGAGCGCGTCGCGACGTGCGGTGCGCAGCGCGGCGGCGAACGTATCCGCGAGCGTCCGCGCGCGCGCGACGTTCGCCGGGGCGCGATCCGACGCCGCTCCCGACGCTTCCTTTTGAAAGTCGAGAGCGCTCCGCGGCGACTGTATCGATTCGTCCTCGTCGCCGCCGCCCCACGCGACGGACGCCTCGGCCGGGGGCGACAGGTGCGACGCACGGGCGCGTGGGGGTTCGATCGACTCCAGCGCGGCGTCCACCGCGGCGCGTAACCCCCCGTGCGCGAGCGTTTCGGCGAGGAGCGTCTTGGCGCGGTGAACCGTCGGTTTCTCCGCCAACGCGGTCCAAGCGTCAACCACCCGGCCGAGTAAATCCGCGCACGCCACCTCGTTCTCGCCGTTTTTCTTCTTCTCAGCCCTAGCCTTGGCGTTGGCCTCCACCTCGACGAGCTCGTGCACGGTGCGTATGCCGTCAAGGAACCCTTTCTTCGTCGTCGCGGTGAGCACGTCACCGGCTACGCCCTGGAGCCACTCCTCGCACGCCCTCGATACCCGCGAGTGCGACATCGCTGACTGGTTAACCCTGGTAACCCTAGTACGCCACAGCTCGATCTCGCGCTTCGGGTCCACGAGGTCCGCGAACAGCACCCGCGACGCGTCCTCATCGCGCGATACGTCCAGCTGCGCGAACATGAGTCCAGCCGCGCCGCTCGGACCCGAGGGTTCGTCGTTGACTCCGTCGTTCCCGAGGAAGCACGCCCCGGCTGCCGCTACGGCTCGCGCGGGCTCCCCCAAGACCCTCGCCAACGCCCCACCGACGCGGTCCACGCCGCCGCCGTCGCCGCACCGCCTCAGGGTGGCGCGGATCCACGCGCGGCGCGTCTGCAGGTACAGCGCCAGCGCCCGGTCCGAACTCAATCCCTCGACGGCGACTACAGCCGCCAGCGCCGACGCGATTGTCTTGTGCGACGCCTTTGGGGACTCCAGCGCTTTCCGCGCGGCTCGCGCGATCTGCGCCCTCATCGAGTCCATCACCGCGCGTTGCTGCTTGAACGCGGGGAATTTCTTGACCATCTCGTCGAGGGTGAGGTGCGGCGGCTCCGAAGCCTCCGCCGCGGTCATGACGTCCTGAGCCGCGTCGTATCTTCGTGCGGCTTCGGCGTACTCTCGCTCGTCCAGCGCGCCCCATATCTTCTCCGGGGTGTCCACGAGGTACTTGACCCGGGACCCGGCGGCGAACACGGCGCGCTCGGGGGTGAGCTCCGTCTCCTCCTTCGGGGCGCGGAGCGCCTCGGCAGCTTCGTTGTTTTTCCTGATGATCTCGGGCAGCTCCGCGAGGCTGTCGCGGACGTGCGCGAAGCCGCCGATGATTTCCTTGAGGTTGGCGTCGATGTCCTCGATGTCCTTCGTGGTCTGCATGAACTCGCGCCACGACCCGCCGATCGTCCGGCGGATGTCCTCGTCCATCGCCTCCGCTTGTTGACGCGTCTTCTTCTCGATCTCGGCAACCTCGTCGATCGTCTTGCTCCTGAAGAGCTCGTCGACGTCCCGCTCGATCCTCGCCTTGATCTCCGCGGGGGTGGCGCCGTCCTCGCCGTCGGAGTCGATCTCCATGAGCTTGGACGCCGCGGGGACGGGTTCCCCGGGCTGCTCCGCCATAGCCATGGACCGTCTCTCGCGCCCCGCTATGAAGGGGACGGGACGAGGGTTAAAAATTTTCAAAGTCACACTCGGTGGAGACCTGGGCTCGACTCCCAGTGGACCCGAGCTCCTCAACATTGGCCTGTCTATTTTTGGGAACTCCGTATAAATGACTCAAGGAATAGACCGTCGCACTCGTAAAAAATTCGGCCGATCATCGTCACAAGGGAAAATTGTGTCAAATCGTCGGATTCACACGTGCGAACACCCGCCGAGCGCTGTCTGATCCTCCGGGCGCGGACGCGATGGGTGGCAAGAAGAAGAAGCCCGGGAAGAAATCCTCGAAGAAGTCCGGGAACAACGCGGAGACCGGCTCGCACAAGTCGCACTCCGAGTTGGGCGACTCCAGCGACGACGAAAATGAGGGTGTCCAGGAGCCCCAATCCACCGAATCCGCCCCGACGGAGACCGTCCCAGCGCCCGCGGCGCAGGTCGACGAGGCCGCGGAGCTCGCCGCCGCCGTCGCCGCATCGGCCGCGGCGGATCCCGCGCCGGTGAAGACCCCTGATCCGCCCCCCGCGCCCGCCGAGGAGAAACCCCCGTTCGAGGGCACCGACGAGGAGATCGAGGCGGCGAAGAAAATTCAGGCGCTGCATCGCGGCAAGCTCGCGCGCAAACAGGTCAAAGAGCTCAAGGCCGTCAAGGCCCCTGAGCCCAAACCCGACGACGCCAAGGACCTGCGCGCCGAGCAGAACGAGAGGATGCTCGAGATGCTCCGCAAAGAGATGAAATCCCTTCACGATACCAACGACGAGTACAAGGCTACAATCAAGGAGGCCAAGGATGCCGCCGCGGAGGCCAAGGCTGAGCTCAGCGCCAGGACGGCGGAGCTGGAAGCCAAGCTATCGGAGGCTGATGCCAAGGTGGCGGAGGAACACGAAAAGGCGGAGAGGCTCGAACACCAAGTGGAGGCTTTCGACAAATCCGCCGCCTCCGCCGTCGGCTCGGCGACCAACGAGCGCAAGGCCAAGGTGGAGGCTGAACTCCAGCGCGACGCCGCGCTCGCCGACATGGAGAAGGAAAAGGCAAAGGCGAATTCGGCCGTGGCGGAAGCGGCGAAGAAGATCGCGGAGGTGGAGGCCAAGACCGCGGAGGAACGGTCCCTCTACGACGCCACCATGAAACGAGCGCACTCCGCCGAGGAACGAGTCCGCGAGTCCAAGGAGTCACAGCTCGCCATGCGCGCGGGGTTGATCCGGATGGAGACGGTCATGAGCGACAGCAGGGAGATACGCGACTTCATGCGCGCCATGCGAGCCGCGGAGGAATCGTCCGACGCGGATGCGGAGGGACTCCCCGGCGACGCGGGGAAATCAAACGCGGGGATCAACGAGAGCAGCGTGGCGGCGTCGGAGGCTACCGCGCGGCTCGTGGCGTCCAACGACGAGCGCGCGGCGGATGATCTGGTCGACGACGTCATACACAAGCTCCACCACTTCCTCAGCGTCAACGCGGACGAGAAGAAGGAGCTTCGCGCGCAGGTATACGCCCAGCAGCGGTTCTCGAAGGACCCAATCGGCGTTCAAGTAGCGGGCATCGGGGGCATCGGAAGGTCCGCCGCGCTCTCCCCGACATCACCCAGGTCCTCCAACGCGTGGAAGCAGCCGTGGGAGCGGTCGAATGAGGTTCAATCCCCGGGTGCGGCGGGTCAATCCGCGCTGTCCCCGATGGCCAAGGACATCGCCATGATGGACATGTCCGAGTTACGAACCGAGCTGGAGCGATCGCGGCGGTACACCACCCGAATGCAAACGCGGCTCGACAAGGTCAACGTGGAGGTGACGCACCAGGCGAACATGACCATGAAGGCCATCGAGGAGAGGGACGAGGCTGTCGCCATGCTACTCGCCAAGGCCAAGTCCGAGGAGGGCGCCAGAGAGGACTCCGAGAACCGCGCGCGTCAACTCCGCGCGGAAATCGCGCAGCTCAAGACGGACCTGGCCAAGATGGAGCGAAGGTTCAAGGAGCTCACGCCGCTCGACAAGGTGGTCGCCGACGAGTTCGCGTCGTTGAGAAAGGCGACGGACGCGGCGAGGCGCGCGGATCCCAACGCCGGTCCACCCGCCACGGACGAAGCCGTCACCGCCTCCGCCGTCGAGACACTGACCAGCCGGCTAACGAAGGCGACGCTCCTGGAGAAGGAGTGCGCCGACCTACGTAAGATCAACGCGTTTCTCCGTCGCCAAGGCGGGTCACTTAACCTCGATTCCACCGGCGATGGCGTTTTCACGACGGCGGTTGAATCGGTGATGAAGGAATCCGAGGATGTCATCGCGGCGTTGAACCGCGACGGGGTCAAAGCTGAGGAGGTCCCAAACGGGAGCAACACCGAGAAGTGGCGCCAGGTGGCGATGGCGTTCTCGGGATCACTCGGTAAGGGTTCCCCGCCGCCGTCGCCGTCTCTCACCGGCGTCCTACCCCCGCCGCCGCTCGAGGGCGACGACGACGCGGACGCCGCGCCCATGTCCGCGGCGGAGGTTGCCAGGTCGATGGACTCGCTCCGTTCGGCCATCCTCAAGCCCGGCTCGCAAACCGAACCCGCGCCCGCACCCGGCGTCGTCACCGCCTCCTATTCCACCAGCAGGACGTTCGACTCCCCCCACGGAGGGGTCAAGACGATCACCAGGCCCGACACCGGCAGCGCGATCAAGGTTCGCAGCGTCCACCAGCTGCGACAGACGCACACGGGCGGGACCTTCGCGCCCCCGCGGGAACTCTTCCGCGGTTCCCCTTACAGCGCGCGCAACTCGCCAAAGCCCCATCACACAGGCCCGAAGCCGTGGGACCTCGCTGCTGACCGCGTGGTACCCGCGAGCGAGCGGCGGGACCCCGGGCCGGAGTGGTTCCAGGACGCGAGGAGCGCGTGGGACTCGTACACGGAGGCGTTGAGCGCGGTGGAGGCACAGCGGGAGCTCGAGAAGGAGAAGAAGGAGTACGCCAAGTACGAATCGCTGGTCAAGTCGGGGTACAACGCCGCGGAGCCCATGCGACTCCCCGCGCACCTCCGCGTGAAGGATGCGCTGACGTCCGAGGCGGAGGTTGACCGCGCGGTGAAACGGTTCGTGAAGACGCTGTCAGAACACGGCGCCAGCGTGAGCCTGCGCAGGAACGGGCCGTGCAAGTACATGCTGAGCCGGACGTTAACCAGCGCGGCGCAGCGCGGGGGCCGTGTTCCGACAGGCCCGGCGCCCGCGTCTAAGATTGTCATGCTCCGCATGATCGCCAACCGGCTCGTGGTGCACCGAGGCACGAACCTACCGCCGCTGGACTTACTCGACGCGGTGGCGCGGTACGTCCAGCCGTACAAACCCCCGGGACCGGTGCGCAAAGTCGCGGATGGCCTGGGCCGGACCAAGAAGTGGCTCGAGTCGTGGACCGGCAAACAGGAACTCAAGTCGCCGGTGACGGAGCCCGTGACGTCGCCGAAACCCGTGGACTTTTCGCAGATGACCCGAGAACGGTACCCGGAGGATGAGACGGTCCCGCCGGTGCCGCGCAGCCCCGTGACGACACCCGGTAAGTCCCCGGGTGGCGCGTTGCCGTCGACGCCGCCGGTGAAGTCGCCGGATACGTCAGCTCCGGGGTCGAACACGCCGACGGGGCCGAGGCCGTTCCTGAGGGTGGAAAAGGCGGAGCCGGAGCAGGCACAGAATAAGCCCAAGGCTGAGGCGCAGAATAAGCCCAAGGCTGAGGCGCAGAATGAGCCCAAGGCTGAGGCGCAGAATAAGCCCAAGGCTGATCGCGTGCGAGCGCGTCGCCCCCCGCCCCGGCAGGTGGAGTGAGGGTTCGGGGAGGGGAAATAGCGAGTTTGGGATGCGAAGAAACCGACTGCGGAGTACTGTGTGTGGATGCGCTTTTTGTTATAGAAAAGAATCTGTCCAATTGTTTCAGAGATTGCTAAGCAACTACGACGAAAGTGCGTGATGCGCGCTTAGGCCATCTGCTCCTGGATCATGTCGGCGGCCTCCTGGACGGTGGCGATCTTCTCCGCACCCTCCTCGTCGAGAGTGATCTCGAACTGCTCCTCAAGCGCCATCATGATCTCGACGGTGTCGAGGGAATCGGCGCCGAGGTCGACGAACTTGGCGTCGGCGGCGACGGCATCGAGGTCGGTGCCGAGCTGCTCGGAGATGATGGTGCGGACCTTCTCGAGGGTGTCATCGGCCTGTCGGTTCGGGAAAAGAGGGATGCGCGGGTCAGCGTTTGGGTCCCAAAAGTGCGTGGTGGGGAAAATCGCGAGGATTGCGCCCGCGTCCTTTTGTCTGGGACGGATAATGACGGGAAGCCGGACGGCGCGCGGGTCGGCTGCGCGCGACCCGCGGGCGCCCGTCTCAATCGCGGAATGGATATGAATGACTCACCGCGGCGGCGTTGACGGTGAAGGAAGCCTTGGCGACGAACGCGGGCTTGGCCTTGAGCGCCTTGGAGGAGGCGGAGCGGAGCTGCACCTGTGGATCGATCGCGGGGGAAAAAGGTGAGGCGGGGTCAGCGCTGTGCGTCGTCGCGCGGGTGGGCGCGATGATGGGTTCCCCCTGAAAACACGACGAGGCGCGCGATGAACCCCGCATGGATTCAACGCGCGTCCGTACGGGCCGGTTCCGAGCTCGTGGCATCGACGGGGACGGCGAGTACGTCGTCCGAGAACTCGCCCGTTCCGGATAGAACCTAAAAACCCGTGATTTGATGCGCCGGTTCCCGGTCGGCGCGACCGTGCGGATCGCGACGAATCCGGCTCACGCTCTCGAGCGGGTGAGCTCTCACCTTGGGGGCGACGCGCGCGGAGGCGGAGATGTTCATGATAGCGGCCATTTTGACTGGTTGTGAGTGTGTGTATAAGAGTGGAGCGGTGGAGCGGGAGCGCTCCACTTTTCTCAGGGAACAGTCAGCTCGAAACAGAGGTCGAAATCGATTTGAGCGCGCGTTTTGATTGGTCGAGAATTCACTCCTGGCTTCTTCTGAAAACGGTTTGGCCACTTGTGAAAGCTGAAAACTTCGATACCAGTCACCCGGGCTCGACTTCCAGTCTGCCAATGGCACGGATTTTTATATTGGCTGTTGCCAACTCTAGTGCTACCTCTTCGAAGGCCCCTTGAAGAACGACAGCAGGCTGGCCTGCTCCGCGCCGCGCTTGCGAGGAACGTACCCAACCTTTGCAACCTTCGTTTCCGTCGACGCCACGGCGCTGGACCGCTGAACGTCCGCGAGGTCCGCGTAGAACGCCGCGCCGTCCTCCTCGTCCTCGTCTGCGTCCTGAAGCGCGGGCTCGGCGAAGAGGTCGAAGTCACCGTCGGCGTTCAACCCGTCGCCGCCCAGCCCGTCGCCGTTCAACCCACGCTCCCTCTCACTCGCCGCGCGCTCCTCCGTCTTACTCACACGTCCCCCGCCTCGGTCGTAGTCCCTCCTCGCGTTCATCGCAGCCGCCGCGCTGACAACTTCAGTCGCCGCCGCCGTAGAGCCAACCGCCGCCCCGCCCGCGACGCTCAGCCTGAAGTTGGTCGCGCCGACGTTCAGAAGCCTCAGGTCGAACCCCCGCTTGAGCTCGGATCGGAGCACGGACGTCGCCGCCGATCGCACCGCGTCCGCGCGTCGTCCGGTGTCCAAACGCCGGTCCGTCGCATCCTTCGGCATCGCGGTGGACGACGACGACCGCGCCCACTTCGACGTGAGCCCGCCCCGGTCCCTCCACCGCACCGTCAGCGTCCGCGCGTCCCGTCCGTTCGGTACGATCGCACCCTGCGCGATGGACCGTTCGACCTCGTCCTCGTGCTCCTCGTCCATGCGCGCCACCAGGTCCGGCGCGATGACCCTGAGCACCTTGTCGACGGAATCCCACGAGGTGCACGACCGGAAAGAGTCCTCGCACGTCACCGACGACGGCGCGGGTTTCTCCCTCACCTCCTCCCTGTCCACGCCCCACGCTGCATCGTGGACCTTACCGCCGACACGCGCGCCGAGCCACTCGCACACGTCGCCCCGCGGTACGCGTCTGAGATCCGACGCGATGGATACGCCGCGACTGGCGAGCTCCTTCTCGACACCGTGGCCGACGCCAGGTAACGCCCTGACGGGTAAGGGTTCCACCACGCGGGCGGCGTGCGACGCCGGGAGCACCGTCTGGTCGTCCGGTTTGTGCAGGCCGGAGATGAGCTTGGCGAGCGTCTTGTTGTGCGCGACGCCGGCGGACATTCGAAGCCCGGACGCGGCGTGTACCGCTTCCCTCGCCTCCGCCGCGACGACGGCGCCGACTCTCAATCGCCTCTCCTGCACCGGGTCCTCCTCCACGGTGGTGGATACCCGTACGTCGCCACTCACGGCGCGTATGTCCTGTGGTCTGTGTTTGTTGTTGGATTCCACGCGGGACGTGCAGGAGTGCCTGTGACCGGCGAGTGCGGGATCGGACGCCGGACCGCCGCCCGCGATCCTCCGTTCCACCTCGGCGGTGAGGTCGACCCAACACTCGTCGAGGCCGAGCTTCTCGCACGTGCCGAACCTGGAGAGCGCGGCGCGGACCTTCTTGGCGCACGCGCGGTACGGCGTTAGATCCTCGCCGCTGACGAGCACGACCTCCGGACACAGCGCCTTGGCCTTTTGCGTCGACATGAGCTTACTCAAACCGGCGCTCCTGGCGGGGTAGTTGCACGTGACGATGAGGTACTTCTGCGTCACCGCCATCGGCCGATCCACCAAACGCGGGTCGCGGAGCTCCTCCACCTGGCTGTAGAACGCGTCCACGTCGAAGTGCGCCACGATCCTTCGCGACGCGTTTGGGTCGACAGGCGGTTCCGGTTGGAGCGCCCCATCGTCACGGCTCCTCCCCGACGTCGTCGCGGCCCCTTCCGACCCCGCGCGGAGCGGATGCGGTCCGCCGTGGACCCTAACCCGGAATTCCTCCGCCGACCTCTTCTCCGCCGACGCCGCGTCCTCCATGCTACCTAAGACTATGACGAGCACCGAGCGAGATCTCGGTGTGTTCAAAGAATCGTTAAAAAGAATTAAGTGTTTCAGTCCACCAAAGGACCGATGGCGTCGAAGTCGTCCAGCATGTCCTTGCTGTGCACCGAGTCGAATATCGCCGTCCCGTCCGTCCCGCCGTACTTGAGTATAGCCTCCGCGCCCGCCGGGTGCTCGTCGAGAAAGTCGGTAAAATCGTAAACCTCGCCGTACACCGCCACCCAGCAGCTCGCCTCCGAGGCGTGCCCACCCAGCTCCGATTTGGTCACATCTCTCCTAGCCACCCGCGCGGGTGCCGCCGCGGCCGGCGCACCTCCTCCGCCCGCGTCGTCGAACGAAGACGACGATGCGATTGGGACGTCGCCGCCGACGATGCGACCGAACACCGCGCACTCCGTCAACGCGTTGCCCCCCAGCCGGTTCCTACCGTGCACGCCGCCGATCAACTCACCCGCGGCGTAAAGCCCCTCGATGACGTCGCCGCTCTCAGCCACAACCCGGCCCAGGTTATCGACCCTCACGCCGCCCATGGTGTAGTGCACGACGGGGGTGACGCGCCCGGCGTAGAACTTGTTGGAGCCGGAGAACGGTGCGTTGTGGAAGAATGTCTTGTTTGTCGCCGGATCGGGTCCGCCGAGCCGGGCTGTTTCATCGTACACAGCCAGGGTGGTCCTCACCGTCGCCGCCGTGTCGATCGATTCGCCCTTACCCACACTTCCCCGAACGTCCTTGGCGCCCACGTCATCGTCGAGCCACTTCGCGAGGTTCTCGATCGAGTCAAACTCGCGCAGTAAACCCTTCTGCGTGTACAAAGGCACGTGCTTGTCCGCCTCCCGGGCGCCCGCGTCGTTGAGCAAAAGGATGAAATCAAACGATACGCCCTCGCCGACGGGAAGCCCGCCCGCGTTGGCCTCCGCGTTGGCCTCGGCGAGCATCCGGCCGCTGACGTAGTCCCTGGTTCCGAGCTCGTCCACGAACCTCCTGCCGTCGCGGGTCAAAAGCAAACCACCGGCGCCGCGAAGGATCTCCGCCGCGAGCGTCTTGGTCAAAGCCGTCGGATCCTTCGGGTCGACAAAGCCGGTGGGGTGGATCTGTACGTTGGCCATGTCCACGCCCTGCGCGCCGAGTCGGAACGCGAGCTTGTGCCCGTCGCCGGTGGTTCCCTTGGTGTTCGTGGTGGCGAACCGGGTGGAGTCCGGGGCGTACTTGTGGAGCAAAGAGTCGGGCCCGGCTCGGTCGTTTGCGAACCCGCCGGTGGCGAGAAGCACCGACCTGGCCGCGTCGTGACCGACGCGCCCGTCCTTGCGATTGGTCCACCGCACTCCAGTCACCGCGCCCGTGCGTGGGTCCGTGGTGACCTCGTCCACGACGGTATTCTTGCGCCAGGTCAGCTGACCGGTCTTGGCGTAAACCTCGCACTGCTTCTGCAGCGCGAGCACCAGGGTGGAGCCCGCCATGCCCGCGGATGGCCTGTGCGTCCTCGCGTGTGAGTGCCCGCCCAGCTGCCCGACGCGTGATAGGTCCACGCCGACCCTGTCCCGGAGCCACACGAACGTCTCCACGGACCCGGCGGCGAGGACGGGGATGTGCTCGACGGTCTCCGGCGCGGGTCCCCCGTCGACGGAGCAGGAGTGCGAGTCGGAGCCGGTCTTTTCGCATCCCAACGTGGCGCCGGTAGCCGCCCCCGCGCCGCCCCCCATGCTGCTCCGCCAGCAGTCCGACTCGAACTCCTTCACCGTGTCGGGGTTCGTGACGTTACCGAGGTCCACGCCGTTGATCCCACTGGACGCCCACTGGGAGTTACCCCCGATGTAACCCTCCTTCTCAACCAGCGTGACCTTGCCGCCTCGATCCAAAACGGTGAGCGCGGCGGTCAGACCCGCCAGGCCGCCGCCAACCACGACCACGTCCGATGGATGATCCTGCTGACCGGGTCGATCGACGAAGGGCCCGGATGCCACCGCACGAAGCGCGTGTTGCGCGAACTTGGCCGGGTCCCCGACGCCGTAGTGCCTGGCGAGGATCAGGACCCTCGGGTCGGCGGCGAGTGAAGCGTCGACCAGCGCGTTTTCATCCCCGGCGCCGAGTCCCCCGTCGGCGGCCAACGCGGCGACGGCGCTGATGGCGGCGTCCATGAGCGTCCTCGTCGTGGCCGGGGACCAGTCATGATTTTTCATGATACCCGCGGAGGATAGGTCCGGGACGGTGGACGCTTTGGAAGCCTTCCGGATGGACGCCTCCGAGTGCGCCGCCGCGAGGGTGGGCGCGGCGAGGATGGCGTGGCTAAATTTGGCGACGGTGTTGACGAGCGCGACAACCTCGGAGCGTGATAGCGCGGTGGCGTGGAGGTGCTCGGGGAGGAGGAGCACCTTGAGGGCGGTCCCGAGTCCGAGCAGCTGTAGCTTCCCGTGGAGTTTGCACTTCTGGCACGAGATGCAGTCCATCACCTCGGATATGTTGTGAAACACACCCTTGAACTGGGACTTGAGCTCGGCGACCGGCGAGCTCGCCTCGCCGTTCACCCCTCCCGCGCGGAACAGCATGCTCTCGTCGAATGCGCCGAAGACCCCGCTGCACGACGACAGGATGTGGGTGTCCAGCAGCCGACGCATCAGCGCCCGCGTCCGGGCATCCTCAACGCCGTCCTGCCCCAGTGAAAGGTCCATAACCCCCAACGTCGGCGCAGCCTTACGCAGCGCCCTCAGGAGCACCACGAACGAGAAGTGCAGGTTACGTAAGCGCTCGGGGTGTTGCCCGTAGTGCGCCGCGAACCGCCCCGGGTCCGCGGACCAGTCCTCCCGTCCCACGACTCCCTTCTTGGGCGTCTTAGCCTTGAGCGCGATGTGGATGTTGACGCTGGCGTGCATCCCGGAGAGGAGCCTGTACAGCACGCGCTCCTCGTAGCACATGTCGTCCACGCTCCCGCTGCTCTTCAAGCAGTTCTCCTCGTAGATGGCGGACCACACGTGCGAGCCGTTGTACCCGGTCCACCGCTCGGGGTTGAGCTGCAGGTTGACGTACTCGAGCTCGGCAATGTCATCTTTGTTCGAACCCGGCAAAGGAGCGTCGTAGCCGCACATGTCCATCCAGAACTCCGGCAGGTCCGCGTCAGTGCAATCCGTCGCGCCGTCGTCGTTGGCGGCGATCACTATGTGCTCCTGCTCGGTGATGCGCATGTCCACCGGCGTCGTCGCGGGCGCCCACTTCATGGAGCCCGGATCTTTGCTCGCGAGGTCCAGCGAGCACGACGTACCTTGCTTGGGCTCCCCGGGAGGTGCGAACGTGTTGGACGAAGACCCGCCTCCGAACGGGGTCGACGTTTCCTCCTCGGGGGGTGCGCTGCACGATGGCTCGTGCTTATCCTCGTCGGTCTCCTGCGTCGGGAAAGGGGGGGCGGGATGAGTGCCGGGGCCGCGGGGAATTAATTTAATTACGGCACGCGCGATTGCGGGTGGTCGGATCGGCAGATGGTCGTCCGGCGCACCTTTTGCTTGTTCCAGAACTTGCACTTGCGGCTGAGGTCCACCGGGAACAGCCTGAAGTACGTGGTGTTGGTCAGCTCCGCCAGTATCTCGTGCAACTGCTGCTCGTTCGCGGTCTCAACCTCCTCGACGTTGCACGCGGCGTCTCCCACCTCGCCCCTGACCTGCCAGGCGGGCGCGGCCAGGCTCCCGACCGCGGTCGCGGCCGGGATCAACTCCGACGCGACGCACATGACGAGGAGCGCGAGCGCGGTCCATCGCCAGCTCGGCACCCGCCGCGCCATCTCCGTCGTCTCCGTCGCGGGGCTCTCTCTCCTATGGGTGGACTGGAC
>Ga0257106_1000618_pt1 | contig 20212 bp, 13 predicted proteins | sample LP_taG_3_FD_190177 | JGI IMG/M metagenome (GOLD analysis project Ga0257106, IMG submission 190177) | Marine microbial communities from Northeast Subartic Pacific Ocean, Canada - LP_J_2011_P26_10m | ecosystem: Environmental > Aquatic > Marine > Oceanic | place: Canada: Northeast Subartic Pacific...
TGGACAATCATTGTCTCGTATGGAGGTGCGACTGAAGATATGAAATTAGCCATTTGTTTTCACCATATAAGTGTTTACTTACAGTATCGATCTCTGTTAAGATATTGTCAGTATTTCTTTCCAATTTGGGAGGATTTTTTGTCTTACCCGTACCTGTCGAATGCGAATCGACTATGTATTAAGATATTGTCAGAATTTCTTGCCAATTTGTGAGGATTTTTTGTCTTACCCGCTCTACCATGTGAGCTACACCCCCCAGCCGGGGAAATATGGTCAAAAATAACAATAATAAAACTGACCGTTTAGTGTCTTCATTTTTTTTCAGGCCAATAAAACCACCAATTCGATATCTGTTTTGATATCTTTCTACCATTATTTTATTTTATTATTTTAAAAACGACGACGACGCTCTTCGACAAGCAGCAAGACTACTGAATACAATGCACGCAATTTCATCTGCTGTATCCTCCGTTGTTGTCGCTTCGGCGGCGCAAAATACTCGAAGAAGAAGTATTTTTTCCTCGCGCAATTCGATCGCATCAAGAAGAGTCATCAACAATTCCAATCAACAACAAAGAAGAGGAATAAAAAGAAATAATATTAACACTTTAAAAATCAAAGCGAAAGACGAAGGTTTCGAGGTTCCGGATTTCGTCAAAGACCTCATGAAACCTCCGGATACCTCCATCGCCGCGCCGGGATGGTTAGCCCCTCTCCTCGGTTTAGCCAAAGAGTCTGGCGAATCCGCGGTGGGCATTGGATACGCCCTCATGATTGTCACGTCGGTGTTCTTTTCGCTCGTATTCGCGGTGATTGGTTTGCCTGGTTTCTTGTGCGCGTTGATTTTCGTCGGCGCGAGCGGGTACACGTGCTGGCAAGCGACGCCGTATTTGAACGAGATTGTGAAAGAGGTGGAGAGTGGTTTTACCGATGATGATTGAATAAAAGTCAAAGTTATAATAACAATGTATATTAAGAACGTCGTTCCCACGGTTTCCCTTCCTCGTCCTCTCTCGCCGCCATCCTCTTTCGAACTCTGTTGGCCATGACGACCGACCGTATGCCTTCGAAATTCTTCGTGTCGCAATTCGAACATTCACATCCATATGAGTGTTGCTTCAACTTGTTGTCCTTGCTCAACCCTTTAAACAACATGGTATCGACCAAATCGATGTATAAACTCGGGCCATCGTTCGCTAATCCAATCTTCGCCGTGCCTTCCGCCATGATGTCGTCCTCGCTGTGAGAAAACTTGTACGTTTTGAAAAGCGATTTAAACGCGTCCAAGCTATACGCCGTGGCTAAGAAGGAAAAGCAAGAAAACATGTCGGAATATATCGAGTTTGTTGGTAATCGTCGCAACACGCCCACCAACGAATACTCTTCATCAGCTGCAGCGAGTAAAGCTGTGGCGTAATCGACGCTGGCTAAAATGCTCAAGAAATACCCAAACGCGACGGCTAAGCTCGCGTAGGTTAAAATTTCCGTATTTCGCATCGCTCCTTTACAGTGCGTGCAATACTTCGTGTGCATCTCCCACGTGTCAAACAGTTTCGATTCGTCTTTTTCAATTTCCGGCATCTTATCGTTCCCGGGTTTCCACGGAATCGGACCGTTTTTACGAAACCATTTGTAAAACATCACCGTCATCTTATCCGCTCCGGTTGGTATGAACACCTGATCTTTCCATTTTTCGCCCATATCCGCGTCCGGAGACTCTTCCATGTGCTTCTTCATCACGATTTTCTCTTGCTGATGGAGTAAAACCATGTCTTGGTGTAAAAACGTCGGGCCTAAAACGTGCGTCATCCACGCCGGAGAAGTCAACGTGAACAAGTTCAGTTTAAACCATCGGTGTTTTCGAACCTGAATATCTTCTTTAAACTCGTTTCGTTGACAGACGGTCGCGACCAAGTGTCGACACCATCCCGGTTTCGTCGGGACGCAATAGTGACTGGTCAAAAATCGACACTCCTCGTGTCGCCAATCGATTTTTAACAAACACGGCGGTTGAAAATCGTAACTCGCCTCACCGTCGTACTGTCCAATGGTATTAAAAGGTGGCACTGCCGGATCCATCGCGCATCGAAACCCGGCGTTATTCGTCGTCGGTCGCTCTACGACGCACGCGAATCCGGCGGGATCTTTGTACCGATCGCCGACTAACGTGTGGTGCGAAACAACCGCGTGCGCCGGGTCGATCGCGTTTTCAAAAAATGCGCACCACCCGTACGGCAAATCGCGCATTTGCCAGTGGTTCCTATAGGCGCCACCAGGCGCTTCGCCACTTTTTGTCACCCCTTTCATCTCTGGAATCACCGGCGCCGGCGTCATCATCGCTTCCGTTTTCACCGTCTCGTCGGCACCTGAACTGCTTTCGCCCCAACACCAAATCAAACCTTGCTCCTCCATGGTCGGTCGGCTGCTCGCACACGACAGCGGGTTCCCTTTAATTCGCTCCTCTTCTCTCTGGTTATTCGCCTGCGGCATCGCGGTGCACTTACCTTCCCCGTCAAACCGCCACGCGTGGTAGGCGCATAACAGCGATCCGTCCGGCTCGACTCTCCCTTCGCTCAGCGGCGCCAACCTGTGCGGACACTTATCTTCAAACACGTTCCATTTCTCGCCGACTGAGTCGTACCACACGACCAAATCCGACCCTAGCAACGTCACCGGGTGTGGTTTTAATGGGTCGATCATATCTGCCACCGCGACCGGGTACCACTGTTTCGTCCACGAAAATTTTTCCTCTTTCTCCACCAAGTGCTCTCGGTCTGGGTGCATGCCGATTTTTGGAAATATTGCGGACGCGGTGTCTTCAACCTCGAGCGTTTCGTTGAGACGACCGGTCGTCTCGATGGACGGGTCTTGGATTGCTTTATTCGTAACGCATGTATTTCTTCCGTCGGTCTTTTTCTGGAACGTTCTTCTTCGAGTAAACATCGTCCTCATCGCTTTTGTCGTCGTCGTCTGTCGTTTCGTTTTGGAGGATGACGATGAAGCGAATCCAAAACGAGCGGATGATGCGGACGACGAAGAAGAAGGAACGGAGGAAGAACTCATCGTCGCGCTCATTATTAGTATTATTGTATAAACACTGTAGTAGTATCGATCAATCTTCTCTTTAAGCGTATTTATAATAATGTAGATAATAGAGTGGAAATATGACGAGAGGATGGATAAAGAAAAAAAAAACGTCTTTTCGTTCAAGGAGAGAACACATGCGACAAAAAAGAAAGAATTCTTCTCTTCACTCTCTCAGCGCGAACAATAATCACTCTCTGACGACTACGCGGACGACGCTCGCTGCCGAAGATGGAGGAGACGGATGACGATGCAAACCGAGAGACGCGCGCAGAGGGGAGAGGTTTGTGGAGTTTGATCGTGAAGTGCGACGATATTTGTTTCAAACACATTCTTCCGAGATTGAATTCGACGGATGTGAAATTCTTGTACGAGGTGAATACGGAGACGAGAAAGTTGATTAAGAGATCGTCTCGCGCGGAAGATTTGAACGAGAAGTTTAAAGTCTACGAGATGTCGTCGATATCGACGTTGGAAGTTGCGTGGGAGAATAAATCGTTGTGGCCGCTTTACTGGGACGATAAAACACATTTCTGCTGGAAAGTTGCTCAAACGAATAAACTCGAGTTGCTCACGTGGGCGCGAGAGGAGAAAGAGTGTGAGCGGGATGGAGCGACGATTAATGCGGCCGTACGTCAAGGCAATCTGGAAATGATAAAGTATTGCGTTGCAAAGAAGTGTCCTATCAATACTTGGGCGTGTGCACATGCTGCCTATAAAGGTCGTCTCGAGTGCCTCAAATACTTACGCGAAGAAGGCAAAGCGCCTTGGGATTCTGATACTGCCTCGTGGGCGGCTGAAAATGGTCATCTTCATATACTCGAATATCTTGTTGAGCGTAAGTATGATAAATATGATGAAGTGGCGTGTGAGAATGCGGCCGAGAACGGCCATTTAGACTGTTTGAAGTACTTGCGCGAAACCGCCAAAGCGCCTTGGGACGAGGACGCCGTACGAAAAGCGCACAAATACAACCACCCCGAGTGTTTACAATACCTCCTCGACAATAACTGCACTCTCCCACCCTTTTGGCGATACGAGCACGGAGAGTTACACGTGTCAGAATCAGGATCAGAATCATCATCAGAATTGACAGACTATTCAGAATCAGACCATTCAGAATCAGAATCAGAATCAGAATCATCGTCATAATAATAATCATTATCGTGATTACACAAATACAGTTAAAGCACTTGTAATACAGAGAGACACGCGCGTTTATTTTTTGCATTTATATCCATTTTATACACATGTATAGTAGTATGTCGTCTCATTAAATAATAAGTAAGCTAGCAATAGTGTGGTAGTAATATAGTAATAAATTAATCCGCCTCGGCTTGCATGAGCGGCGAGCAGACTTGCCAGCTGCCGTCGGTACCGGTGAAGCACCAGATGCCGCTCTTGTCGTCCGCGGGATTTCTGCACATGTTCCCCGGGTTTTCTTCGATGCCGAGAGGATAGTTGCTGTGCGTGTACGGTTTTTCGCCATCTGCGATGTACTGGTCTTTCCAGTCGATGCACTGCTGACCGTCTCTGGTTTTGTCTTGGCATCCTCGGTAGCCGACGCCGAACTCGCCGTGTTCGATCTCGTCGCACGTGGCCAACGGGAGGGTGGCGTTTTCGACGTGCATGACGGTCGTCGCCGACGCGCCGGACGGGTTGGTAACCGTAGTAACTTTGATCATTTCGCCGTCGGCGGTGTATTGAGTTTCGACGTTGATGATGGAACCGGTGCTGGTTTTCGTTTCTTGTTCCAAGACGGTTTCGCCGCTCGTGAGGGTGTCCGCCGCCGGGAGCGTCGTGTTCGCGGCGTCCGCGGCGGAAGTGGAGGCGGAGGTAATGGTCGCCGACGGAAGTTGTTCACCTTCGTTGTCGTCGCCGCCATCGGGTTGGTGCGGCGGAATTTGCTCAGCGTCGTCGTTCTCTTCTTGCGTCGTGATGACAGTTGTCGTAGTCGTATCGTTTTTTTGTTCTTCTTCTTCTTGTTCTTGCGGCGGTGCATCGCTGTTATTGTTATTGTTCCCATCTACTTCCGGGCCAGGACCTTCAGAGGCCGGACCAGTCGTCACTGGGCCTTCCGGAGTAGGTGTTGGCTCTTCCTCCGACGCCGCGGAATTTTCAATCGGTTCTTGGTTCGTTTGATCTTGCACCTCCGGAGCCGTCGAATCGCCGTCGTCGTTCGTGTTCGTAGTCACCGTGGAATCTTCAATCGGCGATGAATTGACATCGGTAGACGCATCTTCTTTCGCTTCATCTTTCTTCTCTTCTTCAACCGTCGTTGTCGTCGTCGTCGTCTCCGGTGTTGGTGTGACCACAGCTGCGCACGGTCCGCACGGTTGGCCCGCGACGACGTGCGTCACCGGGTTCACTTCAACTTCAGACGAAGAAGACGACGAGGTCGGCGAAGGAGATGATCCGGAGGCATCATCAACAGGCTTCGGTTTCGGTTTCGTACCTGGGCACACGCAGTGACCAAGCTTATCGGTTCTCCCAGTCAACACCGGCGTCGCCGCCGGTCCGTTCGGACCGTCGTTGACGGGTTCGTTCGAGCTTCCCGGCGTCGCGTCAAAGGTCGGGTCGTTTTCATGCTCTTGCGTCTTTTCGTACTCGTCGGCACTTTGTTGCACCGCCGGCGCACCGCACTGATCCAACGACGTCGCGCCGATTTTGTGATACTGCTCGTGGTTCATTTCCACGTCTTCCGCGTCTTCGCCGTCCTCGTCTTCTGCGGGGCCCCACCAGCCGCCCAACAACTTTCTCTTCGAGGCGCCTTGCAAAGCAAACTCTTTCTTCCCCAAAGCGGCGTCGCCGTCGCAGGCGACGCAATACTGTTGCCCCCAGTTCGGTTGGAAGTACCCATCCGGGCACGCCATGCATCCTTGCGCCTCCGGGAACGGGTTAAACTGCCCCGGTTGGCATCTCTTACACGTCGTCGACCCTCTCTCGTCGGTGTACGTTCCAATCGGGCATTCCTCGCACTCGCCGTTGGTGTTCATAAACGACCCCGGGGAACACTTCCCCGCATCTGACCCCTCGGTCGAATTCGCTGGCAAAACCGTTTCAGCGCTCTTCTCATCCACCGGACACGCCGTCCCGTAATGCGTCAACACGTCTTCGTAAAATCCCGGGCAGTGATGATCGCACGACCCAAACACAAAGTGTCTGTCCCCGTCTCGATCAAACACTCTCTGCATGACCTTCTGCCCGTCGTACGTAAACTCTTTCGTGCACTCCGTCATGTGCATCGTCACGTTCGCGTTTCTTTCCTTCACCGAAACCTCATCCGCTGGATTGTTTGCGAACAACGTAAATTCAAACGGCCCGTCGTGGTGAAACTGCACGTCTTCGTCTTGTTCGATCTCGTACCGACCGCACCCGCCGTGCGTCATCGTGTGGCCGGTTAACCCGTGGATGGAGACACGAGCGCCGACGACTTCGCCCCAATCCGCCAAGTCTTCCACTTCGAACGTGTCCACCAGTAACTGTTTGATGTTTAGAGAGTAAGAGAAGTTAATAATAGGAGGACAAAAATTTTCAGTCGTAAACACGAGAGAGGCCGCGGAGTTGTTCAATCAAATCTCGGAAACGTACCTGCGCGACTGGCGAACACCCGGTGTGCAACACCACCTTATTCTTCGCACTTTTATTCTCACCGAGAGAGAGTAACTCCTTGGACGTGCTCTTGTACCCGGAAACGTAACTGGCGATCGCGAGAGACGCGACCCCGAAGCCGCCGAAAAGCTTGACGAGAGTCGTTCCGCTGGCGTTTTTCCCCGCTCGATCAGCGTTACTGTTTCTTCTGTTATTGTTGTCGTTCTCGATGGAACGCAACAACGAGAGAGATTCCGGGTGTAAACCCGCGTTCCGTTTAGTCGACATGATGTGAAGACGACAAAAACGGGATGATTATGTGTGTATACTACGCGCGATGAGTGGTTACTTATGATGTGGTGCACTTCCCTCGAGACGCGTCCCAGAAAAGAGAATTTTTGTGTTTTACGAAATTTGGTGAAAAAAAGGTAGATTTTTGTACTCTGGTTTTTGTACGTACTACTACGCGCGAGGAGGGGACAGGTCCGATGAGTTGCAATCCAAGTTACTACTCCTATATACGATGGATTGATATTCTAATTGATTTCTGCGTCATTATTGCGGAGTTGTTTGTCTCTATCACTGAGTAAAGGTGTTCTCATCGTAGAGTCGTGGGTAAATTTTTCGTTGTGTACAAGCGCTAACTAATATTAAACCGCCCAAGAGCGAGGAGGCGTCGCGACGCCGTTTTCACCATTGCCGGCGTGGTGGAACCCTCTTCGGTAAGACGAAGCTCGTGGTGTCGTTTTCGGCGTTTCTGTCGCGGCGGCTTGGCCGATTTGACTGACTTCTTCTTCTTCTGTTTCTTTTTCTAACTCGAAAGAAGAAGAGGAAGCCGACGGGCACTGTGCGAGGGAAGTGGCGCCGCGGTTGGTGCTTTTGTCGCCGTTTTCAAAGGAGGAGGTGGAAGTAGGAGTCGTAGGAGTTGGAGTCGAAGTGGTCGTCGACGGCGTCGTCGTCGTCGGAGCAGCGCTCGTAGTAGTTGAAGAAGAAGAAGACGAAGAAGTTTCGTCGCTAGAGATGGAAGTAGGAGTAGTCGCCTGTGCGACTGGTCCGCTACTCTCTTCCTTCTCCTCTTTCGTCGTCGTCGTTTCAACTGAAACGCTCTTTTCGACGACGACGACGTCGTCGCTTGTGTCGCTGCTACTACTTTCGCTACCATCACTATCGCTATCGTTACCGCCGTGAAACTTCACTTTCTCCGCCGCGTCTTCCACCGTTTCCACGGCATCTTCGACGCTCTCTTTGCTCGCATTGGCGGCATCTTCCGCAGCCTCTTCCGCAGAAACTGTCGCTTTCTTCACCTCGTGCGCGGCATCGTCAACAGCTTGTTTCGGATCAGTCGTCGCTGTTTTCTCGACGTTTTCCTTGGCGTCGTGGGCGGCGTCTTCTGCAGCTTCTTCGGCAGAAACCGTCGCTTTCTTTACGCCGTTCACGGCATCATCAACAGTTTCTTTCGAATCCTCCGTTGTCTTTTCGGCGCTTTTTTTGGCGTCGGCGATTGCGTCGTCCGTCTTTTCCTTCGCGTCCGCGGCGGCTGCATCGACGGTGTCCTTTGAATCTTCCGCGCTCTCTTTCGTTTTACTAAACGTGTCGGAGACCGCGTCCGAAGCTTTCTTCGCCGATTGCTTCACGGCGTCCGCGCCGCTGGTCAACGTGCTATTCACGGCATTCTTGGCGTCGTCGTACGCGGTTTCCGTTTTGTTCACGATCGTCTCGGTTGTGTTTTGTATCCATTCCCAGCCATCTACGGACCCGAACTTTGACCAATCGAAATGTTTCATCTTATCGAGCATGCCGCCTTGTAACTTGCGTCTCGACGAGTCCGCTCTCGAGCCAGGGCAGGATTCGCAGTATTGCTGACCGATTTCACTCTGGTACCACCCGTTCGGGCACGCGATGCATTCAGTTTGACCTTCGTTCGGTTGCATGGTTCCCGCCGCGCACGGCTGACACTCGTTCGCTTCGGCTTCCCCGGAGTAATGTCCAACCGGACACCTTTGGCACTTGCCGTTTGCTTGTAAATACTCGCCCGGCGTGCACTTTTCATCTTCTCTCAATTCAAGCTGGCCAATTTGTGGCACCTCTTCCGATTTCCCACAATACGGCGCTCTCGTAAACGCCGGGCACGTGTCCAAACAACTTCCCCAAACGTAATCCGTCGTCTCGCCGTCAAAGACTCGGTTGTAAAAAGTCACCGCGCCGTATTTATATTGAAACGTGCATTCGGTCATCTCCATCGGCCCACCTCGGATACCGTCCCCATGCGGTGACTTCCACGACGGACATCTCGTATCCGAGTCCGATTCCGATCGACACCCGATATCCTTCGTCGCTTGGTGCGCCGTTTGATTATTCTTCTGGTACAACGCGAACCCGAACTGCATGCCGACGAGGAGATCCTCCGTCTCGATCGAATACGACCCGCACCCGACGTTTTCCATCTCCACCCCTCGTTCGAAGAAAAAATCGTTCGTATCGGATTTAAATATGATTTTCGCTCCCACTTCTTGACCCCACGTGGATTTGTCTTCGATCGACCACGGGAGCTTTTCGTGCGGCGAGCACCCGGTGTGCAAGGTGACTGCCAATCGAGACGTTTTGATATCGTTCACGTTCTTCTCCGTCATCGGGTCGGTGTTTTGATCCGTATACACTGGATTTTCGTAGTACGTCGTCGCACCTAGCTTTGTTTTGTCGAATTCTGAGTGCACGTGTCCTTTCAGGATGAGAAGCGAGCACCCGATGGCAGCCAAAGCGAGGAGGACAAATTGATGTCCGCGGCTCCTCCTCTTTAATGATTTTTCCCCAACATCAAATCCGACTTTCAAAACGCCATCGTTTTCGTTTACCTCGTCGTGAAGAGAAAGAGTATTGCGCCCCGTGTTCTTGGACAAAAGTAAAGGATGGGTTTCCTCCCCAGTCGACATCTTACGTGTGTGTTTATGTACCAGCAAAAGAGCGTATTTTGTGTGAATTTTTTCCATTTTTTCCTCCCAATTTGTACTCTAAACCCTAATTATCTAAGACCCTAAACTCTAAATTGCTCTTCTTTCTCGAAGCGATCCGCCGCGGCGATGGTGAAGACGTCTTCTTGTTCTTCTTGTTCTCCTTGTTCTTCAACTTCTTTAACTTCTTTAACTTCTTCTTCTTCGATGCCTAAACCGGCGGCAAATCGTTTGATTGGTTCGCACGAATCGAAGCCGCCTTGCGCGTCCACGTAGCACCAAATGCCTTCCGCGGATGCGCTCGGGTTTCGGCAATAGTTCCGCGGGTTTTCGTCCATGAAATCGGGTTGCGATTGGTGCGACCACTTTGCGTGCGCGACGCCGTATTTGCTTCCGAACGGTTGTTTGGACCAGTCGATGCATTTCTTCCCGGTTCTGGTGGTCGTTTGACACCCGCGGTAGCCGACGCCGAATTCACCTCGCACGGTTTCGTCGCAAGAAGAAGAAGGAGAAGAAGATGTCATCGTCGTCGTCGTCGCCGTTGAATCCTCCTTGGTTTCTTCGACATCTACTGATGTGGATAAGGACGCGTCCTTTACCGTCGCCGCTTCTTCAGCGGCAACGGATGCTAACGTCTGATCAATCTTCTCGAGTTCTTTGACGTTTACTTTCTCGAACGTTTCGATGATTGCCTCTTCTTTCACGATTTTCTTGTCCACGATGGTATCGTCGTCGTCGACTTCCTTTTCTCGAAGCAACTCGTTCAGCTCTTTTTCGTGACGGACGGAATTTTTAAGCGTCGCGGCTTCGTCGGCGATGACTTCCGGATCAATCTTGGTGGAAACATTACCCGCCGCGTCAAGAGTGTTGACCGGAAAAGGAGTCTCTTGAGCCGCGGATTCAAACGTGGCTTCCGGTTCTCTTTCTTTCCTCACCTCTTTCGCTTCGTCACTCACGACGACGTTTACCTTCGGCATCGTCGGCATTGGAATCACTCTATCTTTCGTCATTTCACTCGTGACGTTTACGTCAATCGGCGTGCTCTTGTCGTCGTTCGTCGCGATGGTACCGTCCTGGTCGTCGACGACGATGACCGGCGAGGCAGACGACGCGACGCACTGATCTTTACTCTCCGCGCCTTTACCTTTCGCTCTCGCGTCTTCAATTTCTCGCTCGATGACGTCCCTCGCGTCGACGACGCCGTCGCCGTTGATATCGTTCTCGTCGTCATCGTCCGAGAACCACCCGCCTTTACCGAATAAACCTCCTCCTAACAGTTTACGATTGCTATTGTTTTGTTCGCGACGAGACGAACGACGCTTGGTGACACCTAAACGCGACGACGACGAATCACCAGTGGCGGGTGCTACCATTTTCCACGCGACGCCGCCGACTGGTACGCCTTCGTCGTGCAACTCCTCCATCTTCAATTCTGTCATATCGTCCGGCGATATCTCCGATCCGTCGCACGGTTTGCAAAACCTCTGACCTTCTTCGTCTTGGTACATGCCTTTCGGACACGCCTCGCACCGATCGCTCTTACCGAACGGTTGGAAAAATCCTTTCGGACACAGTTGACAAGACGCGTCGTTCGGCGTGAACGAAAAAGAACCAGGCGGGCATTCGCCGCAGGAATTAGTCTCTCCGTCGGCGATGACGTGATGGCCATCTTCGCACGTAAACTCTTCTTCTTCGTTTCCCTCATCTTCTTCTTCTTCTTCCTCGTCGTTGACTTCGGAGGTTTGATTGCTCTTCCTGGATTCTTCTTCCTCTTCTTCTTCTTTCTTTTCTTCTACTTCTTCTATAGGTGGTGATGTTGGTGTTGCCGCGGCGGCGCAAAACGGATGTTTCGTAAACGCCGGACACGACTCTAAACAACTCCCCCACACGTACTCCAACTGCTTCCCGTCGAACACTCGGTTATAAAACGTCACGTCGCCGTATTCGTACTTATACGTGCACTCGCGCATTCCAAACGGATGTTCGCGTTCGTCTTCCGCGATTGAGGACGAGTACCCGCCGACGACGCCGCCTCTCTCACCCCACGGGCACCGCTTATCCACTCTCTTCGGATCGGTCGTCAAACACCCGATATCTTTCACCACGACCGCTCCCTCAGGTTCGAACTCGTACGCGTCGTTCCGTTGATTTTCGTAATGTATCAACCGACCTAAACTCGAAACATCATTATCATCATCATCTTTAACGGGTATCTCGTACAAGGCGAACCCAAACGCCGTCCCTCGCTTCATCAACCCCGTCTCGACGCGATACACGCCGCATGTTATCTGCTCCATCGGAATACCTCTGTTGAAGCTAAAATCGTTCCCGCCGATATTTTCGTCGTCGTCTTTTAACACCAGTTTCGCTTTGACTCTGGAAAACCAGTCGTAAGGCTCTTTCATATCATCATCATTGATGTCATCGCTTCCTTTGCCTCTCAAAGTGGGCAAGACTTTGTCCATTGGGGAACACGCGGTGTATAACGTAAACGTTAACTTATCACTCGTATTATTACTCGTATTCTCGGCAATATCATCAGTATTAGTATTCAGAGTATCTCCGAGTTGTTGGTGTTGTTGAAAAGGGAGTCCTTTCTCATCTCTTTTCGTTTCGAACGTGACAACCATACACATGAACATAAACATCAAAATCATCATCACGCGGCTCAACGTCCCCGTTGTTTTCCCCATCAAAGAAGACGAAGACAAAAAAGAAGCGTCGTCCTCGAGACTCCTCATCGAACTTTTCCGTTCCCGAACGCTTTTGAAACTCTCGCCGAGACTCCTTTTCTTCGAACGTGTCGTTAAAAGGAGAAGCGATCGACGCTCCTCTTCCTCTTTCATCGTCTTGAGCATCGAGAGTTATGAATTTTCAAGTGACGGATTTTCCCTAAAATGTCGACACTTTTTCTCCGCTTTTGTTTGCAAAGAACTCTAACATAAAGGAAGGAGCACACGAGAGATATACATAAAGAGAGCTAGTAAAATGGACGCGAATAAACAGAGGCAAAAAGGCCTTTTATTATTCCTTTTGTCGTTTCTCGTCGCGTGCCATTGCGCGTCGAGACAGATTCATTTTCAGTCAAAATCGAGCACAAAGACTCACGGCGAGAACAACTCTTTCATCGTAGTATCGATCAAAATGGAACTTTTCATGGCTTCAATGATGGCGTTGTACGCGACGTTTAGCGAAAGGATAGGTGCGTTCGGGAATTTTCGAGAAATCAGAGAAGAAAGAGGGGAAATCCCGGGTCTGTGCGTGGAAAGGATGAAGGATTTTAGTCACTTTTGGCAAAGAGGGAAAGCGCATAGAGAGTAGAGTTTTAGCGGCAGTAATGATGCGATGAGTACATTTTCAACGCGAATTAGTAGAAGCACTCCTTCTCTAGGACTTTTTAGTCTTGACTTTATTCTTTTTCATCTCTTTTTGCTGTTTTTGAAGCTCTTTCATCGCGCCCGGAGGCAGCGTAATCTTACACCCGCCGAGCGGGAGCGCTCGAGCGCACTCTTCGATTTTCGTCTCGAGCGCTTCGCGCGCGGCGGTTTTTTCCTCGTTCGACGCATATATCGGCGCTTTCAAAAGGATGTTCGCGCAATCTTTCACCGTTTTACCCCTTTTTTGCGTTCCTGGGATGAGTTTGATGCGAAACTTGTAACTCGCAAGGACTTGAAACGGGGCGCAGACGGGGAGACAAAAGGACACGCCGTCGAGTTCAATCGGCTGCGCGGTGAGTTGACGCAACGCGATTTCGGTTTGTGTATCGCGGCGCTCGTGGATGACGGCGATGTTGAGACTTTTCGTCGATTCGTCGTCGTCGCTACTGTTGCCGTCTTCGCCGATGTTGTCTGGTGGTTCGTACACCAAAGGTTTTATGCCGCGTTCTTTCAAGTTTGGCATTTCCGGCGTCGGCGCTTCGGGAAGGACGATTTGCTTCTTTTTCATCGTCGCGGCATCCGAAGAAGAAGACATCTCTGGTTTCAACGACGTCACTAAAGCTGCTTTCTTCCTATCTTTCTTCGACTCTTTTTGCTTCATCGTGAGTAACTTTATGGCCAGTTCGCGATCTTTGTCGTCTTGTTCGGCGTATTTTTTAGCCGCGCGTTTCGCTTTCGCAGATTTTCCGCGCACCTTTGGCTTGTTGGGATTCGAGACGGACGAGGCGTCGTTTGTTTTCTTTTCTTTAAACCCGTCGTCGATGTCGCTCTCTTCTTCGTCCTCTTCAATCTCGTCGTTAGAAATGCTTGTTTCTTTGCTCTCGGCCTCTGCGGCCGCCGCTTTGAGCGGGTCAAAAACGTCGTCGTCGTCACCGCGACCGTTCAACCCCCCGCCTTTCTTCTTCATCTGTTTGCGCTGCACCGCGGAGAGGCGTTTTTTTGTGCCTTCGAAAACCTCGTTTTGCTTCGTTCTGCCTTTTCCTGCGGCATCGATCGAAGCTTTTGACTCCACCTGTGTGGCGAGCTCGTTTACCACTTTATCACCATTTACATTCGTTCCTCCTTCCGCGTCTTCCTCTTGGGTGTTTTCTTCTTCGTTTTCTTCTTCTTCCTCTTCCTCTTCCTCCTCCTCGCTGCTTATTTCTCGAATATTACGACCACGCCTTTCGTCCACGTCTTCGTCGTAAAACGTCGCATCCGCGGATTCTGATTTTACCACGCGCTCTTTTTCGTGTCCGGAGGTATTTTCACCACTCGCGACGACGGCAAAAAGTAAACCGAAACCCATTTCCGGTTTCGCCGGCGGTAAGAACTTCTTGCGCGCTCCTTCCACGAGAGCAAAACTACCGCTCGGCAGCAAACTGGCATCTTCCGGTAGGTCCCATCGACGTTTGGAGACGTCTCGCGCTCTCGCCCACCACGCCGACGCGGACCGTTTCTTGGCCCAACACTCACTTCTCGCGACGGTAGCCTGCGCAGCTTGTGCGAGTGAAAGAGAGGGCACTTTCAGCGTAGTAGCGCTTTCGCCGTTGCCATTCGCCGAGGAATATCGCGGCGGCGGTTTGACGAGCGTAATCCCCGGCGCGCCGTTTTCGTCGCAAAAGATGAAGCAGTCGTTCCCAATTTCCGCTCTGTTCGCGTATTTCGCGAACAGCATTTCTGCTTGCGTGTTATCGGTCGAGTGTAAAACTAAACAATTCTCCGAGGTGACCCACCAGATGAACTTCTCGAACCAAAACGGCGTTCGCGCGGCTTTCGCGCCTGGAAGGGCTTTCTCTCTCAAAGTCTCTATTTTCATCAACGCTTTCTTCTCTGCGTCCGAAACGACTCTGTCGTGGTGTTTAGCCGTCTTGTCAAGTTTCGTATCGTGCTTTTTCTTCAGATCGAAACGCGCGTTGCAATTCGCGAACGCCGATAAACTCAAATCGAGCGGGATGTCGATCGGTTTGTGCTTCTTCACGACGACTTCCTCCCCGGTCGTTTCGTCAATCTCAACGTCCTCTTTCGGAGCGAGCTTTATCGTCACTTGGTTGTTCTTCAAATCTAAGCTCGAAATGAACTTCGCGACTGGATTGCCTCTCCTTTTCTCTTCGCGAATCATAGATTCTAAATCGTCCCACGCCATCCCGCTCGCCAACGCGTCGTTGACCGCGTTTAACACGTTCGCCACATCATCCACGTTCCGAGAGATCAGTTCCGCTCTCTGCGCCTCTTTTTCCGCGTCGCGTTCGAGAACTTTCAACCTGTTCTCTTGATCTTTCTTCAGTTTCTCGAATTTCTTCAACGCTTGCGCTTCCGCGCGATTTCTTTGCACGACGCCTTGTTGTAGTTCGAGCTTCGCGTAGTACTCGTCCAAAACGTCGTTGAACACGTTTTGCTCCTCTTTTTCTTCTCCACTACTATCCCTACCTAAAATCTCCTCGATCGAGACCGTTTTCTTGTTTTCGTTTTGTTTCATCGGGTGCGGAGAGAAGTCCTCGAATACCTCGACAATTTGTGGTTCTTTCTTCTTCCCTTTGTCTTCTTCTTCTTCTTTTGACGACGACGATACCAACAATTCCATCGTCAGCGCTTTGCAAGTCACCTCGGGAATTGGAAACACGTTCCCTTGCGTCACGTCTCGAAACCAACGAAACTCTTCTTCTATGCACTCGTACACTTTTCCTTTCACGTCCTCGCTCTCGAGAGGGAGTGGCGCGAGCATGCCTTTCTCTACACCGGCTTTCGCCGCGACGTGTTCGCACTGCGCCGGCGCGAACGAAAATCCGCGACACAAGCACTCTCGCAACGTTTGCGGCGCGCGGATATTCGCCAACCGCTCCATCTCTCTTCTCTTCTTCTTCTCCTCGTACGCTTTTTCGTCTTCCATCTCGTCTTCGTCTAAATCTACCGCTCTTTCCTCTTCCTGGTACACCCCTCTCAGCGCCTCTTCCCACGCCTCTCTCGTCGGCATCCGAAACGCTCGAAACCTTTCCACCGGGTACCTCCTTTTCCCCATTATCCTCAAGTTCTTCCTCTTATCAACGTGAGACCTTAACAACGTCATCACCATAAACTCCCTATCGCACAGAACCGCGTTCCCGCTCGCGTACAATTCCACCACCAACTTCGTCTCCGTCTCGTTCGCCCCGAACGTCAACAAAACCGCGCGATCCATCCCGAGCTGTCGGATATCGTTCAACCGTTTCTGCCTCACGTGTTTCCGTAGTTTTTGCACAAAGTTCGACGGTCCTCCACTTTGTTGTTCTTTACTCCCATTTCCATCGCTTTTACCGCTCGATGTCGAAGGTTTCGCGTATCTCGTGCAGAGCAGTTTCACTCCAGGTTGGACGAGAAGGTTCACTTTCCTCGCTTCGCTCAATTCGCCGCCGCTGCTTCCTCCCGTCCTCTCCTCGGATGCTGGTTTGTTGAACTTTAAGAGCAACGAGTTCTTCTCCATGCCGTCGTAGATTTGTGCGCACCACAAGCCTAAAATCGAGCGTCTCAAGCAGGACACTTCCGCGCACACGTCGAAGGCGGAGAAGCGTTCTTTCCCCATATCTTCTTCTTCTGTCGTTGTCTTTCTCTCTAAACAACGACAGAAGAGTTACGAAGACTCTAAAAGAACAACAGAGGAGGAAAAACCGTTCGTCCTCGTCCTCGTCTTCTTTATATCTGCAACACACAGCGAGAGGTTCGTTCGTTCTCGTCCTCGTTCGCTCCAAAGTAATGAGGACGCACGTGAGTTGGAAATCGATCGATTTTCCCCAGAGACTTTTCACTCGAACGAGACGCGTAAAAGATGACGACGACGACTTCGACGACCACCGCGAAAGGGTCGAAAAGGAGGCCGATTTTCATTGTACTCGTTTTCCTCGTCTTTGTTATTCGACCGGATGTTTTGATGAAAGCAGACGGAGTGCACGTGCCGTCTTTGTTCCCTCCAACTAGGGGAAGAATTCGCGGAGAAGCTGCGCCGTCGACGGCGTCGTCCAAAATCATCGAAACGAAACAAGCGGACTTGCGCCATCGAAAACGACAGTCAAAAGAATCCTCCAATTGCCCGGCGGCATTGGAGGGCCAATTTTGCGAACAAGTCGCTCGAGACGTGCCGAAATGTTTCCCGAACGTGCCGTATAACGATTGGGTCTCCGTGCACAAAAACGTGTTTCACGTGGAACAGGAGGAGGAGGAGGAAAAGGAGGAAGAAGTACGCGCGATGAACAACGGGAGCAGTAGGAGTACCAAAAACGAAACGTATATTTTCACGCCAGATACGCCGTCTTTAAGACGGAGCAGACACGATGAAAAAGCGAAGGATTTGTTCTTTAAGAAGGAAAGAGAGAAGAGCGAGAGCGGCGGTCTCGGAACGACGACGATAGTGAGCGAGAAGGAAGCGAGGAAGATTTGGCACGAGAAGCAAATGCTTTTAGATAAGAAGAAGAAGAAGATTAAGGTGAACGGGAAGGTATTTCACCGAGGGGAGGTACCGGAGAAGGATATTTTTGGGGACGCGTGGAACGGTAAAGTCGACGGGAGCGAAGACGACGAAAAGAATCAGAGGCAGATGTTTGCGAAAAGGGCGAGTTTCAAGACGTGCGCGGTGGTCTCCTCGGGAGCGGCGTTGAAAGGGAAAGGGTACGGGAAAACGATCGATGAGCACGAAGTGGTCGTTCGTCTGAATAATGCGCCAACGATTGGCTACGAACACGACGTCGGGTCGTTCACGACGTTGAGATTAACCAACACGCAATACGAAGGCGTGAGAGAATACGAAGACGAAACGGTGTTGACGAAATGGAACGGTAACCCGATGGATTTGATGCGATTAGGTACGAAGAAAACGTACGCGATGAATCCCGCGTTTCGTCAGTGGGCGCAACAGTTGGACGATACGTTGAACAATCACATCGTCACTTCTGGTTTGTTGATGCTCTTTCTCATGTTGCAAAAATGCGAACGCGTCTCGGCGATTGGGTTTGGCGGGAAAGAGTTGGAGAAGTGGTATTACGATAAACGTCCAAGCGGTAAGATACCGAAATCGGCGTGGTTAAACAGCGGAAGAGGCGTGGTGAAATACGAAAATTGGAACACGGTCAGCACGAACGCTCGAGAAAACGCGTTGTTTGGCGCCAAAGAAAATAGGAAACTCGCCGAACAGCCGAAAGTGAAAGTGTACGGGAACAAAGATAAGAGAATCGGCGATATGCTCGGTATCGGCGCTGGGAAGACGGCAAACGCGAACAAAAAGAAGAAGGACAATAGCAAAAAAGTAGCGGCAGCAGAGTTAGCGAAGAAGACTTTAGAGGAGAAATTAGACGGGTTAGAATCGGCCGAGGAGGTTGAGTCGGATATGATCGCGGGCGAAGTTGAAGACGACGGCATCGCGAGAAGGAGGAGGAAATTACTAAACATGGTCTCGCACGTCATTTCCAGAGAGAGGCAGTGCATGGCTTCATTGGCTGATTTTGGCGTGATTAGTATCTATTCATAGACGAGTATTCTTATTTAATCACACGACGGACATATCACTACGCATGAGTTTATATTTTAGGAGATTTGAAGCAGCTCGCGGAATAGCTTCTTGTCGTGGATTTGAATGGTTTCATGCGTCAACTCGAGTTTGAGATTTAAGCGCGCGATGGAACGCATCAGAGCGTGCTCTTCTTGCGGAGGTTGCGCTCTTTTCGGTTCTGTTTCTTTCTTTCGTAGTTCATTTTCTTTGGCAAAGGCACCACCGTTTATTTCGTTTGTTCGTTTCACGACTTCGTCCAGCCGCGCGATGGAGGCTAAAAGCTTCGCCTCTTGACCGGCAAAATCTTTCGATTCGGAAACTTCCTGTTTCATTCGAAACCGCTTGGATTTCAAATTTTGTCTCGGAGAAGATGCGCATACGATTGGTTTTTCCTCTTCTTCTTCTTCTTCTTCTTCTTCTTCACCTTCTTTGTTTTGTACAAAAATGTGCTTCTTCTTCTTCTTCTTCTTCTCGTTCTTCTTCTCCGCTTTGACCGAGGACAAAATTCCGCGCCTGCGCTCGCGCAACTTTTCAATCGCTTTCTCACGCTTCTCTCTTTCCGTATCATTCGTCGTGAAAGTGCACCACCACGAAATCGACACAGAGTTTCTTTGTTCATCAGTCTTCTTCTCCTCCTCCTCCTCCTCCTCTTCTTCCTCCCTCGCGTATCGCACGTTCGGCTCCGAGTGCCTGGGAACGACGAGACCAAAATCTTCCTCCTCCTCTTCATCTTCTCCCTCCTTCTCCTCACCCGCCGCGTTCAAGAAATTCACTTCGCACGCGCTTTTCCTCCCAACCGTTCTCTTCTCGCTCCTCTTCCTCCTCCAAGGTAAAAACAGTTCCGTCTTCCTCTCGTTCTCCTCTCTCCTTTCCTTCACCTTTTTCAAAACTCTCTCTTTTTCTTCCCGTGCCCATCTCTCGCTGTTTTGCGAAAACTCCTCTCTACGTCGTCTCGTTTCCGCCGCCAATCGCGTCAAATCTCTCTTTTTCCTGATCTTCATATCACTCGTCTTCTTCTTCTTCTCCTCCTCCTCCTCCTCTTCCTCGTTCGAGAGAGAACTTCTTCGTCTTCTTCTTCCCTCGTGCGACGACATGCGAGTGATGATGATTTGATGCTTTCTTTTTTTTTGACCGAAAAAAAAAACGTTTGACTGAAAAGAAGAAAAAAGAAAAAAACGTTTGAACAACAATTAATTTCTTTCGTCTCTCCCTTCCTCGTAACAAACGACGCGAGAACGATTCGATTTTGTTTTGAACAAAGGATTGAGCGTAAAAAAAGACGCGCACTTTAAAAACACGCTTTCGCTTCTCGAAGGAGACAAAGAAGAAGAGGCTTTCGTTTTATTGAATACTTAATCTCTTTTCGTCGGCTTTTGCGAGTTTGAGCGTTCTTTGAAAGAGAGAGATTTAGAGTTTGGGGGCGGCCGATCGATCGGAAAATTTCTTCTTGAACGAATTCATTCGTTCGGCAATAAAGAGAGAGAGAAAGGAATAAGTACGCCACGTTAAAAAGATTTAAACGGATCAGACGAAAGATGGGATTCTTCGCGAACATTCCGAAACCGCCGAAATTGGCCGGGTTTTTCGGCAACGAAGAAGAGAAAGATGAGAACGGGAAGAAAATGGAAGAAATTGGAGGCGAGATGGAAGATTTAGAG
>Ga0257106_1000619_pt1 | contig 20211 bp, 11 predicted proteins | sample LP_taG_3_FD_190177 | JGI IMG/M metagenome (GOLD analysis project Ga0257106, IMG submission 190177) | Marine microbial communities from Northeast Subartic Pacific Ocean, Canada - LP_J_2011_P26_10m | ecosystem: Environmental > Aquatic > Marine > Oceanic | place: Canada: Northeast Subartic Pacific...
ATATCTGTTTAATATTAATTATAAAAATTATGTTACAATGCAGAATTTATTTTTAAATAATTCTTCATTTAACTAAAATAAAAGCAAATCTTATTACATAGCCAATATGAAAAACCTATACTTTATTCTATCTTTTTTATTTATTTCCTCATTTGCATTTAGTCAAACAACTTTTAATAATGCTGGGGGCGATTTCAAATGGTCCAATGACGACAATTGGGATTCAGGGGTTCCCAATGATCCTACTGCTAAAGCTAAAATAGCGGCTGCCTCTGTAATTGTTGATGGAGATTATACAGTTGGTCAAATAATATTTTTAGCTGCTGGTGCTGGAGGGGAAACAGTCATAACTTTTACTAATGAAGATAGTGGTACTTTAACAATTACTGGAAAAGGAGTGTCACAACCTATACAATTAAATAGAAATCCTCAACACGCCATATTTAATCTTCCAGTTATTTTTGATTCCTCGGAAAATGCAACTGAAACCTGGCTTTTTAATACTGGAAATACTCAAATTACTTTTGGTGAGGGGCATAGTTTTACTGTTAAGGATGAAATAACATTCAAATCAAAAAGTACAACTACTCAAATTAATTTTAATGGTACAACTTCAGGAGCTGGAAATTTAAAATTTGCAACCGCATCCAATGCCATATTTGGAGAAAATTTTGATGGTTCTTCTTTCACTGGAAAGATGATTATCGCTGGTGATTTTGGAACTGCAAATAAAGTCACTCTAACCTCAAATGTAGCTGATGGTGGAACCTTTCTTGGTTCTGGTGCTTCAATTAGCGTTATAAAAAATGGTGGAACGATCAATGTAAATGGAGAAAACACCTTGAAAGGTAAAATATTTCTTACAGGTGCCTTTGGTGCTGCATTAAAAATTAATAAAAATCAATCAGCTGTTGGTACCGTAAATGTGGGAACAGGTAAATTAACTATAACTGCGCCTTCTTCGGTATCCAAAATAGCTTTTGCTGACAGCAAGGCAGCAACTTGGGGAACTCCTGCCAGTATCTATTCTGTAGTTATTAACGGAGCTACAAACAATGAGGTTTCCTTTGGAAGTAGCGCTACAGGTTTGACTGCCACTCAGTTATCGCAAGTATCTTTAAATGGAACCGTGCCTTTTATTAGTAGCTCAGGTGAATTATATATAACTGTTACAAATTCAACTTTTAATGGTGGCGGAGGCGACAGTCTTTGGTCTAATGCTTCCAATTGGTCTGCTGGAATTCCTACTGTAGATAATGCTCAGATAATCGTCATTAAAGATCTTGTTGTTGATAGCGATAAAACGGTTTCTCAAATTAAAAACAATGGTAATTCAGATACTTCGGTGAAAATAACCGCAACTGGTGGCTCAAAACTTACTGTAACGGGAGCTGATAATGCTTCAGGTAATGCCATAGCCCAACCTTTTCAAAACAATAAAGTTGGATCCAGTTTTATTTTTGATCTTCCTGTAATATTTGATTCCGATGCTTCACAAAAAATCTTATATTTTACTAAGGGTGCAGCAAATGACATTACATTCACAGGTTCACTGACCTTAAATGATCCTCTTAGTATTCAAGGAATAAACAATACCCACGCTTTAAATTTAAATGGATCTTTACTTGGATCTGGTAATTTAATTTTTTCAACAAAGGCACAGGCTTTTTTCGGAGCTACCTATGATGGATCCCTACACACCGGAGATATTATTTCCTCAGGAAAAAAAGTTAAAATTGTTTCTAGAGTTTCTGATGATGGTACTTTTTTAGCATCTGCAAATACAATTGATATTCAAGAAGATGAAGATGTAACAATCATCATTGACAAGGGTGTGAACACACTTAAAGGAAATATTAAAATAACAGGGGATATTAGCCCACTAATTAATATTAACGAGGATCAATCAGCTGTGGGTACCATTACCCTGGAAACTGGAACTTTAAATTTAACTTTACCAGCAGCCGTAGAAAAAATAGCTTTTGCTAACAATTCTGCAGCAGCTTGGGGTACTGGAAAACTTATTATTTCTGGTGCTGCTAACAAAGAAGTTTCTTTTGGAAATAATGCTAGTGGTTTAACAGCTGCTCAATTGTCTCAAATAACTTTTAATGGGGTTACTCCTTTAATTAATTCATCAGGAGAACTTTATACAGCTTCTGTTTTAGTATCCACATTTGTTGGAGGCGGCGGGAATAGTCTTTGGTCTAATGCTGCCAATTGGTCTGCAGGAGTTCCTACCGCAGCTGAAGATGGATCTTTTAAAGCAAAAGCTACTATAGGCGCATCAGTAGTCGTTGACACTGATGTATCTGTAGCACAGGTTAAACTTGGAAACGATATTGCAAGTGTAGTGATTACGGCTACCAACAACTCAGTTCTTACACTTAGCGGAACGGGGGTTGGCCAGCCTATTCAAAACAATTCAAAAAATGAAGATTTTAAACTGGATCTTCCAATAGTTTTGAATTCTTCTGATCCTCTTGAAACAATTCAAATAAATGGGAGTGGTACCGCTTCTATTACTTTTGGTGAAAATTCAGTTTTGACTTTAACAAAAAACACAAAATTCACTGGAACAGCCAATGTAGCAAATCCAAGAGTTTTAAATATGAACGGTACTCTAAAAGGTACAGGTCAATTTCAAATTGGAAATGCTTCGAAATTTACTTTTGGATCCACATCTGATAATTCTTCTTTCACTGGAGGATTTTTAATGTTAGGAAAAAACGGTATTGTAAATGTAAATACTGCAAAAGGTGGTACATTTCTTAAATCTGGGGTTTCTATTGAAACGGATGCAGCTTCAACAACTGGTCATACAATAACAATAAACACAGAAAATGTTTTCAAAGGTGATATAGTAATAACCGATAATCCAGTATCCCTTGCTATTAATGCCAATCAATCGGCTGTTGGTCAAATTATTATGGGAAGTGGAACTTTAAATTTAGCTTTAGATGCTGCTGTAACTTCTTTAGAATTTGCAGACAACTCTGCCTCTTTGTGGAAGACAGGAACTCTTGCTATCAGCGGAGCTGCTGATGATATAGTTTCTTTTGGAACTACTGCAAGTGGATTAACTGCAGCTCAGCTTAGTCAAGTTAAAATGGATGGAAATTCTGCCAAAATTACCTCAACTGGTCATATTAATAAAAACCAAGCCCCAGTAGCGGTTGCAGATACTGCCACAGTTGCGGAAGATTCCACATCTAAAATTAATGTTATAGGAAACGATACAGATGCGGAAAACGAAACTCTATCTCTGACTCTAGTTACCGCAGGTAACGGTGGGTCTGTAGCAGTTAATGCGGATGGCTTGTCAGTAGATTACTCTCCAAAAGCTAACTTTAATGGAACTGAAGTAGTTACTTACACTGTATCAGATGGTGAAAACACTGATGCTACGGGAACTTTAACTGTTACAGTTACTCCAGTAAACGATTCTCCGTTGCCTACCAGTATGTCTGTTACTACTCCTCAAGATACAGCCGTAGAAATTACTTTAAAAGGAACGGATCCAGATTCGGCGGATGTTTTAACTTTCGCTATTGTAACCAATCCACCTAATGGTTCGGTTACATTAGTAGATAATAAAGCTACCTACGTTCCCAATACAGGATTTGTTTCGGGAATTGTAGATACTTTTACTTTTAAAGTTAATGACGGAACAGTGGACAGTCCTGTTGCTGCAACTGTCTCTATAACTGTAACAAGTAATGATTCCGATGGGGATGGAGTTTCAAACGATATAGACGAATGTCCAAACACTCCTGCGGGTAGTGAGGTAAACTTTAAGGGTTGTGCTGTTTTCAGTCTTCCCCCAAATAACAATAAAGTTCAAGTAAGTGATACTAGTTGTGTTGGAACTGATGACGGATCTATCGCACTAAGTGTTGAGGATGCTTCAAATGATTACACTATCAGTGTTACTGGACAAACATCTGCTACCATTACAGGGAGCAATACAACAGCTTCTGTCACAGGCTTAACTAAAGGCACTTACCAGGTTTGTTTCAAGGTAGACGGTCAGGCTACTTACGAGCAGTGTTTTGAGGCGGTAATTGGGGAGCCAGCAGCTCTATCTGCTTTTATTGATGTGGACAACGACGACAAGTCTACTAGTATTTCTTTAGGAGGTTCTGATAATTATAACGTAGAGATTAATGGTGTCTTGCACCAGGTTAAAGGAAACAGGTTTGATACCGATCTTCCAACGGGTCTTAACAGAATTAGAATAAGTACAAACTTAGATTGTCAAGGAATTATAGAGAAGGAGATCTTTATTTCTGAGGACATACTGTATTATCCTAATCCAACTAGAAGAGAGGTGAAGGTGCATGTTTCTGGAAAGGACACCAAAGTAATGATAAGCGTGTTTAGTGAGAAGGGAGATCTTATATACAGCAAAGAGCAAGAGATCCAAGACATGTCTAGACTAACGGACATTGATCTTAGTAGACAGATTAGTGGAAATTACATAGTGGTGATGGAGAGTAAAACAGTTAGAAAAACATTTAAAATAATCAAGAGATGAACAACATATTAAAATACTTTAGTTTTCTTTTTACCCTTACTTTAATTATGAGCTGCGGCGGCGGTGGTGGAGAAGAAGGCGGCGGCGATACTGGAGGAGGAGGAGAAGAGGTTAACCCACCTGCGAAGTCTACTTTATCGGCACCTGCTAATAACAAGACTTGTGAAACTGGAACAAGCGTTTCTTCTACTCAGAGTGAAGTAGATTTTACTTGGGGCGTTACAGCAGATACAGATTCTTATGATCTAAAGATCACCGATTTAAACACGAATGTTGCTACCAATAAGAGTGGTTTGACTACAACTTCTACTAAAGTTACTTTAGACAAAGGAGTTCCTTATTCTTGGGACGTTACTTCAAAGAGTACAAAAAGTTCTGTAACTACACCTAGTGATACGTGGAAGTTTTATTTAGCTGGGACAGGGGTTGCAAATTACGCTCCTTTTCCTGCAGACCTTAAAGCACCTACTTCGGGATCATCTGTTACTAGAACAGATGGAAAGGTAACCTTTACTTGGGAAGGAAGCGACCCAGATAGTGGTGATACCCTTACTTATGATTTGTATGTAGATAAAACAGATGGGAAGCAAGCACCTGACTCGGCACAGACAGGACTGAGTGTGTTGACACTGGATGTGGCACTGGATGCAGCTACTACTTATTACTGGAGGGTAAAGTCTTCGGACGGAACCAATAGTAGTTACTCTACTGTATACACTTTTAAAACAAAATAAAGTTTTTAATTTAGATAGGAATATTACAGATAGTTATACTAATGACTCAACCTATTTTGTTGACTTATTTATAATTTATGATAAGATATACATTACTAATTACTCTTTTTCTTAGTCTAAATCTGTTTCCTCAAAAAAACGAAAAAAAACCAAACTTCCTCTTTATACTAGTTGATGATCAACCTTTTGATGCTGTAGGATTCTCCAACAGATATCCTTTTTTAAAGACTCCAAACATCGATAATTTAGCAAAAACAGGAGTTAATATTAAGAATTTTTTTGTTACTCAATCAGTATGTTCACCCTCAAGAGCAAGTTTTTTAACAGGAACTTACCCTCATATTCATGGTGTTAATCAAAATAATAAATATGTTGATCCCGATTGGAAAACCTATGCTCCTTATTCAATACATTTGCAGAATTCTGGATATCAAACTGCTCATATAGGCAAGATCCATATGGCTCACAAAAGAGGAAAAGACCATATTCGTCCTGGATTTGATTATTGGTTTAGTTTTATAGGTCAAGGAGAATATTTTAATCCCAATGTAAATGATAACGGAAAAGAAATACAGTTAGAAGGTTATATAACCGATATATTAACCGATAAAACGATTGATTGGTTAGTTAATAAACGTGATCCTAACAAGCCCTTCAGTGTTAATCTTTGGCATAAAGCAGTCCATGAAAAACATTTACCAGCAATAAGACACAAAAATTTATTTAAAAATGAGCAATTACCTGAACCTCCATTTGAGATGCACAAAGAAAATTTTAAAGGTAAGCCCGAATGGCAAAGGCGTAAAACATTTGGATTTAAATGGAATGAAAATGATGAAATTCCAGAAACTTTAAAGCAAAAAAAGTGGCCAATTAGAAAATACAAAAATATGCAGCTTCTTAGAAGTTTAGTCGCTGTTGACGAATCAGTTGGAAAGGTTCTAAAAGCTTTAGATGACATTGGAGAGTTAGAAAATACCGTGATCATTTACAGTAGTGATAATGGCTATTTTATGGGTGAGCATACTTATAAAGATAAAAGGTTGGCTTATGAAAGTTCAATGAGAGTTCCCATGATAATTAGTTATCCAAAAATAATAGCAAAAAATTCTATAGTTGAGCAGCAGTGTTTAAATATTGATTTAGCTCCAACAATTTTAGAATTGGCTGGATTAGAGAAACCCACCTACATGCAAGGTGAATCGATGGTAAAATTATTTAGTGATAAAAAACAGACTTCTTGGAGAAAAAGTATATTTTACGAATATTATGTTGATGATGCATGGCCATTTGCTGGTCCTGATCAAGTTGCTGTTAGGACAAAAAATTATAAATTAATTGATAATTTTTTAGAGAACGATATTGATGAATTATATGATTTAATAATCGATCCAGGTGAAATGAATAACCTAATAAATAATTCTGATTATAATTCTATTGAAAGAGAATTAAGAAAAGAATCCAAAAAATTACAACAAAAATTTAACTATAATTCAGATAGGGATTGGTGGTTAAGAAAACAGATTAGAAAATAATTATGAAAAAGATCTTATTTGTTTTGTCTATACTTTTTTCTACAATACTTTCTTCACAAGATCTTACATTAAAAGGAACTGTTTTTGAAAAAGAAACCGACTTTGTACTTCCAGGTGCAAGCATCCAAGTAATCGGAACTGATAACGGAGTAGTTACAGATTTTGATGGAAATTTTGAAATTGTTTTATCTATTGGTGATAAAATCAAGATTTCATATATTGGAATGAAAACAATTGAGTTGCCTATCGTATCCTCACCTTTATCCATATACATGGATATAGATACTAACCAGCTTGAAGAGGTAACTGTTAGTGTGGGTTATTTTGACATTAGTGAAAAAGATTTATCTGGATCTATAACTCAAATAAAATCTGAACAACTTGAAAAAATAAGAAGTGGATCAGTAGAAAGTATTTTACAAGGTCAAGTATCAGGCCTGGTTGTTTCAGAAAGTTCTGAGCCGGGTGGTGGTTCAGGAGTTTCCATCAGAGGAACTAACTCAATATTAGGAGGAACTCAACCTTTGTATGTTTTAGATGGAATACCTGTTGCTCCGTTATCTGATGCTGCTGGAATGGGTGGAAGTGGTTCAACCCAAAGTTCTCTTAGTTTTATAAACCCCAATGATATTGATAAAATTGAAGTTTTAAAAGATGCTGCATCAACAGCAATTTATGGAGCTAGAGGAGCAAATGGGGTTATTTTAATTACGACCAAAACAGCTAATAATGAAAATGGAAGGGATAAATTATCTATAAGCTATGAAAGTTATGTAACGTCTGTTAGAAGAAATATAAATGTTTTAGATGGTTCTGGTTTTGAAAGCTATATGAACCAAAGAGTTTTAAATCAAATCTTTCAAGATATAACTGATCCGACCAGAACAGGGGGTGCTTTTGATGGTTCCCAAGAAATAAATTCTGTTAATTTTCCAGAAATAACATTGTACAATATTCCATATCCTCAGTCTACAGGTGTAAATACTAATTGGCAAGATGAAACCTATAGGCTTAGTCTTAGTGATAGATATAACTTAAATTACAGAGGAGGAGATTTTAAAAGAAACATAACAATAGGACTTGGAATTAATAATCAAGAAGGGGTAATTATTAATTCAAATAATAAAACCATAAATTTTAACATGAATGCTAAGAGAAAAGCATTTGATGAAAAAATAGATATTTACTCAAAAACATATTTTACTCACAAAAAAGGAAATGCGGCATCAGTTGGAAATGGTGAAATATTTCAGCAAAGAGGGGTTGTTTCTCAAGCTTTACAATTTCAACCTATTTTTTCGTTACTAGAACCTGGCCAAGATGATGATATTTACTCATCACTGAATGAAGGAAATACAGTATCGAATCCTTATAGTCTAGCTCGATATGTTATGGATATTAAAAAATCTTTTTCTTTTCGACAAACATTACAAATTGTAAGTAGAATTACACCCAAATTTACCGGAACCTTAAAAGGTTCTTTTAATTTCCAAAAAAGTAACAGAGACAACTATTACCCTTTGAATACAACCAGAGGAAGAAACACAAATGGTGAAGCATCACAAGCTTCTCTAGAAAACAACAAAATGTATGCTGAACTAAATTTTAGATATAGAAATAAGTTTAATAGTCACCGCATAGATGCAACCTTAGTTGGAACATATGAAAAAAATGAAATTAGATCTATATTTAATAAAGCAAGAGGTTTTGGATCAGATGTCACTTCTTTTTACAACTTCGCTTCTGCAGAAGAAATCCTTGTTCCTATTACACAATTTAGAGAAGTAGGTTTGTTATCGGCTTTATTTAGAGTAGGATATAATTTTAAAAGAAAATACTTTGTTGATGTAAATGCAAGAATTGATGCTTCTTCAAAATTTTCAACAAACAATAAAAGCGCTTTATTTCCCTCAGTTGCTTTTTCTTGGTTTGCTTCAAAAGAAGATTTTCTTAAAAAGTACGATAATTTAAGTGAATTAAAATTTAGAATATCTTATGGTAAAATCGGAAGTAACCCAATATCACCATACCAATCACTGTCACTAATGACTCCAATTCGTTATAATTTTAATGATGAAATAATTACTGGATTTTACGAATCTAATCTAGCAAATGATGATCTAACATGGGAAACTACTGATCAATTTAATTTTGGTATTGATTTAGGTCTGTTTGATTCAAAATTAAATTTTACAGTGGATTTATATCACAAAGTAACCAGCGACTTACTACAGAATGTTCAACTGCCTCCATCTAACGGATACACAAGTAAAGTTGACAATTTTGGAGAAGTTGAAAATAAGGGTATTGATCTTAATATAAATTCAACAATTGTAGAAAACGATAATTTCAAGTGGGATGTAAATGCTAACTTAGGTCTAAATAAGAATAATCTTAATAAATTAAATTCCAATTTAGATTTTCAGTTAGGTCCCTCGGTTGGTTTTTCACAGGCTTATCCTATTTTGTTTAAAGTTGGTCAACCCTTAGGAATTTATTGGGGTGCTCAAACAGAAGGAATATATTCTAATTGGGAAGAAGCAATTAATAGTGGAATTGCTGGTGCAGCACCAGGTGAAATTAAATATGTAAATAATTTTATTGATGTTGACAATTCTGGTCAACCTTTAGCTATACAGGAAATTAATTTTGACGATTATGTAAAAATAGGTGATCCAAATCCTGATTTTACTTATTCAATTTCAAATAATTTTAGCTATAAAAACTGGGACGCAAGTTTCCTTTTTACCGGTCAAAAAGGAGGAGATATATTTTGGGTTGATTCGTGGCAATTGACTGGTTTACAAAAATCAACTAATGTGTTAACCTCTTCATTTGAAAATTCTTGGATTGCGCCACTTACTTATCAAAATGGAAGTTATTTATATGACCCTAATAATGGTAGTATAAATAATGTAAATCATCCCGGTGCAATGGTAGATACAGGAAAAAGAGCAATCTCATCTGATAGAAATATGTACGATGGGTCATTTATAAGACTTAAAAATATCAATATTGGATATAATTTTGAATTTTCTGAGGGTAGAAATATGCGAGTTTATATTTCTGGACAAAACTTAATCGTTTGGACAGATTATCCAGGTTATGATCCGGAGGTTAGAACTTATACAAAAAACCCACAAAAAAGAGGAGTAGATTTTGGAACTTATCCTGGAACTAAATCTGCTTTAATTGGTTTAAAATTTAATTATTAATACTATTAAGATGAATAAAAATTTAAAATATTTTATTGTAATTTCTTTAATTATTATTTCATTTATTTCTTGTAATGTTCTTGATGAAGATCCTTTTACTAATCCCAGTACTGAAAATTTCTATAAAAATCAAAGCGATGCTCAGGCAGCACTTACCTCAGTTTATGCAAGATTAAAGAGTGGAAACGGATATTATAAACAACAATTCTTATCAACTCTTCATGCTTCTTCTGATCAAGGTTTGTCTTCCTATTTATTTAAAGAATTTAAAATCGGAATTGTAATATCGTCTAATCAAAGTATAAATAGTTTATGGAAAGAAATCTATCTTGGAATTAGAGATGCAAATAATGTAATAGCTAAAGTACCAGATATTAATATGGATAAGGATTTAAAAAATAGGTTTATTGGTGAAGCTAAATTCTTAAGAGCTCTAAATTATTTTAATTTAGTTCGTTGTTTTGGAGAAGTACCGTTAAGAACGGAGCCCTTAAAAGCTGGTGATGATCAAGGATTAGCGGTGTCTTCTATTGTGAAAATATATGATGTGATTATAAATGATTTAAATTTTGCTGCAACTCATTGCTGGAAAAGAAACGAATCAAGAGGAAATTATACAAATAATCTAGGAAGAGCTACCAGTACTTCTGCTCACGCGCTTTTAGCAAAAGTCTACGCAAGAATAGCATCTAGCAAAAGAACTGCAAGTGAAGGAAATCTTGGAAATAAACTATATCTTGAATTTCCAGAATCTTATATAAATTACTACCAATATGCTAAAAAAGAAAGTGACTTAGCCATTATGGGTCAAGGATTTAAATTATCAGGTAATTTAGAAGAATGGGGTACGATTTTTGAACCCAATAATGGAAATAATTCTGAAATGATATTTGATATTCAAGGATCCTCGTTAACTGGTCAAGGTACCGCTGTATCAAATTTATTTTCACCAAGAAATGCAGGTTTATCTGGATCTGGATTTGGGGGTGCCAATAAACTTAAAGGAAAATTCATCAACGATAGGATAAATAAATCTGATAATAGATTTCAAAAATCAATAATTAGTCAATATGAAACAAGTACAAGAATTTTCGATGTAAATCCTGGTTTTACCGGATATATTCCCACAATTAAAGAAACTGGAAAAAAAGCAGGTACATTATGGCAAATATGGACGGGAAAATATATTGACAAAGAAGCTACAACTGAGTATACAAGTAGACAAAATTGGCACATTATTAGGCTTGCAGATGTTTATTTAATCAGAGCTGAGGCAAATGCAGAAATTAATTCAGATCCCTCTGCTGCAAACATTGATATAAATTTATTGAGAAAAAGAGTTGGAATGAGTGATATTAATTATTCGTCCCTAACAATGAGTTCCTTTAGGAAAGAATTATTAAAAGAACGAGCTGTTGAGCTTTACATGGAAGGTCATAGATTTTTTGACTTAACAAGGTTTGGTGTATACGATGAATATTGCAGATCAATCTATGGAAATATTGAAGGAGCAAGGCAACCAGAAGATTATTTATGGCCAATTCCTTTAATCGAAGTTTCAACAAATAATAAAATTAATTAAATAATGATTTTTAAAAATAAATTAACCTGTCTGATTTCTTTGTTTCTCTTAAATATTTTGATTTCTCAAAATAGTTCTGAAAATCCAAATTTTATTTTTATTCTAGCTGATGATCAAGGATGGAATGGTACATCTGTTGAAATGATGAATGGTTTAAAAGAATCTAAAAGTGATTTTTATGAGACACCCAATATTGAAAAATTAGCCGACCAAGGTATCAAATTCTCATATGCATATTCTGGTGCACCTGTATGTGCCCCATCAAGATATAGTATTCAATTTGGTCAAACTCCAGCAAGGTTGAAAATGATAAGAGTTGGGATGAATACCGAACATATTGATCACACTAATGAATTTACAATTCCAAAACAATTAAAAAAACTTAATCCCAATTACATTACTGCTCATTTTGGTAAATGGGGAATGGATGCTAATCCAACTGTTTTAGGATATGACATAAGTGATGGCCCAACTAAAAATAAAGATGGAGTTTTTAATTATAAATCAAACAAGTTACAGTGGAGCAATAGTTTTGATGAAGACCCAAAAAAAATATTTAGTGTAACTGAAAGAGCAATTCAATTTATTTCTAAAAGCCATAAAAAGAAAAACCCTTTCTTCTTACAAATATCTCATTATGCAATTCACTCTGATTTGGTAATGAAGAAAGAAACATTTGAAAAATATAACAACAAGATTCCAGGTGAAACACATGATAATATTGGTCTAGCCTCTATGACAGAGGATTTGGATACCAGTATTGGATATATATTAGAAAAACTAAAAGAATTGGGTATTGATAAAAATACCTATGTAATTTATAGTTCTGACAATGGATCTGTACCTATTATTAAACCCAGAAGAAATTATAAAAAAGGATACAATCACCCTTTAAAAAGAGGTAAATGGGATGCTAATGAAGGTGGAATTAGAGTTCCATTTATAGTTACTGGTCCAAAAATTAAAGCTAGATCACAATCTGAAATACCAATATCATTTTCTGATTTATTACCAACAATAATTGATTTAGCAGGTGGAGGAGAGATTATAAAAAATGAAAAATTAGATGGCGGAAGCTTTAAAAAGGTATTATTAAATAAAAGTAAAAAAATCAAAAGAAATTTTAAAGGAATTATTTTTCATGTTCCTTATGAAAATAAAATTGCCCTAGGTAGAGCTCACTCTGCAATAATTGTTGATAAAATGAAATTAATTAAGTTTTATGATAACAATGAAACTAAATTATTTGATTTAAAAAATGATATAAGTGAAACCGAAAATTTAGGTTTTAAAAGAAAAAAATTAGCTTCTGAGTTAGAAAAAAAAATGAGCAATTATCTTAAAGATGTTAAAGCTCCTAAGTGGAAACCTGGGATAACATGGAAAATGAAAACCATAGAATTTATTAATTCTTTCCACTAAATTTTATTTTTTTACATGATGTATGACACCAATTTCATTAACCTCACAATTTTAATAAATTAAAATTATTATGTTTTTATTTAATATATATAATTCACTATATTGAAATTCTAAATTAATTTTATCATGAAAAACCTTTTTATTTTATTTTTTTCTTTAACGTTTTCACTTTCTATTTTTTCACAAGTAAAATTACAAGAGAAAGCAAAGAAAATTTCAGATGAAATGACGACAGTTTTGTCTTTAGATGAAGAAACTTCTGAAAAGATATATTATATTCAACTTACAAGATTTATCGATGCTCAAAAAATTCGAAAACTCCATAAAGGAGGAGATAAAGAACAAATGAAAGCAGAATTAAAAAAAATGCAAGGTAAATTATGGCACAATCTTAAAAATTTAGTGGGAAGAGATAACATGAAAGCCTGGAGTATGCATAAAAAAGCTATTAAAAAAAGTTAGTTTTAAGGCTTTACATCAACAACCGTTCTAAATCCAGCGTGTAGGGAACTAGAATCAGGCGTGCTTTTCATTCTCATTGAATTTCTGTATCCACTGCAATAAGAATCGTTACATAAGAAACTTCCCCCTCTCATTACTTTTTTAGGACTGTAAGGTTCCATTGGGTCATAACTTTTTTCTGGACCTTGGGGATTTAAACTAGTTTTTGCAGAAATTGTTTGATAATATTCACTATCATACCAATCGGAGCACCATTCCCATACGTTACCGCCAAGATCATATAATCCATAAGAATTTGGTACAAATGATTTAACGGGAGCAGTTAAATAAAATTTATCATTAAGGTTATTGTTTGATGGAAATTTTCCTTCCCAAGTATTTGCTTTAGGGTTTCCTTTGTGAGCTGGTTCATTTCCCCAACTATATATATTGTTTTCAAGTCCTCCTCTTGATGCATATTCAAATTCAGCCTCGGTTGGTAATCTTTTTCCTGACCATTTGCAATATGCTATGGCATCGTCCCAGCTAATATGAACAACTGGATGGTTTTCTTTGTCTTTAACACTGCTTCCTGTTCCTTGAGGTTGCTTCCAGTTAACATTTTTTTTCAATTTCCACCATTGTGTATAATCAAACAGGTCAGTAGTTTTACATTCAAAAAAAACCAGAGAAGCTGGTGCTAAAAGACTGTCGTTAGGCTTAGGAGTTCCTGGTGGTAATATTTTTTTAATTTCTTCCCAGTCAATTGCTTTCTCAGCTGTTGTAATATATCCAGTAGCATCAACAAATTCTTTAAACTGATTATTGGTTACTTCAGTCTGGTCCATCCAAAAAGAATTAACAATAACTTTATGTTTAGGGTATTCATCCTCTTGTGCTTGATCATTATCAGCTCCCATGAAAAACTCCCCACCTTTAATGAAAACCATACCCTCAGTATTTGATGATGTAATTAGATCTAAATTCCTTGTTGAGTTTTTATTGGAAATATTATAAGAATTCGATGGCATACAATTATGATCATTAGATACCTTGGTTGTTTTCACATTATTTTTACATGAAAAAATAAAAAAACTTACAATAAAAAAACATTTAAAATTCATACTTCAAAATTTAAATTTCAATTATAAAATTATTTTTTTTTGTAAATAAAACTTTTATCTAATTCTTCTGAATCTTTATATTTAACCCTCATTTCTTTTAATTCTTGAGTTAATTTTTTTACTACATCTTTATACTCTGGATCGTTATAAACATTATTCATCTCATTGGGATCATTTAATCTGTCGTACAATTCCCATTCATCTATATCGTAATAAAATCGAACTAATTTGAATTCTTTATTTACAATTCCGTAGTGCCTTTTAGCCATATGTACAGAAGGGTATTCGTAATAATGGTAATAAACAGCTTCTCTATCCCAGCTCTCTAAGTCTCCAGTTAGCAAAGGAATCAAACTTTCACCTTGCATATCTTGAGGAGCATCAATCATAGCAGCCTCTAAAAAAGTTTGAGCAAAATCTAAATTTTGAACCATTTCTTCATTGGTTGTACCGGGTTTAATTTTATTTGGCCATTTTATCATTAATGGAGTTTTAAAAGACTCATCGTAAATAAACCTCTTATCAAACCATCCATGCTCTCCCAAATAAAATCCTTGATCTGAAGTGTAAACTACTATTGTATTTTCATCTAAACCAGTTTGATCTAAGTAATCTAAAACCCTTCCAACATTGTCGTCCACAGAGGATATAGTAGCCAAATAATCTTGCATATATCTTTGAAATTTCCATTGCATCTTCTCCTTATCGCTCATAGTAGGCCAATTTTCTTTAAAATCTTTACTAATCTTATCTAGAGTGACATCATATTTTTCCTTTTGTTCCTTGTTTGCTCTACCAAAAGGGCCATAAAATCCTCTAGCAGTAGGACGCATTAAACTACCATCTCCTTTTATATAAACAATCTCAGGCTCCACTTTACCCATTTCTTTTATTGTCTCAGGTCTTACTTTACTATCATGCATATATTGCATATGAGTTAAAATATTCATTTCTGCTGTTTTAGCAGCAGTCCCTCTTCCAGAATAATCATCAAAAAGAGTTTCTGGTTCTGGGAATTGTTTTTCATAAAACTCAGCAAACTTTTCAGGGCTAGGCCACCAAGCTCTATGTGGAGCTTTATGTAAATACATCATCATAAAAGGCTTTTTTTTATCTCTCTTTTTATCTAACCAATCTAGAGTAACATCAGTTATGATATCGGTAACGTATCCAGTAATTATGGTATCGCTTTCCTTACCTATAAACCTAGGATTAATATAAGAACCTTGCCCCGGTAATATTAAAAAATCATCTACCCCCTTTGGATTATTTCCAAAATGAAGTTTTCCAAACATAGCTGTTTGATATCCAGCTTTTTGAAAAAGTTGAGGGAAGGTAGTTTGTGAATCATCAAATCTAGCATGATTATCAATTTTTCCATTTAAATGACTGTGTTTTCCAGTTAATATTACTGCTCTAGATGGAGCGCATATGGAATTAGTTACTGAAGCATTACGGAAAAGCATTCCTTCATTTGCAATTCTGTCAATATTGGGAGTCTGTATTAGTCTATCATCATAAGCACTAATAGCTTGATAAGCGTGGTCATCAGACATTATAAATAATATATTGGGTCTTTCTTTTTCTTTTGTTTCAACTGAACAACTAGAAATTAAAAGTAGGGTTATAAAAAATAATGGAAATGTATATTTCATATTTTGGTATTTAAAATTTTTATTAATTGAAACTGTTTTTGGATTAGTTTTTTTTGAATTTCTCCAACTAAAGTTAATAGTTTTTTCCTCCAGAACAAAAGAAATAATTGGTATTAATTCTAGTATTGGAATTAGTTTTATTCATGTTTTTTATCAATTAATAGATTTTTAGTTTCTCAGGCATCTTTATTGTGTCCTTCTTCATTTATTCTATTCATTTGCAGGTTTAAAATAAATTCTTTTTCCATTTTTATTATACAAATCTCCAGGTGTTAAATTTCGAGCTTTTCGGAAAGATTCCTGTTCAAATTGTCTTCCAATTCCTTTAGGTTTTAGTTTTGCATCTGCTATTCTTACATCAATTTCTATTTTCATTGAATCAAGTAATTTCGAGTAATTAGGATCATTTACTAGGTTATTCAATTCTTTCTTATCTGTATCATGATCATATAGCTCATACCCTAATTCACCATTGTTTCCCCATTTGGTTAGTCTAAAATTTTCTGTTTTAATTGAATACCCATTTCTCCATTTTGTTAAGGCACTATTTCTAATTTTAATGTTTTTATTTTCAAAAACTGGTTTAAGACTTTTTCCAACTACATGATCTGGTGATTCAATACCAGTTAAATCCATTAGTGTTGGATAAATATCAATTAATTCCACTGGAGAATTTTCGATTCTAACGTTACTTTTTATTCCAGGGCCTGAAAAAATAAGAGGAACTCTTGTAGAATTATCAAAAAGAGTTTGTTTTTGCCAATGTCCATGTTCCCCTAGATGATATCCGTGATCAGATGTAAATACTACAATTGTATTTTTATCTAAACCAGTTTGTTTTAATTTCTTTAATATTCTTCCAATTTGAGCATCTACAAAAGATGTGGTTGCGAAGTATGCTTCTTTAATCTCTTGAGCAAGTTCTTTGTTAGATTTTAAATTAAGTACTATTTGATCTTTTTTCCATCTAATTGAACTTGCCGCTGTTTTTGGAATAGTTTTTAAATACTCATCACTGCTACCACCATACGGAATTTCAATAGAATCTCTGTCGTACATGTCAAAATATTTTTTAGGAGCTACAAATGGTGTATGGGGTCTGTACATTCCCACAGCTAGAAAAAAATTTTGTCCAGTTTCAGAAAAACTTTCTAATTGTTCTATTGCCTCAGTAGCGCCAATTCCATCGGTTTGTTCCTCATCAGTACCATCTGCTGCTAGCCAACTTAAAGTTCCTCCATATTGTCTAGGTATTAAAGTATTTATTTTATACTCCTCAATTTTATCTCTGCCATATGGGTTAATTGTCTGGTCCCAAGTGTATATGTCATCTGCGCTAGAGGTACCTATAGAACTAGGATTGTCAAAATGATAAATTTTACCAATTCTTACCGATCTATATCCTTGTTGTCTAAATCTTTGTCCCATTGTTATAACATCAGGGACTGTAGTTCTTAACAATACATTATTGTTAGTAATCTTAGTTTGATCCGCATACATTCCGGTCATAAAAGAAGCTCTTGAAGGACCACATAATGGATATTGGTTGTGCACATTTCCAAAAAGAGTTCCGTTTTTTGCTAATTTGTCAATGTTTGGGCTTATTACCTGAGCATGTCCGTAGGAACCTAAATCACAATTTAAATCATCTGCAATTAAAAAAAGAACATTTAGTTTTTGATTTTTGTCAACTATTTTTTTTTTGTTACACCCAAATATTACTAGAAATAATAATAAGCTTAAAGTAATTTTAATATATTTCATAATGACTAAAATGTATATGATTCAATATATTAAATTTAAATTATAAAATATGTTATAAATAATTATAAATTCAGAATAGTGTGATACTACTATTGACTATTTTGAACACACTAAGAATTGAATTAAATTTACAATCATGAATAACTTGTTTAAATTTTTCATCTCTCTTTTTTTATTGCTAACTAATCTTGTTGGGTATGGCCAAAAACAGAACCAACCAAACATTGTTTGGCTTGTAGCTGAAGACCAATCTCAATATTTTTTTCCATTCTATGAGAACAAATCTGTTAACTTGCCTAACATTAGTCTTTTGCTTGAAAATGGGATTGTGTATGATGACATGAATTCTCCATACCCAGTATGTGCCCCTGCCAGAAGTGCAATAATTACAGGAATGTACCCCAGTTCAATTGGAACGGGAAACATGAGAGCACTTAGTGATAATAGAAGTATAAGAAGTAAAAAAGAAGCTTCTTTAGAAATACCATATTATTCATCAAAATTAGCAGAAAGCATTAAACCTTTTACCCAAATCTTAAGAGAAAAAGGATATTATTGTACAAACAATTCTAAAAGAGATTATAATTTTAAATTAAGAGACGAAGCTTGGGATGTTTCAAGTAATAACGCATCATGGGAAAAAAGAGAGGAGGGACAACCTTTTTTTTCAGTTTTTAATTTTAATGTTACTCATGAGTCTCAAATTTGGGTAAGAGATAAAAAACAACTTAAAGTAGATCCAAGTAATTTAATAGTTCCTCCAATGTTTCCTGACGATTCTATTTCTAGACACGCCTTAGCAGTAAACTATTCAAATTTAGTTGAAATGGATAGGCAGATGGGGGTAATTATAAAAAAACTAAAAGATCAGGGATTGTTTGATAACACTTATGTTTTTTTTTATAGTGATCATGGTGGACCTTTTCCTCGCTATAAAAGAGCAATCTATGAAACAGGATCAAAGGTTCCGTTGGTTATTAAGTTTCCCACAAATATTAAAGTGAAAGAAAAAAGGAATAGAAATATGCTTAATTTCATTGATTTTGCACCTACAATTTTATCTCTTGCAGGTATTGATATTCCGAAAAAATATCAAGGCCATGCCTTTTTAGGGGACAAAAAATCAAAGAAAAAAAGAAAATATTTGTTCACCGCCAGTGATAGATTTGACGAGCATTCTGACAGAATTAGAGCAGTAAAAAGTAAAAAGTATAAATACATAAGAAATTATAATATAAATAAGCCCCATGCATTACCAATAGATTTTAGAACTCAGATGGCTTTAATGCAACATTTAAATAAATTAAAAGATTTAAATATGCTTTCTGCAGAACAGAAACTTTGGTTCCAGGTTCCAAAAAATCCCGAAGAATTTTATGATTTAGAAAACGATCCTTTTGAATTAAATAATTTGGTTGGAGATAATAATTATATAAAGGAATTAAATAATTTAAGAAAACAACTTGACAGTTGGATGGAAGAAATAAATGATTTGGGTCATATTCCTGAAAAGGAATTAGCAAAAATATTAACCAAATAATTATTTTATTGGTTTTATAGTTTTGAAATTATCCATACCATTAATTATTATAATTGTATTAAAAATTGAGTTAAGTTTAAATCTATGAAAAAATTCACTATTATTTTATTCTTTTTTACTGCTTTACTAATATCAAATAAATCTAACGGACAGGAGAACAGTACAGACAAAAATTATAGTTATAAAAGGGGAGATAACAATGGAATTGGAAAGTGGTACATGGGTAGAGAAATTGCCTATGTAATGGGATTTGAAGGAATTGGTTGGCTTGAGAGATCCGATCGAGAAAAAGAAGAAAATGTTTCTAATTTGATTCAAAACATGAGGATTAAATCAAATGATACAATTGCTGATATAGGAGCAGGTTCTGGGTATCATGCATTTAGAATGGCTCCATTAGCTAAAAAAGGTCTGGTTTATGCAGTAGATATTCAAGTTGAAATGTTGATGGCGATAGAAAAGAGTAAAGAATCTAGTAAAATTAGAAATATTGAAACAATTTTAGGAAGTGAAAAAAGTGTTTTTTTAGCTAAAAATTCGGTTGATAAAATTTTAATGGTGGACGTGTATCATGAGTTTAATTTTCCAGTAGAAATGATTGCTTCCATGAAAAAGGCATTAAAGCCCAGTGGACAGTTGTTCTTAATTGAATATAGAGGTGA
>Ga0257106_1000620_pt1 | contig 20188 bp, 12 predicted proteins | sample LP_taG_3_FD_190177 | JGI IMG/M metagenome (GOLD analysis project Ga0257106, IMG submission 190177) | Marine microbial communities from Northeast Subartic Pacific Ocean, Canada - LP_J_2011_P26_10m | ecosystem: Environmental > Aquatic > Marine > Oceanic | place: Canada: Northeast Subartic Pacific...
GCTGAGTTCCATCTCGGACGGCACCGGCTGGACCCCGAGCCCTGGTTCTTTGATCGTGAGCTTCATGTACATCTCCTCGTGGGGTTGGAGGCGGAGGACGAACTCGTTGGGTCCCGCGTAGCCGTTAGCCACCGCCGGGTCGGTCGGGTCCCCGGGTTTCTCGAGATCGCCGAAGATATCCCCCGGCGTCTGCCGAAGCTGGATGCGAATCTCGCTCCGCTTCTCGTTCAGAGCCTTGCCCGCCTTTAATATGAACGGCACGCCGTCCCAGCGTTCGTTCCGAATGTTCAGCACGAGCATGGCGAACGTGGGCGCGCGGCTATCGGCGGCGACGTTGGGGTTATCCTTGTACCCGAGCTTACCCTCGTGAGCCACGTACTGACCCGCCACAACCTTGCGTTCCACGTCCACCCTGTCAACCTGCCGCAGCACCTTCAGCTTGGCGTCCCTAATGTCCTCCGGGTCCAAGCTGACCGGCCTGTCCATGGCGAGCACGGCGAGGATCTGCAGTAGGTGGTTCTGGAGCACGTCGCGGATGATGCCGTGCGCGTCGAAGTAGTCGCTGATGGCGCCGAACGGTTCCTTGTGAATGATCTGCACGTTGGCGATGTTATCACGGTTCCAGATCGGGGTCAACAGCCGATTCGCGAACCTCATGACGAGCAAGTTGTCGATCACCTCTTTGCCGAGGTACCGGTCGATGCGGTACAGGCTCGGTTCGCTCCACGTCCGAGCCAGGTGCCGGTTGAGCGCGGCGGCGGAAACCGCGTCGTGACCGAACGGTTTTTCCAACACTAGGCGTGTCCACCCGCCAGCCACGGCCCGCCCGCCCCTGTGCACCGCGTTGGCGACGGGAGGGTAGAGCTCGGACGGCATCGCGAAGTAGTAGAGGCGGTTACGGTGCGGCGCGTCGGTATGTTCCGCCTCCCACCGCTCAACGATGTCGAACGTGACTTTGAGAGATTCGTCGGCGGTGGACGCGGCGTCGTCGTCGATGCTCGAGCTCGAATCCGACCCGCCGCGGCCGCTGGTGACCTGCGGGGACATTTGTGCGTACGTGGTGCGCGTGAGGAAGTCCACGAGGCAGTGCTCGGGGCACGCCGGGTAGGTGTGCTCGCCGGCGACGACTGATCCTACGGAAATTCGTCTCGACCCTGGGGCGGAGGACCGCTGGGAATGGGGTAATTTGTCCCCGCCGTCGGCGTCGTCCTTGAGGCTCTTCCGTGGGGAGTCCAGCTGGTAGATGGTGGTCCTCGCGAGGGTTTCGGCGCACCCGCCGATGTCCGCGCGGGTCGGCGGCGCGTGGAACAGACCGTCGAGGTCCATGCTGCTGCTCTGGCGGTTGAGCGTGTGAAACGAGCCGTGCCGCTGGTGCCCCGGCATGATGCTCCCTCCTCCGGAACCCCCGGACCCGTTCAGCTGCGCGTTCAGGCTGAGTGCCGCGCGCGGGGTCTCCCACGCCTGACGTATCGCGGCGGCGACGAACTCGTGGAACTGTTCATCCGTCAGCTCGCCCCGTCCCACGCCCACGATCCTCGCCTTCGGGGGCAGGTGGCCGGTCAGGTACAGCTGGAACAGCGCGGGTAACAATTTGCGCCGGGCGAGATTGCCCGTCGCCCCGAGCACCACGAAGGTGAGGCAATCGCGCCGGGACTGCTCCTGCGCCGGGAGCGGCATCGTGTACCGACCGCGTAGACAACCACGGACGCGGCGATGACGTCGCTGAATGAACCGCGGGTCGCTGTGACGCCCCGCCCGACCTGGGCTCTCAGATTTAGGTTGCTTTTTCCCAAAAGCGATGATCAAAAAGTGCGTGGGCCTCGCGGCGACGCCCTTCACTCGCCCGATGCGCCAGGGCCCCGGCTTCGGAGGCGCCGGTCCGTTTCGCCTGCCGACCCGAGGTCCGGACGGTCAGCTCGAGATCCACAGGCCCAACTGCCTGTGCTGCATCGGCCCGCCCGACCACGCGTTCGAGCGCTCCTGCGCCGCCGTCGTCGCGCTGCGCATCGACGGCGTGGGGCCCGCCGAGGCTGAGAAGTTCGTCCGTCTGTGCACGGTGGCGGGCGGTGGTGACGCGACGCGCCTGAGCAAAGGGAAGGCCAAGGCGGCGTGCCGGAGCGTGCGGTCGAAGGCATCGGGTCTACCGCCGCTGGATCTCGCCGAGGTGGAGTCCATGCAAAGGGCGGTGTTGGACTGCTACGGGGTATCTGAAGAACGAGTGCCGACTGCGGAGGAGTCATCAGAGGCGGCGGGTGACGAGGCGCGCGTGGAGTGATCCGACACGACGACGTGGGCATGTCGACGTATCCCGAGCACCCGCTGGCGTGCATGCACCGCCGCGCGTCGCACCCCGACCACGGCGCGCGCACCGCGCTGGCGTGGATGCCCGACCCAACCGCCGAAGCCCCGAGAATCATCCGGTGGTCCTACCGAAAGCTCTGGTCCGTCGCTTCATCCGCCGCGACGCGCGTGCGCGATGCGCTCGTCGGCGTCGACGCGCCGAAACTGTCGCAGATGCAGGACCCGCGTCACGGCCTGTCGCCGACCGTGGGACTGCTCGTGGAGGACGGAATCGAGTTGCCGGTGTCCATCCTCGCGATTCTCCTCGCGCACGCGGCGGTGGTGCCGGTGGGCGCCCAAGACCCGCCGGCACGGATCAAAAACATCCTCGACGACGCCGAGTGCTCCGTCGTGATCGCGTGCCCGCGCGCGGGTGACGGAAAGGCGTTGGGTCGGCTGAAGATGGCTATTACATTGGCCATCAACGCGAACGTTAAAGTCATCGACGCGTCCGAGCTGATCATCGAGACGGACGCCGCCGAGTCGAACGAACGGTCGGTCGCGCCTCCTCCGGCGTTCCCGGAGGATAAACTGTCGCACGTCTTCTTCACTTCCGGCAGCACCGGTCGCCCGAAAGGGTGCCTCGCCACGCACGGCGGACTGGCGCTGTACTGCGCCGGCAAGAACCAATCGCTCGACGTTCACGAAAACTGCGTCGTTCTCGTGGCGTCGCCGCACTCCTTCGACCCATCGCTCGGAGATTTCATCAGCGCATGGGCCGCCGGGTGCGTCGCGGCGATCGCGCCGAGGTCGCACTTGTTCGCGTCACTCGCGGCGTGCCTCGCGGTGAGCGGAGCCACGCACGTGCTCACCACGCCGTCGACGCTATCCACGATTGAGACGACGGAGAACGAGCCGCTCACCAAAATGCGCCTGCGAGTGGTCGCTCTGGGAGGCGAGCCCACGCCAGCGAGCCTGGCGCGCGCGTGGTTACCACTCGTGCCGAGGCTCGTAAACGCGTACGGCGTCACGGAGTGCACGGTGTACCAGGCGTTTCAAACGTACGCGGACGTGGAGGCGCGAAGGGCGATCGGGCGCGGTTTCGCCGGGTGCGAGATTATATGCGCGAAGGAACCGGGCGACGACCCGTCGAACGTCCTCGGTACCGACGATCCGGACGGGTCGTTCGGGGAGGTATGGATCGCGGGTCCGCTCGTGGGACTCGGGTACGCCGGGGCGCCGGAACTGACCAAAGAACGGTTCGTGACGCGGATTGAAGACTCCTCCGGCGTGACTCGACGCTACTTTCGAACGGGCGACTTAGGAGTGCGGGTCCGCGACTGCGTCAGCGGGGAGTGGCGCGTGGAGGTTGTCGGTCGACGTGACTCGCAGGTGAAGCTCAACGGGCAGCGCGTGGAGCTCGGGGACGTCGAGGCGGCGGTGTGCGCCGCTGCTCCGAGGCTGGTGCTCGAGTGCGCCGCCTCGACCCAGAGGTTCGATCGATCTGAGGGATCGGGCGCAAAGTCTCTCATCGCGTGGTGCGTGCCTCCGGGTACCGAGAACGGAACGGTCGAGTCACGCGCCGGTGCCGACGCGTTGACGGCGGACGCGCTTCGGTGGCTCGTGGCGGCGCGCGTCCCGCCGCACATGGTCCCGTCGCGCTACGGAGTCGTGAACGCTCGCCTGCCGACCACGGCGAGCGGAAAGTTCGCGAGGTCGGTCGTCGCAAAGTGGGGCGCGCCACCGCCGCCCGACAGGGAGGACACGGGAGGCGGCGAGCACGTGCACGGGGCCGAGACGGAAGGCGACGCCGGGTGGTCAGGTGCGGGTGGCATCGACGCGTTCGCGGCGGTCGTCGCGAACGCGTGGGCGAACGCGCTCGGTCTTGAGGAGATTAAATTGAAATTATCAGCTCGGTTCGCCGAGCTCGGGGGCGATTCCATGGCCGCGCTTCGCGTGTGCCAACGCATCGCGTCGACGTTCTCGGACACGGACGCGGACGATACCGGCGTGTTCGGTGAGGCGCTGAGCGGCGCGCTCGCACCTGCCCGGCTCGTACGATCAGGTTCACTCGGCGCGCACGTCGCCGCGTTGAGAACTGCGGCGGCGGCGGGGGAGTTGGGCGAAGCGGCGGCGACGCTCGCGCGCCGGGAGGACGGGGATCAACCCACGGTTGTGATCGGTACAAGTAACGACGTCGCCGTGGTCGATGAACGCGCTTTAGAGGGCGCCGGGCTGCTCCGCCGAGCCGCGTTCGAGGGCGCCGCGGCTGTCCTGGAACAGCTGCTCGACGCCGGCGTGCCCGTCGAGGGGTCGAGCGATGGCCTCACGGATACCCTCACGCCTCTTCACGTCGCGTGCGGCGGTGGGAAGGACCGCGAGGCGGTCGCGATGGCGCTCCTCGCGAGGGGTGCGAGCGCGCGCGCGAGGACACGACGCGGTCAGAGCGCGTTTACGATCGCCGCCGCGAGAGGACCGCCGTCGCTGCTGACTGAAATTTTAGAAAAGGGCGGCGCCGCGTCAGTCGCCGACGACGACGGGCAGACAGCGCTGCACGTCGCCGCGAGGGCCGGTGCGCCCTCGAGCGTCATCTCCCTCGTCGCCGACGCCATGGACGGCGTGCACGTGCCCTCGACGACCGGAGGGGCGAAGGGGCGAAAGAAATCGCGAGGAAAAGCGAGAGGTTCCATCGGTTCCGGCGTCGCCGCCGTGGACTCGAGGGACTCGTGGGGACGGACGCCGCTGCACTGGGCCGCCGTGAACGGACACAGGCCCGCGTGCGTCGCGCTGCTGGACAGAGGCGCGAACGTGAACGCGGTGGACGACGCGGGGGAGACTCCGACGGCGGCGGCGGAGCGTCGAGCCCTGTGCTCCGCGAAGGAGAGGCCCGACGGGGCGAGGGCGTCCACGTGGGGTGACATAGCGACACTCCTGGGCGGGTCGGGGCAGACCAAACACTTAAAGGCGCGACTCGCGGCTCGCGCGGGTACCAAGTGACCGTCAACTCAGTCAAGACTGACGTAAGACTCTTAAAGGGTATGCGCCGCGTTGAATAAAAGAATAGCTATTTAGTCAGAGACGCTGAGAGCCCTGCGCGAGGTGCGCCGTCTGCCGAGGAACTCGTGCCACTCATTGCCCCGATCGTCGTCGGGGGGTAAGTGCCTGCCGTCGATGGATGTCCACGGCGCCACGACGTTGTGCCTCCCGACCATCTGCTTATACACCGCGCGGCTGAAGAACGAGCCCATGTTCCCGATGAACACCTGCCCGTGCGCGAGAAAGTCCAGCGCCTCCAGCGCACCCTCCGTCTCCTCCTTCCCGATGTCCATCCTGTTCTCGATCCACCCGGCGCCGTGGTTCAGCTTGGAGCGGTCGGTATCGAGCCAGTGCACGTCGTGCTTCTTCTGCTCCTTCGCCCACTCGACGGCGTCGGATTGGTCAGACGCTAACAAAATATCCGTCACTCCGTACTTTGCCGTCATGCGCTCGATCGCCTTGTCGTAGCCGTGCGGCGCGATGCACGGCCGGCCGCGGTTCTGGTTCCACTCCCACGATAACGTCCGCTCCTCCTTCTCCACGCGGTCGCACGCGTCTCCCATGCGCATGTGAACAGACAAAAACACCCGGTTCCGAGTGGCTTTGGGCAGGTTCACGTTGGACACCACGTTGTTAACGCACGAGTTCCGGTATCCCTCGGTACACGCGTTCAGCGGCATCTGCCAGCGGAACATCCAGCCGTGGATCAGCTTGGACAAGTACCGCGACTGGGGCTCACCGCACGATCGGTCGAAGATGCACGAACGCTGCGACCAGACGTGTCGGGCAGTCTTCAACGCGCCTTCGTCCGCCTTCGCAGTCTTGGACGGCGTCGTGACGCCGAACATGCAGTTCCACGCGTCGTCGATCGCACAGTCCAAGTACCGGCCCCACCGTTCCTGCTTCGGGAACACCGCCATCGCCCTGGGCGGCGGCGCATCGTCTTGAGCCGTCTTGACGAACTTTTCCCAATCTTCGCTCGCCTTGGACGTGTATTTGCCCATGGTGATCTTGCACTGCATGCCGCCGCACCAGTCGAAGGTGCTCGTGGGCGGGGTCTGCGCGAACATCCGAGTGAACACCGCGTCGAGCTCATCGGGGTGGGTGTCGCACTTCGTGAAGTCGATGTCGGGGAGATACTCGCGACCCATCGCGATGTTTTCTTTGCCCGCGGATAGCATCCCGTCGAGAGCCTGCTGGAAGGAGCAGGCGAGCGGGAAGGCGACGCCGGAGTCGGTGAACCTGTTGTGCTTGGGGCCCAGCATGACGACGTCGCTGCTTCCCGAGGATCCGCCGATCTTGATGGAAGGCAGCTTAAAGGCAGACTTCTTCGCGGCGGGCGCGGGCGACGCGTCGGGCACGGGCGATGCGTCGTCCGCGGCGCCAAACTCAATTTTAGCGCTGAGTGCCGTCTCGGCGCCGATCGACGGAGCCGCTTCTGAAGCCGACGGGGTATCGTCGAGCATGTGATCCACGAGCCTCTGCCCGACCCCGCTGACGTGCATGAACGTGGGCACCACGAAGAGGATCGTGAAGATGAACGCCGTCATCGAGATCGCCCGTCGTCGTTGCGGGTCGATGGGGAGGAGCGTGCCGAACGGATTCACGGACGCCGCGTCCGGCGTGGCTGGCGCCGGTCCGTCCATCGGGCCCTCGGTCGTGGCCGCCCGCGATTCGGTATCCACGTTCACGATCGTCGCATCGTCATCGCGGACCGTCGACGGTCTCTTCGCCGGCGAGGACGTCCGGCTCATGTCCAATCTCACCTCCCGTGCGCGCGCGCCCCGGAGTGTCCGAGCCCGCGGGTGTTGAACAATCCGAACCTTCGCTCCGGCAGATCTAGCAGTCTAGCAGAGCAGCTGTCTGCCGGGTCAACTGCAGCTTTTCAAATCGCACCTCAGATCCGAGGACACGGCGCACGCACGATGAGCGACGACGAGTACACCGACGACGATTCCGCCTCGGACGCCCCCAACGACGATGGCCTCGACGGCAAGAGCCTCTACGAGTCCATCGGCGTCGCCAAGGATGCCACGCCGACCGAGATTAAGAAGGCGTACCATCGCATGGCGCTGAAGCTCCACCCCGACAAGAACCCCGACAACCCGGACGCCGCGAAACAATTCCAGACACTCCAGAAGGTCTACGGCGTCCTCGGCGACGTCGACAAGCGCAAGGTATACGACGAGACCGGGCGCATCGACGACGCCGAGCTCTCCGGGGACAAGTTCGACTCCCTCTACGAGTACTACAGGGGCGTGTACAGGAAGGTGACGGAGGAGGACGTAGACGCCTTCCACGATTCGTACCGCGGCGGCGACGAGGAACGGCGCGACGTCCTCGAAGCATACGGCAAGTTCGAGGGAGACATGAGCAAGGTGTTCATGTGGGTCATGTGCAGCGAGGAAGCCATCGACGCGCACAGGTTCGCGGACATCGTCGACGAAGCGCTGAAAAACAAAAAAGTTCCACCCTACTCAGCCTACGACTCGTGGGCCAAGGCGGTCAGGAACAAACGCGCTCCAAAGGACCCGCTACGAAAGCGCGCGGGGCGTAAGCTGAGTGGCAAGAAGAAGGGCGACGGGGGGACGGGGAACGACGACGGCGATCTGATGGCGATGATCCTTTCCAGGCAAAACTCGAGAGCCGCCGCCGCCGACGACCTCTTCGCGCGGCTCGAGGCGAAGTACGGTCACGACGACGGAGGGAAGAAGAAGGGCGGCAAGGGCAAGGCCGGGGCGACCAAGGTGAAGGGCGGCGGGGTGGCGAAGAAAAAGGCCAAGTAGTGCTAGTGTACGAACGAGGACTTCATCAGTAGTGACGTGAATTCATCAGACGGAGAATACAAATCGAGACCCAAGGTACAAGTAGGCTCGGCCCTGTTGTTTAAGACCACGGCAGAATCAATTGGTCAGGAACCCGCGCGGGAAGTCACCGCGGCCGCCGCCGAGCCCCCACTCCACCGCCCACTCCACCACCGCGCCGTCGGTACCCCCGCGAAGCACCCCGATCGCCCGACCCGCCCCGTCGGTCCTGACCACGAGCGCGGTGCAGGTCCCGTCGCATCGCATCGTGTCCGCACTTTGCGTGCAGTAGCCGTCGGATACGCGCCATACCTTGACGCCGCCGTCGCCCGGGGTCCACATGTCACCCTTGATCCCACCTTCGCTGCCAGATAACAGAAAGTCACACCGGTTCCCGCCCCCTAACGTCGCGAGGGCGGTGACGAAGCCCTCGTGGCCGCCGGCGAAGGACCGCGTGTACACGAGCTTGACGTCCGCGCCGCATTCCTTACGATGCCCCCGCGCCACGGTCCACGCGTGGACGTTGCGGTCGCCGCCGGCGGTGAACACGGTGGACGCGTCGGGTGACACCGCGACGGCCCGCACCGCCGCCGGCGCTTTAGCCACGCACGCGGGGTACATCTTGGAATCGTGTGAGTCGCCGATGTGCGTGGGCTCGGGGGTCATGTCCGTGTTTGTCCACACGCACACGCACGCGTCGTTGCCGCCGGAGATGATGGAATCGGACCCTAACGCGGGGAAAGGCGCGATGGACGTGACGGTGTCCGAGTGCTTGTCCATCTTGGTCACGACGCCCCACACGTCGCGTTTGAACTTCTCCCACGACGATTCCTCGTGTGAGTCCGTCGTCGTACCCGACTTGTTCTTTAAGTCTTGGGGCGTCTTGCACGGGGACAAAGGCTCGGGAGTGGGCGGGCTGACCGGGATGGAATCGCAGACGGGTTTTGGAATCTCCCATCGATACACGCAGTGTTCGCCGTGCACGGGCGAGGACAGGTACAGCACTCCGTCGGTGCTGTCGTTCAGCGACACGTGGCACATCGCCCCGCACCTCGCCTTCTTGCCGCACCACTTGTTACCCCGCATTTGGGGTTTTAAGCGAAAGGCGTTGGCGAAGTCGGGGTGCGGGCCGAGCACGGGCGTCTCCAGAAGGCTCCATTCGCCTTTCCGGAACACGAACCGCGTCCACGAGCCGTTGTCGTACGCGACGAATAGCCTACCGGCGTCGTCGCGACCTGAACCGACGCGCTTGATGATACGAACCGACCCCGCGGCGTCGTTCCACCCCTCCGGCGCGTGCACCCTGCGCGTTTCGGTCCAGCCGGATCTCGGTTCGCGGCTCGAAGACGAAGAGCGGATTTCTTCGGAGGATGAATCCGTCGGTCTGTGGAACGAACGCACGGATCCGTCGGCGTACCCGCAGAAGACGGTCTCGAACGCACCCTCGTGTCCCAGCGCGGACTCGACGAGCAGCGCGGTGACGCCGATGGGGTCGGCGCCGTCGACGACCGCAGACGCACCCTCGCGGCCCCGCACCAATGTCGGGGTCGCGTCGCCCGGCGTTTCGTTTTGATGACCTCGCGACGCGTCGGGGGTTCGCCCGCGCGCGGTGTCGAGACGCGCGCGGGTGACCTTACGCACGACGCCGTTGGGAGCGCCGGCGATGACGCCGGTGCTTCCGCCGGCGCCGTGGACGGCGTGGGACTCGTCGATGGGCCCGAGCGTCGTCACGGGGCTGTTGACGATCCCGCTGTTGGCGATGACCGCCCTCTTCGCCGCGGCGCGTTCCCTGCGCGCGTGTGCGCGCGCGTTCTGCTTCTTGAGCGACGCGGCGGCGGCGCGTCTCGCGGCTTCAAGGAATGAAGCGTCGCGATCGTGCTCCACCGGGGCCGCGTCGGCATCGGCGTCGGCATCGCGCGGCATCGGCGCGGTCATCTCGGTCAATCGATACCTCCCGTCGTCACCTCGACAAACGCTCGGATGGTCCGAGGGTGCGCCCGTGGACGACGATACGGACGTTCGCGGCGCGGACGTACGCGGCGCGGGGCGGCGAGATGGACGGTCGCGATGTGTGCGGGTCGGATACGCGCCGGCGTCCTCCGTGGGGTCGAGACGCGCGGCGTGATGTGCGCGTCGTGGCGGGCGACGGGAGCTGGAGAGTTCACGAAGGACGGAGCGTTTCTCGGGAGCCTCGATTGGCGCGCGTAGCGTACTCAGTGCCGTGATAACGCTCCAATGGACGACGGAAATCGTGTGAAAGCTTTATTGCAGGGTAGCGCTACGACGGGCGCACCCCCCCAGGGGCAGCCCGCTCACTCTCCTCGCGCTGCCCTGATGCAGTTGTCTCTGTCCTGCGGGGCGAAGATCAGGTTCTCGCTGCTGTCCAGTTTGATCTGGTACGGCGCGTACTGACCAGTCGGCCACTGCGGGGCTCTGAACCAGTGCGAGACAACCGTGCCTGGCGCCCACCCCTCGGGCCCCCGCGCGATGCAGCACTCCACCCTGTCGCCCACCTTGAACCTGAGCTCGACATCGGGCGGCTCACCGGGCTCCGGGTTCTCCGGCGGGGGCGGCCAGGACCTCGCGTCGCCTTTTTGCCAGGCGTCGAAGTAGTCGGCGGGGGGCATCATCTCCTGGATGTCCGTCGCCTCCACCTCGTGAGCCTCGCAGGGCACGCCGAAGACCGTGCCGACGGCGCCGCCCTGTCCGTCGTCGCCCTTGTAGATGATGCGAATGGCGGTGTCGATGGGCGCGCAGTTGGGATCGCCGCATTGGACCTGGGTTATGAAGTAAAGGAGGGGCGGTTAGATCGACGATGAGATCCTCTCGGAAGGATCCCCATAACGAGATGTGATCCGCGGCGGGGGATTGAGGGCGCGTACCTCGGAGACGTCGACGACGCAATCGTGGTTGGCGAGGTGCGCGTCCGGGATGTACGACTCGACCCACTCCTTGACCTGCTTGATCGCGGCCTGATGGGTACGGGAATGGGGGGAACGGGGCGGTCAGTCGTCCGTCGAGTCGGCGGGGCCGAATCGTGGAAGAACGAAGAAAATCTGACGCGAGGGGCTCGAGGGGCGACGCGTGCGCGGGGTGTCGGGGCTGAAGTACGCACCCTCTTCTTCTTCTCGGCCTCGGCCTCCGCCTTGTTGGGCAGCTTGAAGGGACCCGCCATGATTTAGCACGAGCGTTGTTTCACTGACGCGCGCGGAAGAATGGCCGCCGCCGCGGTCATTACTTCGTCTTCACGAGACTTCTTCGTTCAACAAAAATGCTCTCACAGCTAAAAGTCAACCGCCCCTCCCTCGTCTTCTCTAACCCCCGAGGCAGCCGAACCACCTTTTCCCCGCGCCCTCACCCCGGATGCAACGGTTCGCATCGTCCGGCGCGAAGATCAACCGTCCATCGTCCAGCTGCACCTGGTACGGCGCGAACACACCCGGGGGCCAATCGCCTTGCCGGAACCAGTGCTTAGTAACTCCACCAACCGCCCACTGCTTGGTTCCAACCTTGCACTCCACCCGCGTTCCCACCGCGAACCGCAGGACGACGTCTTCGGGCGGAGGCGGCCAGTGCGTGGGTTTACCCTCGTACCAGTCCTCGTACGTCTCAGCCGGGGGCATGCGCTCGTCCAGCGCCTCTTTGGTCAACTCGACGGCGGTGCAAGGGAACGCAAACGCGGTGCCCACCGCGCCGTCGTCCTTGCCTTCGTAGATGATTCGTACCGCGGTGTCTATCGGGGCGCACTCGGGGTCGCCGCATACGATCTGTGCGTGGGTGGGGGGTGGTGTGTGGGGGGTCGGTGTGTGGGTCAGTGGGTGGCGCGTGTGTGGTTCGATTGCAAACGGCGGAGTGTTCGTTCTCGGACGTGTACGGGAGGAGGATCGATCTGAAGCCGTCGATGGGGCGCGCACAGCTGTGCGGGTGAACGATGGGATCGGGGCGCGCACCTCGGAGACGTCGACGACGCACGTGCGATCCTTGATGTGTTTCGTCGGGATGTGCGACTCCACCCACTTCTTGACCGTGGCGATCGCTTCCTGCGCGGTGAGGTGGGTAGGGTGCCGAGGTGAGATGGCTGTTGGCTGTCGATAAGGAAAAGCGTTTGTGGGTCGTTCGATGACACGGATCGTTGACGCGTCGGGGACGCGACGTACCTTCTTCTTTCGCGCGGCATCCGCGTTTTCCTTGGTCGGGAGCTTAAATGGACCCCCGTCCATGCTCGTATCCGGCCCGACTTGACCCGCGCCGCGCGCAGAGTCTGGATACCGAAGGGACGTCGATCCTTCAAAAGAGAGCTCATATCGATGAGGTGGTTGATTTCCGCTCGGCTGAAAAATCGTCGGGAGCCTTCCATCGACGTCGTCAGTCCAGTAGGCGCGCGAGAGGTGGGCCCCACGCGCGGCGAAGATGGCGAAGTTCTTCAGCGGCGTCTTCAACTACGTCTTCAACGAGCTCCTGGTGGACACGCTCGCGAACAGCCGAGCGTTCCAGAGGTTCGCCGTTCGCACCGACAAGGCGCTGAAGGAGGCGCAGGCGAGCGGGAAGCTCACGGACGTGGCGAATGCCCCGACGGAGGCGGCTAAGACCGCGACGGAGTACGGGCGGGCGGTGTGGGACGAGCTCACGCGGCAGGCGGCGGAGATGGAGCGGGACGCAAAGTCAAAGGCAAACGGGGGAGGCAAGTGACGACCACCCGAGTCGGCTTCGAGCCGCCAACCACAAATTGTAGATCAGCCGCGTATTTTTCTTCCTCGGCCGGAGTTATAGCTAATAGCGAGAGTACTCGAGCACCATTGGTAATAATGGAATGTGTGTCATCATCAAACTATCATTTGATACGTCTATTGCCCAGCCGCCTGGCCGTCCACGGCCTGGCGGTACTGGCACCCCGTCGCCCCCGGCCAGCAGCTCTGGCCGTTGGGGTTCTTAGCGCCCGGGCCGTACCCGGGCCGCCCGGGATAGTAAGGCCTGTGGTTAGCCTTGGGATCCGCTCGAACCGTGCACCTTCGCATCACGACGCCCTGCAACGAGACACTGCCGAGCACCGACGCGCGCTCGCCGCTGTGCCTGTCCGCGGTGAAGACGTTCTTGCCGACGCCGCGGCCGCCGCAGTCGATGACGACGTTTTGAGCGTTTTCAGCCCAAATCTCAACCATGTGCCCGTGCGGCTGCAGCTCCCGGTTACCCTCGCCCCAGTACACCCCATCCTTCAGCACGCACCTGTCCCGATTGACGGTGTATCCGAATCCCTTTTGGGTGTCCCGGGTGTTATCGCTCCAGCTCCTGCCGCCGTACAGCCGACCGGTGGTGGCCTCTCTCCAGCCCGTCCTTCGCTCGTTGTAGTTGCGAACTTGGCGTCCCGTGTACCCTTTATCGCGGCCCGTGCCGGTGTTCATGCCGGGCTTCGTGGCGTCCACGCGCTCGCCCGCGCTCTCGATGCCGTACCGCGGTGAGCCGTCGGGGACGTTCGGGTCCCGGTCGCCGCCGTCCGACTTTTTATACACGTAATAGTCCCGGGATCCCGCTAACGACGAGTCGATGCACTTTTGCAGCGTTCGGTACGGTCGACCCGCGGTGCCTTGTCCGGTGGAGTCGCTCCCTGACGGCGAGACGTAGATGTCGCTGTACAGAAAGTATATGCAGTCCTTCCGCGGGTGCCCGAGGTTCTGGTTACCCGGGTGCCCTGGGAAGGCGCCGTGGCCGACCATGTAGTTGCTGGTGGACGCGAACTGACCGACGTGGACAGACTTTGTAGATTGGTCGAGGGTGTACGTCCCGTGGCCGACGCTGCGCGCGGCGGGATCGCCGCCGTCGGTGCCGTTTGGCAGCGCGTGCTCGTAGTGCGAGGTTTCATCATCGTAGGTGTAAGCGCCTTTGTCGATGTAGACACCCTCGTGCGGCGCCGCGGCGTCGTAGGTGGTCGACTGTCGAACGGCGGTGATGTGAACCTCCGTCTGGAGGTTTGTGTCGTAGCCGATGCCCCTGGACAGCGGGTCCACCTCGATCCGCACGACGATGCCGCCGCTGATCACCGCGGTCGCCTTGGCGCCGTAGCCGTTGCCGCCGCTGAAGGTGACCGTGGGCGGGTACATGTACCCTCGCCCGCCTTTGGTGACGGTGACGTGAGACACGTAGCACGTCTTGGTGGCGGCGCAAACCGTGTCGTTGGCGCTCAGGGTGACCGTCGCCTGCGCGCCGTAGCCCGGGGCGCCGCCGACGGAGCTACCGTCGAGGTACCGCAGGTTGTTCGTGGGTCCGATGAGCTGGAACTCGTCGTCGGCGGTTCCCAGCCCGAGCGCGGCGTCTAGGCCGTGCCCTTGCAGGGACGAAAACTGGTGAATCGGGGGATTATTCGAAACCCTGCACCGGTTCATCTCAGCCTCGGTCATGCCACTCTCACTCCACATCCAGTACCCGAGGTCCTCGCCGATCGACGCGTTCTTGGTGTGGTTCCGGTACCCAAAGTGCGTGCGAACCTGGGATTGGTCGTTGCCGCGCATGGCGCCGAACTTGTGGTAGTTGTTGGACACCCGGACCAACTCTTGGTGCCCGGGTTTGATCGAGCCGTCCATCCAAGCCTTACCGAGCGGCGGTAGAAGCGGCCCGCGGTCCTCGGGGTTCCTCGCCTCCGGGCAGAACCCGGTGGTGGCGCAGTCTTGGTGCGCGGAGACGCCCGGCATGCGGTTCTGGCCGTTGGGAGGGTCTGTGACGTCGTACCCGACCGAGGTGTCTTCGGCGCCGTTGGTCCACGACCCGTGCGGCTGCTCCGGGTCGAGCTCGTCCCACCCTTTACCTTGCTGGCTGTAGTAGCCAACCTGCGCCGGGTCTTTAAAGTCGAGCGCGCGCTCGTTGGGAGTGACGACAACCTTGGGCGTCTGCGGCTTAAACTTGACCACGGGCGCGGACGTGTAGTACCGACCGGGGAAGGTGATGTCGACGCGGACGACGGCGCCTTGCGCGTCGCAATCCTTCCACGAGTTGTCGCAGGTCGGGTCGTACGTCCCGAGGACCGCGACGGCGGTGGCGTGCAACCCCGGGATCCATGACGGGTGAGCGGATCCGTCGGAGTCGTCACCGGTCGCGAGGCAGCTGGCGTCGTCGGCGCCGCCGGAGCACTCAAAGTAAACGTCCGGGGGGACGAGGTACCCGTGCCCCCCCTCGGTGACACGCACGTTGAGAAGTGTCTGTCGCTTGTTACTTCCCGGATCGCCGTCGGTGGTCGTGGAGATGGACGCGGTCGCGGCGGCGTCGGATCCCTGGTTGTAGTTGCGACCGCCGTCGTGCACGGTGACGGAGGTGATGGAACCGAGCGAGTCAACCGTCGAGGTGATGTTGTAGCAGCACCCGCCGCCGCCGTCCAGCGTGATCGTCGGCGCGGTCATGTACCCCTTACCGCCGGAGACGACGGTGATGTTACCGATGGAATCCGTGCGGTTAACCTTGACCACCGAGCCGTCGAGCAGCGTCATCGTGAGCGGATACGCCAGCCACGACGATTCGCCGCCGTACCCGTCAATCGTCAACTCGGCGCCGGAACCGATCGTCCCCGGCCTGCTCCCGGACGGGTACTGGCTCGCCGCCGCGGCAGGGCCAAACGTGGGCGTCACGCAGACAATCTCGGTGCTCGAGATGTAACGCACGCGGCCGCCAACCTCGCCGACGACGTGCGAGACATCATCCTGTTCGTAGGCGCCGCCAGTGTCGGCGGTGTTTACGCCGCCGAATCTGCACTTTAAATACTTGGACGGTAAAAAGTTGGTGCCGGTGATTGTCACCTCGGTGTTCCCCGCGAACGGCCCGCGCGCGGGCCAGACGCTGAACTGGTTCGTCTTGATGTTCGTCACCGTCGGCCTGTGGTCCTCGTATCGCCACGTGGCGTAGGCGTCCTCGTGAAAGTCTTGTCCGCCGTTGGTGACTCGAACGCGGCACGTCGTGGGATCGATCGTCTCGTTGGACCGCGCGGGGACTTTGTGCGGCGGGGACTCGCACGTGATCTTGGTGTAGTCGATCCACGTCGCGGGGACCCAGTCGGACTCGGTGATTTCGTCGACACCCGCGGGTAGGCCCGTGGTCGTGAGGTTATCGCCCGTGCCCATGTTCTGGTCCCCGTCGTAGTAGCACTGCCACATGCACTTGAGGTCATCGCCCGGGTAGAACGTACCGGTGACCGGCGGGCCGTTGCCGCTGCTCATCGGGTCGACGTTGTGCGGGTGTGGCGTGCCCGGGCCGCCGACGGGGCCGTTGTACCGCTGCGTGGTGCCCGGGATGTACATGTCGTATTCAGCCACTCCGGCTCGGTCCCATTCCAACCCCGTCGCGGTGATCGTGACGAGTGTACCTCCGATGTACGGCCCGGTGGAGTTGTCGAGGACCCACTTCTCGACAACCTTCTTCGGGTTCAGGCCGGCGTAGACGCGGCCGCCGCTGAGCGGGATGTTGGAGTTGAGGCAGTCCAGACATCCCGGCCGGCTGTTGTCGAAGATGAACTTGAGAAAGGTGCCCGAGCCTTTGGTGTACACGAGGGGCCAGCCGCTGAACTGCATGCCGTCGTTGGCGACGGTGACGTGCGCGGTATCGGGCGTGGCGCGCGGTGGGCTCACGCACCGAATCATGCTCTCGCTGACGTACTCGGCGTCCACCTCGTCGAACTGCGCCTCGGTGGCGAAGCGAACCTTGGCGACGCGCGAGCGCTTGAAGCCGGAGCCGTAGATGGTGATCACCGTGCCGCCGGAGATGTGCCCCTTTGGAGGGGACAGCCACGTGATCTGTCGTGAGTGAGGAACATCGGCCGAGGGAACATCGTCAGTCTGCTTAGTCATGAGGGACTCGGGGGACGCGATGGGCGATAGGGCCGTTGTGAATGTTAAAAAAAGCGATTCCGTATGGGGGCCGAGGGTTCAGCCGTGGGACGGGCGCCGGCACGCACCGTCGGCGGCATCTGGATGTCGTCGCTGATGCCGTAGAAGTCGTTCTGGGCCGATGCCATGGGAACGGACGCGAGCACGGCGGCCGCGACGAGGAAGGCCGCGTACGCCGCCCGCCCCATCGCGCTCCTCATCGCGCCCCGACCCCAACCGCTGGGCCCAAACTTTCCAGGGTAACATCGGTGCGAGTCGTCGCCCGCGGCTCCACCCGCCGAACGGCGGTGGGAACCGCGGACGTCTTCGTGGGGACTTTCGGGCGTTCGCATAGGTGTCCGACCGTCTCCGCGGTCTCCCGCGCCTCACAGTGACCGCCGCGCGCGGATGGGAGGGCGGTTTGGTTATATCTGCCAGACGGGCCTATTCCCGTTTTATGGTTCAACAGACCCTCGTCCATATAAAATCGCCCGTTCAAAATGGTGAGCCGCTCGGCTACGATCGGCTCGAGTCTCTGGCTTTGGTCCGCTTTGGACCTCCTTCTGCTTTTAGATGGGGCACGCCGCCGCACAACGTCGGCGCGCCCGGCGGTGCATCGACTGTGACCTAACGACAAAATGCCGACGCGATCGTTCTGGAGCGCCGTGATAAACGGACTCAGTGCGTCCACACCCGCTCGTTTCCCCGCTACACGTTCGCATCCCGCGCGTCTCTCCCGCCATTCTCGGCGCCGATGCCAAAAACGCCCTCGGAAACGCCAAATCCGGCTCGGCATCCCCGCCGCGCCGTCCGTCGAACCGCGCCGTTGACCTTTCCGTCTCCCTCTTCACCCGCCTCCTCCTCACCACCAGCCCTGTGGGAGTCCGTCAGGGACTTCAACGAAACCGACGTTCGCGGCCGCTCGCTGCTGTACGTCGCCGCGCGGTCCGCGGATCCATCGGCGGTCAAGAGGGCGCTCAACCACGTCAACGTGGAGACATCCCTGGGACGCACGCGCGGCGGTAAGACGGCGCTGTTCGCCGCGGCGCGCGGTGGAAACGCCGAGATCGTCGAGATACTCGCCAAGCGCGCCGACACCAAACCGGACGCGCGAACCGACGACGGCAGGACCGCGCTGTGGACCGCGTGCTACCACGGGCATCTCGAAGCGGCCAAGGTGCTGAGGCGGGCCGTCGACGCGGACGCCACGTCGCCGGACGACGCGGGCGTGACCCCGCTCCTGGCCGCCGCCGCGACTGGCTCAGACGCGTGTATCAGGTTCTTACTCTCGGGGCATTGCGACCTGCCACGGCGCATGGATTCGGAGGTTGTCGAATCCTCGTTGGGAATCGCTCCGCTCTTCGCGGCGTGCGTGGACGGCGACTTGAACGCCGCGCTGAGTTTGCTCCTCGCGGGTGCCAAGGTGGACGCCGAGAACAGGCACGGACGTACGCCGTTGATGGCGGCGGCGATGTGCGGCCACGACGACGTGTGCCTCGCGCTCATGACGCGCGGCGCGGATCCGAACAGGGCGGATACCGGCGGGGAGACGGCGCTGCATTTGGCGATCGCCGCGTTCGGAGCCGCCGACGACGGCAACTCTTCCGGAAACTCTTCCGGAGCCGGTGCCATCGCGACCATCTGCGCGTTCCGTTGCGGCGACGTCGAGGCGAACGCGGTGGACGCGGATGGCTTCACGCCCTTGCTCGCCGCGTGCTGGCACGGCGACGTCCGCGCGGTCGAGGCGCTCATCGCCGCGGTTGCGCCGCGGCGACTGGACTTGGACCTCGCGGCGACCAAAGAGGGGCGCACCGCGCTTCACGCCGCGTGCTGGCGCGGGCACGTGCAATGTGCCGCCGCGCTCCTCGACGCGGGCGCCGGCGTGGACATCGCCGATGCCGACGGTCGTACCGCGCTGTGGTCCGCGTGCCGAGCGGGACACGAACAGTGCGCGGCGCTGTGCCTGGAGCGAGGCGCGGATGTTTTTGTCAACGACGCGTCCGGGACCTCGCCGCTCTTCGCGGCGGCGTTCGGGGGCGACGCGTGTACGATCGAGACGCTCCTGCGGCACGGCGCGGACCCGCATGTGAAGGACTCGCACGGGCGCGCGTGCGTCGACCTCTTCATGGACGACGACGACGCGTACAACTCGCCCATCGCCGTTCTTCTCCGCGACCCGAACGCTTCTTCGACGTCGACTACGCAGCGGGCCAAGCACGAGTCCCGTCTCAACCGGTCCGCGCACGATGCCCTCGTGAGCTCCAGGCGCGCCGCGATGCACTCGGTCGTCGATGAAGAGCTCGTGGATTCGCACCAGATGTCGCTCGGGGATGCCATCGACGCCATGGACGAGGCGCAACGGGCGTGGTCCGAGGCTAGGTGAGTTTATTTTAATTTCCGTACGGGCAATTAGTATGACGTCATGTTTTGTTTCAGGGACGCCGCTCGGGTTCGGTGCCAGGCCACCGGCAAACGGGGCCGCAGACGGACCCGCGCGCCAGGATCCAAGGACCCGCCGTCGGAGAACGCGGTGCTCGCGCTGGCGTCCGTTGCGGACGTGAGGCGCGTGGCGTGCCGCGGGGCGCTCGAGGGGCTTCACGCGCGGCTGGTGCCGGGTCGCGCGGTGGACGCTGTCAGCGCGGTCCTCGGCGGTGGCAGGTCCTCGTCATCGGCGCGGCGGAGCCGGGCGAGCGTGAGCAGCCGTCTGAGCGCGGTATCCCGTCCGAGCCGGTCGATGGAGCTCGAGGAGTGAGTGTTGTTGCCGTGGGTGGGTGTTAAAGTCAGATGTATTATTTCAATGACCGTGGGCTGGCGTGCGCTAGCCTCCTGTTCGTTTAATGTACTGTGTTCGCGTGCGGTTTTGTTTTACAGCAGGTTGGCCACAACTGCGTAGTCGGTTGTGAGGTTTTGGTGTAAGGCGGGTTTGCCACAACCGCCCGAGCCGTCGGCATCCGTGCGCCGGTAATATCCGACGCGCGGGTCCGGCTCTCGTGTGTGTGATTCTCGGGTACTGGCTCGCCCCAGCATCACCCCGCTCGGCAGCTCGAATCTTCCGAGTTGTACTCTAATTTCTTCCTCACGCTGTTGAAGCGCCTGAGCAGCACCTCCTCGGGGCTCCCGGCTCCGGTGCACACCACCTCCAGAAAGTCCGGGAACTCCATCGCGTGCGTTTCTGAGTATTCCCCGATGAACGTGGCGCACTCCATCGCCGACGTCTCCAGGTCCAGC
>Ga0257106_1000621_pt1 | contig 20185 bp, 18 predicted proteins | sample LP_taG_3_FD_190177 | JGI IMG/M metagenome (GOLD analysis project Ga0257106, IMG submission 190177) | Marine microbial communities from Northeast Subartic Pacific Ocean, Canada - LP_J_2011_P26_10m | ecosystem: Environmental > Aquatic > Marine > Oceanic | place: Canada: Northeast Subartic Pacific...
GCCAAAAGCAAATCAATATCGGACAAAAACCAAAACATGCTCTATTACCTGTTAGCGGTGACCTCATTCACGGTTGGCGCGTCGTACGCGTCGGTCCCACTGTACCGAGCGTTTTGCCGCGCGACTGGATTTGGAGGCACCACGCAACGAAAATCGATCGAAGATAAAATGGAAGAGAGAGACCAAATGGACAAATCTATATTAGAAAAGGCGAGGAAACGTTCGATTGAAATCACGTTCAACGCGGACGTGGCGGAAGGTTTACCGTGGAAGTTTACGCCGACGCAGAAGAAGGTGACGGTGACGCCTGGGGAGACGGTGTTGGCGTTTTATACCGCGGAGAACACGAGTTCGAGCGCTATCACTGGCGTGGCGACGTATAACGTGCAACCAGGCAAAGCCGGGCAGTATTTCAACAAAATCCAGTGTTTCTGCTTCGAAGAGCAACGTTTACGAGCGAAGGAAAAAGTGGACATGCCGGTGTTTTTTTACTTAGATCCAGAATTCGCCAGCGATCGAGGGATGGAAGACGTGAACAGCTTAGTCCTGAGTTACACATTTTTCCAGAGCGAAGATTTCGACGGCGACGAGTACGACGAAAGCAGCGATTACGTAAGAGAAGGAGAAGGATCAGGTGTCAAACTCCACGGCCCTTTAGTAGCGACAAACGACGGTAAGAAACTCGTAAACATTAGTAGCAGTCAGTAGTAAAGCAAATCATCATCGCGCGAAAACGAATCAGAGATTTAAGCGCGTTCATCATAGCGTTCTTGTTCTTGTATTCATCACAACACGTGTATTCATCACAACACGTCATCAGAGTAAAAGTAAAGCACACACCGCCGCCAAAGTGCTCAGATTTTATCGCGCTCTGCATCTCTCGTAAAAGTGATGAAAACCAAGGAGCGAAAATTCAAAAATTCCCCAAAGCAAACGCGCAATAAACACAAACACACACACACGCACACACACGCAGTTTTGACGACGACGCCGATATTGGCGATGGGAGGCAACAACAAGCGCGTAAAAGTCGTCTCTCCTTTACCCTTTGACGCCGATGGTGGTGGTGGTGAGAAAAACGTTTCTTCTTCTCTCTCGTATCTCAAATCGCTCCAAAATCTCATCCGTTGCGACGGGTGCCAAAACGCGATGTGTCTCGACGACGAGCAAAGTCCACCACCAATCACGCTTCACTGCGGGCACACGATCTGTCGCAATTGCGGGATGAAAGCGACTGAACCGAGGAAAGGGTTTTACGAGGCGTTCTGTCCGGCACAAAGTGGGTGTTCAGAGCAGGTTTTTGCGAGAGATTTTACAGATGCAGTCGTGGGAAACATAAAAATGGTGGAAATAGCGCATCGCGCTCGAGAGCTGGAAACGAAGATGCTGAAGGAGAAACGAAGGAGAGAGGATGCTTTTTGCGCAGGAGAGGACGCGAAAGAGGTGCGCGCGGTGGCGAGGAAACTGGGGGAGAAGGACGAAAAGAACAACAACGGTATTGAAAGCGCCGCGATGATGGTGGCGAGGGCGGTGCCGACGCGGAAGTTGACGGAGGCGTTCGAGTCTGCGTTGTTGCGGACGGCGTGCGAAAGCGCGATGGAGATTATGGGCGATCCGGATGTGCCACCGGGAATGGCGTCGTTTGTCGATGGTAGCAGGGAGAAAGAGGGAGAGAAGTTTGCAAAGTTGGAGGCGCGAAGGAAGGTGATTATGGCGTCGGCGAGCGAACGCGAGAAAGCGGAGGCGATGGAGGAGTTGTCGAGAACGATCGAGGAGTTAAAGGAGAAAAGGGCGAAGATACGACGCGCGCGCGAAATGCTGGAAGAAAGGGAAAGAGTAGAGGAGGAGGAAAAAGGACCGTCGTCGTCTCAGGAAGACTTGGCGGTGCTGCGAGAAAAGGTGACGAGAGAGATTGACGCCATGAACACGAATCAATTGCGCGCGAGGTACGTTCACATGCACGGCAAGCAGCCGGTAAAAGGGACGACGAAGAGCGATTATCGGAAAATATTTGAAAACGTCGACCCGAGCGTGTGGTTAGCAACGACGAAATATTTAGAAGCGAGCAGGAATAATCGGTCGCAACCAAGTCAGGATCATCAATTGCAACAAGAGGGCGTTCTCCTTGTTCGTGATTCGCTAGGGGTTGACGAGGAAGCCACCATGAGAAAAGGGGCGATGGGAACGGCAAAGGCGACGACGACGGCGACGAAAGAACTCTTCCACAACCCGTTTTCTCGCTTGCGTTCTTCGACTAGGATTAACAATAAACGACGCGCGTCTGAGAGTTTCGATATTCCGGAAGTTTTCGCGTTGACGAACACGTCGAGCGAAACAGAGCAATCGGTGAAAGATGCCGCGTACGATGAAATATTAAATCAGATCACGCGATGCGGAAGGCACGCGGTTGTCGTCAAAGACGACGATGAACCGCTAGGTGACGACGTTACCCATTGTATCGTGACGAGTGGCGCGACTATCCATTCAAACGATGACGACGGAAAGACGAAGAACGGGGCAAGAAAGAAGTACGTCATTAAGAAACGGTCCGTGCGGTACTTGGAATCGTTAGCGAGAGGTATTTGGATTGTATCGAGCGAATGGCTCGACTCGCGCAAAGATTTGAAAAAGTACGCCAACGAAGAGGAGTTTGAGATTCATGACGCTGCCGGTACTTGGAACATGGGAACCAATGGGCTACTCGATGTGAGGATTTTTGACAGCACTTCTTTGCATCGAAAGAAAAAAGAAATTTTTTCCGGGTTGTTTGAATCTGCGGAGTCGGACTCGTTGATGCTGACGAGAAGAGCGCGCACGACGAAAGAGATTGCGGCGGCGAAAAGTAGTGGGATCTTTAATGGCCTCAAGATAGTCGTAGATGTGCCGGATTTTTTCTTCGCATCATCGAAGAAGACAGAATGGTCCATCTGTAAGAGCGATTGCGAGCGAATATTAGAAAGCGCGGGCGCCGAAGTGCTCCGGGAACGAGACTATGTCGTGCTTGACTCGTATTTTGGAGAGAACGAAACGGATTCTCCCGTTCCGGATAGCGAAGACGACGAACAAGACGAACAAAATATAAAACAGCAGCAACAACAACAAAGGAGCAAAGGAGAATGGAAATTTAAGGAGGAGGCGTGCGCCTCGGTCGACTTCGTTTTGCTCGACGGCGACGCGCAACCTGAATTACAACGCATCAAAAGAGCAAAACAGACGTTTCCGAGCGCAAAAGTCGTCGATTGGCACTGGTTTGTCGACTCTTTAGTGAAAGGGTACACGTTAGAAACGGAGGACACATATGAAATGCCTCTCGGCGTGCACTACCCTCGACAAAATTTTCGATTTTGAATAAACGCGTCTCTCTCTCGCGCGCGCGACCAGCGCACGCGACGTCTCGGAAACGACGTCGTTGCGGCGCGCGTCAAATATATAATAATAGTGTTGTTTCTTTTTAATTCACATGTACAACAAAAAACAACTGTCGATGATTTTTCCGAAGCGAAGAGGGCGGTGGTGTGCCTCCCGACACTCTTATTAATCTTCTTTCTTTTATCAATTACGCCGCAATCTTCAACGTCACCTGTTCTTCCTTTCCGTCCTCGATTTCCGAAGAAGAAGAAGAAGAAGAAGAAGGATACGTGCATATTCCCAAACCTTGTATAGGTTGACACTCCGCACGTTTCGGGCACCCGCCGTTCGTCCCGGGTTCAGGTCGGCAAATCAGCGCGCACTGCGACGGCGTCGGTGAACTCGGCACTTGCAAAACGCACTGCCCTTTCGCCGAAGCGCCTTTGTACGCATCCGCCGGGCAGGGCATATTCGACCCACATTTCGGGGAGCAAAAACTGTGTGTTTTGTGAGAGAGAGAGAGTATATGAGAGAGCATTTTATTAGTCGCGAAGAATACTAAAGGTCATAGTAGTAGTGCCAAAAACGAGAAAGAGAAGGAAAAACGCGATGTCGATAACGCTCTCGAATCTCACTCAAATCTCACCTGCCCGCGATTCCTTGTATTTGCACCTTCATCTCGTTCGGCAAGCACGAACCCGTGCTCGGGTTCCCGTACGGTTTCGTGTGTTGCTTTGAAACCTTCTTTTCCTCGTCGTCCTTTGCGTCGTGTAAAAATGCCTCCACGGCGGTCAACCACTCCGGAGACTGCGCGTTGAGCGCGACGGAGAGGACGGTTTTTTCTCCCAAAACATCATCAGCGAGCGAGAAAGAGGAGCACGACGAGAGAACCAAGAAGACGAAGAAGAAAAAGAACGCCGAAACGGTGGATGATGATGATGGTTTTATTCTCGTCATCGTCTCACTTTTCTCTTTCTTTTCTTTGAAGTGACGAATAAAAAAGGAATAAAATGGCAAAAAGAGTTTAAAAGCGGGAAATAATAGTGTTCGTTTGATTCGTTCGGAATGTAATACAAATATATACGGTACAACAGAACTATTAATGAGCTAATGAACGTTACGCATGTGCCTTTTCAAATTACTAGATTGACTAAAACGCTTCTCGCACACATCGCACTCGTACGGTTTCTCCTGAGTGTGAATACGCATGTGGATTTTCAATTTACTAGATTCACGAAAACGCTTCTCGCACACATCACATTCATACGGTTTCACCTTCGTGTGCGTACGCATGTGGTATTTCAAATGACCAGATTCACGAAAAGCTTTATCGCAAACATCACATTCATACGGTTTCTCCTTCGTGTGCGTACGCATGTGCTTTGTCAAACTACCAGATTGAGTAAAACTCTTCTCACAGACATCGCATTCGTACGGTCTCTCGTTCGTGTGCGTACGCATATGTATGGCCAAGAGGGATGGATATCCAAACACCTTATCGCAAACATCGCACTCGTGCCCTCTCTTCCTCTTCACTCCTTTAGCAATACAAGCAGTTTCCTCTTCTCGCATCTGATTTTGCTCCATCACGACATCGTCGTCACACGGCACGCACGTGAGAATCCTCCGCAATCGCTCCACGTCGTCGTCGTCTCCCTCTTCTTCTCTGTCATCACCCTTCCTCACCACGACCACCGTTTTCACGTTTTCCGCTCGTTTCGGATGTTTATTCTTTCGTCTGTTTTTACCCGTCATTGATTTCAACGAATACTAATACTACTGCGCAAAAACAAGAGAGAGTAATAGCGCGTGAGATTCTGGCGAAATCCCTACTTGTGATTGAAACAGCAAACTGGTGATTGAAACACGTTCCATGAGATACCGATGGAACCCCTACTTAGCACCAAAACAAACAAAAATGGCAAATCCCCTATTTAGAGCGATGCTACAATATGTAAAAGCATTCCCTCTCGTAAAACTCCCTCACAGTTAGTTCATCACAGAGACGACGAGAGAACAACAGCCCACACGCGACGACCACAAACAGAATGATGATGAGACGAACGAGCGCGTTTTCGTCTTATTTTACTCTTGGTCTTCCCACGACACCTTTGCGTCGTTTACGTCGTCGTCAACAGAATCATAAAAATCATCATCGGACGACGACGAAAATGAGTATGATGACGACGGAACAAGACGCGTTCGAGGACGCGATGAAACGGTTCGGGATTCGAAGTCAAATTCGATTGATGACGGTGGGAGAAAAAGAAGATGAGATGAGATATGGCTTGTTCGCGAACGGAAATGTCGGTTGGACGGAGCCTGGAGTGTTGTTAGAGGTCCCTTTAGACGTGTGCATAGTCGCGCCCATCGGCGATGATGATGATGATGATGATGATGTTATCGCGACGAATAAAACGGCGTTTGATATCGTCAAAGTGTTCGAGAAAAGAAACGCGTACTTACCTACGTTTACGAAGAAGCTGGTGCAAGCGAAAACGAGCGAACGACGCGAGATGGGGTTGGCGTTATGGTTGCTCTGGGCGATACGTGCGGAAACGAAAGGGAATGACGTGTGGCGAGAGTACGGTCAAAATTGGTTACCGAAAGATGCGCACGAGTTACCTTCGATGTTGTTGGCGAGAGAGGAGGAAGAGTTGAGCGTGTGCGCTTCGTTCGATCCGCAGTTGATCGAGGACGCGATGCAATTGAAGAAGAAGATAAAAGAGATGTTTGTGAAATTTGAAATTCAGTTTAAGAGCGAAGAGGAAATTGGCGTACGCGACGGCGTGAACGTCGAGGATTTGTATTACGCGTTTTCGTTGATTCGGTCTCGGGCGATTGCCGCAAAAGTTGGAGAAACGCCCGAGTCGCGAGTAGATAACACCGACGTCGCGGTGTTGGCGCCGTGCGTTGACATGGCCAATCACGCGGCGTCGAAGGACGTGAACGCGCTGAAAAAAATAGGCGCGAGCGACGGAGGAGGTATGAAGGGATCGTTGTTTAGGTTAGTGAACGGCGGTACCGTGGACGGCGGCGGCGGTAGCGTCGTATTGGAAACTCGACGAGCGGTGAAGAAAGATGAAGAGATTACGATTAGCTATGGCCCGTGCTTGGACAACAAAGAGTTGATGCGCGCGTATGGGTTTTGTTTAGAAGCGAATAAATTTGATAGATTAGAAATAGGTCAGCAGCGTAGTAATGAAGAAACGTGGGCGTTAAACGCGGCGAAAGTACGTTCCGTGTGTGAAGAAATGGAGATTGTTTATCGAGGCGTGGACGAAAAGACGTTGAATTACGTGGACGCGATTGTTCGTAGCGTTTCGTTGGACGAGAGCGATTTTCGCGACGATGACGCGAGCGAGGCGACAACGACGACAGAAAGAAACGTAAACAACAACGCGAAAGAGTTAGAAAACGCGTTCGAAATCCACGCCTTGTGGAGCGTGCGATTAAACGCAATCTTAGAGACGCTCTCCGAAAAAGATTTAGAGGACGAGATGGCGTCGCTCATCGAAACCGCCGACGAACGCAACAGAAAAAAGCAAAACAACGGAGCGACCGCGTTCTTACCGGCTGTTTTACGATACAAACAAAATCACATTCGGTTCCTCGCGAAAGGATGCGAAGTCCTCCAGTCCTACATCGACTGGCTCGACGACGAAGAAGATGAAGAAGAAGAAATATAGTTACGCGCAAAAAGCTATTATATGAATAAAAAAAGCTACCCGCGCGCTACGCACGCTACGCACGCTAAATCAACTACGCCCTCGCCTCCTTCTTCTTCTTCCCGACTAACCTTTCCATGCATTTCTCCGCGTTCTTCCTCAGTGAATTTACTTTCTCCCTTTGTTCCACTGTTTTCGCCTTTATCTGCAAAACGTCTTCTTTTTGCGCTTTTCGCTTCTCTTGCCACTCCGCTCGTTCTTTCTCCAATCTCGCGTATTCACTCACCTGTTTCTGCCTTTTCTCTTTCGCGTCTTTCTCTTTCCGTTGCCACTTGGCGAGTGCTTCTTTCGCTTCGTCCAATTCTTTTTCCGATGCGAGTAAAGATTCTCTCGCTCGAGCGACTTCCGTCGATTTCTGTGTGTTTTCTCGTTCCGTGTCGCGGAGTGTCTTCGCGCGCGTTTCCAATCCGATTTCCAACCGAGACAAAAGCGATTGCTCTTTCGCTAATAAACGTTCGGCGAAGTACACGTCGGAGAGTTGCGGGCCGAAATAAAACGAAGTCACACCAGCACTCGCAACACCCGCACTCGCGAGAGCGTAATAAGCTACTCTTTGCGACGACATTTGTCCTCCGTACTCCTCAACCGACGAGGCAAAGGCGAGTTTGTTTTGTGGATAAATCGCTTGGTTTTGTTGGGAAAGAAAGAGATATTTTTGTTGTCGTCGAGCGCGAGCGCGATGTCCGACTCTTCTTCCGTTCTTCTTGTTCTTCTGCTACTGCTCGTCCTATTAAAACGCTACGCGCTCTGCTACTGTATTTGTTGTTGTATTCGGTCTCTCTCTCTCTCTTTCTCTCTCTGAAGCTCTCTCTCTCTCTCCGTTTGATGTTGTCTTTCTCTACTTTAAATGCTATTAATCTAAACTTTATCATCGACTTCTTAATCTCTCCTCCTGCTCTCCTCGAAAACGCTCTCGTTCACGTCGTAGAGCGTTTTCATCGGCACCCCGCATTCGAACAGCCTCGTCTCTAAATCGTCCTTCTCCGTTTCGTTTAAAACGTTGATGATTCGGACGCGATTGAAATCTTCCAAACTGGCGCCTCCCGTCGCGCTTCTCGCGCACTCGAAATATTCGTCGTCGTCGGTAAACGGAAAGTTGAAGACGACCGCGTTCGCTTGTAACGGCGGTTCGGACGCGTAGAGTTTATCTGCTGGAGGAGAAGATTCCGGTGGCAATTGCGGCGTAATCTTTCTCTTCCTTTTCTTCTCGTCGTCTGCGTCGTCCTTCTCCTCCTCGTTTGAGGAAGAGGACTTTTTCATCGACGACGAAGATACTAAACAACACGGCAAACAACTCTTCGTCGTCGCCAACAGATTTCCGATGTTATCCTTTCGAAACATCTCCGGCGTCCATCCGTCTCGCGCCATCTCCTCTTTGAACTCATCGAACGGTCTGCGTTAAAAAGGCGTTTCGCGAAAGAGAAAGACAACGCGGGTCAGCGAGAGCGAAAGCGAGGAAGAGAGAGAGAGAGAAAGAGAGAAGCGCATGCGACGAGCGACAAAAAACGACGAAAGAGAAGGACAGAGAAGACACATAATCAATAATGCATCACGACGACGACTTTGACGTATCATTGATATCAAAAGCGTTCTCCTCCACACGAACGTAGTAAACGTACGAGTTGAAAATCTTCATCTGTATCTGTCGTAAACATTCCGGTTGGTCTTCGTGCGCGTATATGCACGACGGGAACCCGCCGGGGAGCAAACCACTTCTCCCTTCCAACTGCTCGCGAGAGTGGACGACGAGCAAGAGTTTTAACCCGTCCGTTTGAGTCGCCAGTTTCGCCAGGTTCATCATCGTTTGCTGTGAATATGATGATGTTCGAAAGCAACGCAGAGGCGCAGAGCGCAGAGAGAGAGAGAGAGAGCGTGAGCGTGAGGGAGAGAGCACTACAGAGAGAAAGAGAGAAAAAGAGAAAGAGAGCATCCAAAGGTACCTTCTTTTCGTTGTCTTGGACGCACAAGACGCAGTGTTCGGTCGGTTTTGGTTCCCAAACGACAACCATGTTGTTGTATTTCAATTCCCCTAAGTGGGTTCAAGAGTGTGGAGAGGAACAGTTTCCGTATTCGATTTTTTATAGATACGCGGTGCGTAGGAGTTTAATGTTTATACTAGTACACCACATCGCTAACTGCTAATCATCGTTAATATCGTGTTGTTGTTGCTGCTCTTATCAAAAGTCCTCGTACTCGTAAGTCATAATCGCTTTTTGAGGCTCGATCATCACCCTCCGCTCTGGAGGAAAATAAACTCCGGATACTCCGTGCTTAAAGTCGTCAGCGTCGGAATGGTCATATTCGCGATGCACTTCCTATTCTCCTTCACCATCCTATAAAACTCCTCGTACGAAATGCTCCCATCTTTCTCGATGTCCACCTGTTCGAACGTGCTATCCAACACTCTCTCGATGGCCTCTTCGTCGAGATTTAAAAATATCGACCGTTTCATCACCGCCGAGACTAACTCTTTCAACTCCTCTCTCGTAATCACGCCGTTCCCGTTCACGTCGTATAAATCGAACGCAAATTTCGCCTTCTCGTTCGTATTCATTCGTGGGTGAAACACGTTCAACGTTCTCACGAACTCGTCGAAGAATATGTACCCTTCCCGGTTCGAGTCAAACTTCTCGAACAGCCGTCTCTCGAACATAAACTTCCCCTGTTGTCCTTTCTTCTGATTCATTAAACACTCCTCCCGTTTCTTCTTCCCGAACAACGCTTCGATGAACTCGCTCTCGTCGATCACGTCGTCTTCTTTGGCCACGGAATCGAATAAGGTTTTCAAAACGACCACGTCGTTTTCCGAGAAGTACGTGTTCTTCGCCAGTTTCGAGTGGACGGTTTCGTGGAAACTTTTCGCCTTCTTTTGGGAATTGGAAAGATTGGAATTCGATGTTGATTCTTCTTCTTCTGCAGACGCTTTCCAAACTTGCTTAGAACCGGTATTCAGTTCCTCCTCGCGAGAGGCGACGCAACCCATTTGATAGTAGTATTTCTCTTCTTCTTCTTACGTTATCTATATGTATATATATCGCGTTTATTATCTGTAACAGAGCTCTTTTGGTGTCCAATTCCAAACAAAATGTTTAGGGTCTTATAAGACCCTAAGCATAACGGTTTTAGGGATCTCTTTCCCTTTTCTCTTCAGAGTGAGTGTCCGTTTATGAATAATAAACACGCAAGAGAGGGAGAATGTCTTGACGAGATGGAGGACGATACTCACAGCAACAACAACGACTTTTCATCCGGTGGTGGTAAAACACCACTCGAAGAAGAAGTTTCCGTGCGAGACTTGCTCTCGATGAAACATTCCAATTCCTTTAATCCCTTCACGGGGAAAACAAAGACGCAAAATCAGATTTTGCCGAAGCACATGCTCCCGTACTCGGAACCGATCGAAGTCTCGCACTTCTCGAAAACGAAAAGCGGGGAGACGTTTTTCGACAGCAGGAACTTAAAACGAACGCGAGATCCACAATTGCCGTTCGATTTGAACGAAGGGTTTGCGAATTTTCGAGACCGAGACCGGTTGGACAAATATCCTGCTCCCTTGTTGCCTCTGTTTGAAAGCTTGGAAAGGAGCGGGAAGGCGAGTTTGTTGTTAGACGTGGACGTGCTGTCGTGGAGAGGCAACATGAGCAAGCTTTTGTGCGCACCGTGGGAAAGCCGGGAAGGGTTCCGATTGGAGTGCGAGTTAGTGAGAAGGAAGTTTGATCATCCGGACGAAGACGACGGAAAAGATGAGGACGACGACGAGGACGAGGACGACGGCGACGAGGACAAAGAAGAATACATCGGAGGAAGCGCGAATAAGAAATTGAAGAGGACGAGTAGTACGAACACGAACAATAGCACGAATGACGCGACGACGAATTCGTCCGGTGGTGGAGGTGGTTCTCCCGGTGATACCGTTACCACTGACGCGGCGGGAGGAGGAGAAGGAGAAGGAGGCATCCAAGACGAAGCCATCAGAAATATTAGTAATAACAGCAACGCGAAAAGCAAACGACCGGCGACGTTGGTGCTCAACGTCCTCGAGGCAGAGCATAAACTCGAAGAGGCGCGAGAAATGTTGAAGAATAAAAAAGACCCCGCAGGAAAACAAACCAAAAGCGAGAAAGACTTAGCTTGGCACGAACGAATGAGCTACTGGGGATTCGCCTTCGAGGAGTTCGTGACGTCGGAAAAACCGCACGCGAACGCGGTGAATTGTCGCGAATCGTTTTGTACGGTAACGAAATCTAAACTCGGCGAGAACACGAAATTGCTTTTAGGCGGCGAAGTCGATTGTTGGAACGGTATCGCCGAGGGCCTTTCCGGATACGTCGAATTGAAAACGAGCAGAAAGATTGACACGAAGAAACAAAGAGCGAATTTTGAAAAGTTCAAGCTGTTGAAATGGTGGGCGCAATCGTTTACGGTTGGGGTGAGACAAATCTTAGTTGGTTTTCGAGACGACGACGGGATGGTGCAAAAGATGCAAAATTTAGAAACGATGAAGCTACCGAGTTACGCATTAGCGGCGGATAAAAAGAACGCGTGGCGACCAGAGGTGGCTTTAACGTTCGCGGAGAAAGTGTTGACGTTTATTCGAGAGACGATGGAGAAGTACCCGGAAAATAGTCGAGCGTTGGTGGAGTTTATACCAGCACGGACAAAAGGCGAATCGAAATTTAAAATCACCGTTGTCGAGGACATTCCCGATTTCTTACCGAAACTCGCGCGAGAAATGTTGCAAATGAGCGCGAGAGATCTCCTCTCTCGAGACGAAGAAAAAAGGAAAAAAATCCTCGCGAGTCAAGCGCCGCCGACGATTTCTTTCAGCGGACAAGAGTCTGAAAATTCCGCGGGCGGGTCTATCGACCAATCGCACCATCACGCGTCGCGACCGCACGACAGCTCGTCCCCGGATTTCGCCGCGGAGATTGCGAAATCTGGTAGCGGCGGAAGCGGAGGGTCGCATCGGTTCAAAAACGCTTCGCAACTCGCGCTCAACAGAAAACGACCGATGGTCTCCAGAGACCGACGCGAAAAGCTCAAACGCGAACGCGAAAAAGCGCGCGCGCTAAACAACGCGCGCGAAAACCAGCTCGGATGGATTGGAGGCAGCGCGGGCGCTCCCGGCGGTCTCGCCGGAATCGGCGATTTTGCCAGCGCTAACATTCGAAGATCGTACGCTTTCGGCGCGACGAGCTATCTAGAAGAGCTCGGCAAGAACGCCTTATATTACGCCACAGGAGGAGGGGGAATACTACCAGGAATATCGGGAGAACAACAGCAGCAACATCAACAACAGTTACATCATCAGCAACAACAATCCAACGAGAATCTCACCGCGAGCGGCCAACACGTCGGCATCGGCATCGACCCGTCCGCCGTCTTGAAAAGACTCCTCAAAAGCAACGGCAGCATCAAAAACGATGAAAACGACGACGACGATGGCGTCTCGAAAAACGATTATCAGGTATAGCGTAGGACGATAAAACGACCGCGTAGAAAAGCAAATGTAATAGAAATGAAGTGTAGCGCTTAGTAGTACGCTCAAATCCTCAAATCCTCACATGCATGTGTGACTTTTCCTCATTTTTAGACGCAAGAAAACACACAAAAGCAAACACTCTAGATCTCCGTCGTTTGTGCGCGTAACCTCTGAAACTCTGAACTCGACGAAAATGCCAGAAGAAGAATCGAAAAAAGAGCTCGATATCGATCACCTGCAAGATCTGGTCGCGCAGCAAGGCGATACCGTCCGCGCGTTGAAAGCTGATGAAATTCCCAATCAGGCAGCCATTTCCCAAGCGATTGAAACGTTGAAGCAACTCAAAATCGATTTGAACGCGGAAATCACCCGAAGAAAAGCATCGGGGGACTCGATGATCAAGTCCAAGGAAGATTTCCGCGTGAAAGTGGCAAACTCGTTAGAGTCGAGACTGTTTTATATTCCGAGTTTTAAAATTTACGGCGGCGTGGGTGGATTGTACGATTACGGGCCACCCGGGTGCGCGGTGAAGGCGAACGTGCAAAAGATTTGGCGACAGCACTTTGTGATCGAAGAGTCGATGTTGGAAGTGGAGTGTCCTTCGGTGACGTTAGGGACGGTGTTGAAAGCGAGCGGGCACGTCGATCGATTCACGGATTTGATGGTGAAAGACGCGAAAACGGAGGAATGTTTTCGCGCGGACCATTTGTTGGGCGATCGATTGGAGGAGTTGATCGCGGATCCAGCGACGAGGAAGGATGAAAAAGCGGAGTTTGAGATGTTGTACGCGAGATTGGACGAGTTGAAGGAAGAGGAGATGAAAATGGCGTTGAAGAGGTGCGGGTGCGTCAGTCCAGAGACGAAGAACGAGTTGAGCGATCCGTACCCGTTTAACTTGATGTTTCCGACGACGATTGGGCCGAGTGGGAACATTCAAGGGTTTTTGAGGCCAGAAACCGCGCAAGGGATGTTTGTGAACTTTAGGGAGTTGTTGTATTTTAACGGCGGGAAGTTGCCGTTCGCGTGCGCGCAGATTGGGCAGTCGTTTAGGAACGAAATCGCCCCGAGAGCTGGGTTGTTGCGCGTGAGAGAGTTTACGCAAGCGGAAATCGAACACTTTTGCCATCCGACGAAGAAGGACCATCCGAGATTTAACGAGGTCGCCCAGGTGGAGTTGAACTTGTTCAGTCAAGAAGCGCAGTTGCAAGCCGGGAAGAAGGAACCGTTTCTTATGAAAACGGGCGAGGCTGTTGAGAAGGGCATCATCGCGAACGAGACGTTGGCGTATTTCGTCGCGAGAACGCATTTGTTTTTGAAAGAGTTAGGCGTAGACATGCAACGCGTTCGATTTCGTCAACACTTGAGACACGAAATGGCGCATTACGCGCAAGACTGCTGGGACGCGGAGATTGAGTGCTCGTACGGATGGATCGAGTGCGTCGGTTTGGCGGATCGATCGGCGTTTGATTTAGACGCCCACTCGAAAGCGAGTAAAGTAGATTTGCAAGCGTACGAGTTATTCGACGAACCAGTCGAGGAAGTCATTTTCGAGGTGAAAATGAACAAACAAATATTAGGGAAATCGTTTAAAAAAGACCAAAAGTTTGTCATCGACGCGTTGACGTCGTTGGACGAAGCAGCCGCGGCGAAGATTGAGAAAGATTTCGAAGACAAGGGCGAAACCGACTTGGAAAACGTTCAAGGCATAGACGGTGGGAAAGCGACGATTACGAAGGACATGGTGATTGAAATGAAGAAAAAGACGAAAAAAGTGAGCGGGAGAAATTTTACGCCGTCCGTCATCGAACCTTCGTTTGGTATCGGAAGAATTATGTATTGCCTCTTTGAACACGCGTTTTACGTTCGCGAAGGCGACGACGAAAACAAAGCCGTTTTCAAACTTCCTCCGCAAGTCGCTCCGATCAAATGCACCATCTTCCCCCTCGTGAACAACGCGGAAATGAACGCCGCGTCTCACAATATTTACAAATCGTTGACCAAACTCGCGGTTTCCGTAAAATTAGACACCACCGCCATCTCCATCGGCAAACGATACTGCCGAACCGACGAACTCGGCGTCCCGTTCGCCATCACCATCGACCACAGAACCATCGGACACACGTCCACTCCAAAAGACGGAACCGTAACCGTACGCGAGAGAGATTCGTGCGAACAAGTTCGCATCAAAGTCGACGACGTTGCGAAATTCATCGCGGATTTGAGTTCGGGTGAGGTTGAATGGAGCCGAGCGACCGCGTCGCTAGAGAAAGTATTAAACACGGCGGAGTAGGCCCAACCACCCGAGGAATAAATACAACGATAGAAAAGCAGTAAGACAGACATTCACACACACACACAGAGAGAAAGAGAGAGAGAGAGAATGAGATACTATGTTATTTTTATTACTACTACTACACGCAGTTTATGTGATATTTGTGTACTACGAGACTTTATCTCTCAGTCAAGTCTTGTCTTTTTGCCTCAAAATTCGCCCACGTCGACACAATAAAACGCGCTTTACATAACTTTTGCAAAGAGACACACATCCCTTACGTCCCTTCCCTTACCTTTCTCGAGCGCTATTTTTCGTCGTCGTTTAAAGCGATGTCGTCGTCGTCTCTGTATTTCTTTCCTTGTCAGGGGAGCAGCGCGCTGCCGGCGAAGAGGATGACGACGACGACGGGGAGAAAGACGTCGACGGATAATAGAAGTAATCCTTCAGTGAAGCGAACGATGCGAACGAGGAGTACTACGACTACTAAAGTGGCGATACGAGAACCAGAGGTGACCTCCTCTTCCTCGTCGTCCTCTCGAGTGGATTCGAACGGGTTTACGAGCAGCAGTGGGAGTAGCGCGAGTGTAAGCTCGTTGCGGTCGAGCGATGCGAGGATTAAGAGGAATACCAAGAAGAACTCGACGACGTCGCCGAGAGACGGCGAAGAGGAAGACAAAGAAGAAGGAGGCCCCGCGACGACTACGTCGTCGTCGGAGAAGAAGAACGAGAAGAACACGACGACGAAATCGTCGTCTTTAGAGAAACTGTTAATTCCAGAGTACAAGACGGAATCCGCCGGGTGCGGCGACGGCATCGTGGCAATCACGGCGATGCAAACAGCAGCTTTAAAACGATCGCAATCGCCGTTACCGTACGATCCGATCCGAACGAGTCGAGAGTATAAGAAATTTCCCGGAAAAGTGGCGTTTCGCGCGATGGAGATTGCGACGTCGATTGGGACTTGGTTGACGTTGGTCGCCGCGGACGTGGCGAGCGATTCGGTGGAGAAGAATGCCGGGGTGAGAGCGGTACAGTTGAGAGAAAAGTTGACGAAGTTAGGGCCTGCGTTCGTAAAGGTTGGCCAGGCACTGTCGACGAGACCGGATCTGCTACCAGGGCGGTATTTGGAGGAGTTGTCGAGTTTGCAAGACGCGTTGCCGACGTTTTCGGATAAAGAGGCGTTTGCGCTCGTGGAAAAAGAGTTGGGGAGGAAGATGAAGGATACGTTTAAAACGATAACGCCTCAACCGATCGCGGCGGCATCGTTAGGGCAAGTGTATAAAGCGACGACGTTGGATACGAACAAAACGGTCGCTTTGAAAGTGCAGCGTCCGTCTATTTACGAAGGTTTGGAGCTCGATTTTCATCTCATTCGCATGTTCGGCGCGGTGGTGGACGCAAACGTGGAGAGTTTGAACACCTCGATCGTTTCGTTAGTCGACGAATTTGCTGAACGCGTATTCATGGAGTTGAATTACGTGCAAGAAGGCATCAACGCGGAACGGTTTGCGCGTTTATACGGTGATCATCCCGACGTCGTCGTCCCGACCATCGATTGGGAGCGAACGTCGGCGAGAGTTTTGACGATGGAATTCATTGAAGGCACGAAACTTTCCGAGCGCGAAAAGTTAAAAGAGAAAGGTTTAGACGTGTTAAGTTTAGTGGACATCGGCATTCAGTGTTCGTTGAGGCAACTGTTGGAGTTTGGGTACTTCCACGCCGATCCTCATCCGGGTAATTTATTAGCCACGAAGGAAGGGAAACTCGCGTTTCTCGATTTTGGGATGATGTCTGAAACGCCCGAAACCGCTAGATATGCCATCATCGACCACGTCGTGCACTTGGTGAACAGAGACTACGAAGCTATGGCGACGGATTATTACAAGTTGGAGTTTTTGGACGAAAGCGTGGACGTGAAACCAATCGTTCCGGCGTTGGCGAATTTCTTCGACGACGTGTTGGAAGCCTCGGTGGAAGAGTTGAACTTTAAAACCATCACAGACGGGTTGGGCGGGGTTCTATACGCGTATCCGTTCAACGTTCCGGGATATTACGCGTTAATTTTACGAAGTCTAACCGTGTTGGAAGGATTAGCGCTGAGCACGGATCCGAAATTCAAAGTGCTGGCGAAAGCGTACCCGTACGTCGCGAGACGTTTGTTGACCGACCCTCGACCAGAGTTGAGAGAAAGTTTCAAAGAGTTGATGTTTAAAGACGACGTGTTCCGATGGAACCGTTTAGAAAACTTACTCAGGGAAGGCTCGAAAAACAGCGATTTCAACGCCGAGGACGTGTTGCCGCCTTTGCTCAATCTCGCCTTGGAGAATGATAACAGCAAGAACACGCTGCGTCCGTTGATTGAAAAAGAAACGATCAAAGTTATCGAAGCTTTGCTGTTGACCTCGGCGAATGATATCGCCAAAGATCCAAACTTGAAACCGTTAGTTGACGCCTTACCGGCGCAAATCAGAAGCCTACCTCCAATCACAATCGGCGGCTCAACGGCTCAAAAGAAAGATTTGGAACGAACGAGAGAGAGCGTGAGCAGATGCTTCCAGCTCTACGCCAACGCTTCTTCTTCATCATCATCATCATCTTCTTCTTCATCGTCTACTGGTAGTGATGGTGGCGAACAATCCAATTCCAACGGCGAACTCGACTTACAAAAAGCGCAAAAACAATTGACCGTGTTGACGAACGCGTTGCGCCAGCCGTCGGCGCAAGATTTCGTGCGAGCGGTCATCGGCGGCGTCGCGGAAAGAATCACGGCTCGGTACATCAATTCGCTTTTGCGGAGTGGTAGTGGAACTACTGGGGCGGCGGCGACTGCCGATGCTGCCGCCGGCCCGCGATAGAAAAATGTTCATAACTTATAATTTAAAGAAAAGCACCGCTGCAACTGCAACTTCTTCACTCTTTTTGTCTCTTCCGAAATGCCTCCTCCTCCTCCGACTTCTTCGTCGTCCTCCAACAAGAAAAAGCTCTTGTCATCGCTCATCTCCGCCATCAAATCCTCCGACCGAACAAAGACGAAAAATTTGAGCGACGACATCACGTTCGACATCAACAGCAGCGTGGAATGCGAGAGCGACGGGGAGGAAGATTTCCCGTTGCAAGTCGCTTTAGGTAATGTTGTTGTCTGTTGTTCTATTCTTATTCTTAGTATCACACGCACGCAAATGCAAAACGACGCGGAGGTATCATCGCGAGACGCACATTTTTAGAAGTTCTTACTATGAGTATCGTGGCAGAAGAAGAAGAACTCTTCTCTCTTATTCGCTTTTTATTAACGAACTCCAAATCCTCTTTCTCTTTCTCTTGGCGAACAACAACAACAACAGACGAACATTTCACGAAACAAACGGAGGATTCATTCGCGTGTTTCTCGACGATATGCTCGCACGACCACTTGAATCCGGATAAAGACTTTTGGGGCGATGGAAAGACGGCTTTACAAAGAGCGGCGGAGCGATGTGACGCGTACACGTCCTTCGCGCTGTTGGAGCGGAAAGCGAGCGTCGAGGCGACGAATCGAAGGGACGGGAATAAGACGGCGATCGATTACGCGAGAGGAATGAAGGTTACATCCGAAGTGGAGAAGGAGAATAAGAATAGAGTGATACGACTGTTGGAGAGCGAGAGAGATGGCACGGATGCTGGGTTGGAGAGGTTTTTGAAACGTCTGGAGGAGGTTCGATTGCCCAACGAGGATGCAGAATAAATACGGACGTAACAAACTGATATAAACGCTTACGTTAAAACGCCATCTCCGCATAGTATATAATATCATTAAGAAAAAAGTTAAAATCATCACGTGCAGTAGGAAATTCTTTCAGCGACGAATTTCTACCATTATTATCCGTTTCATCAAAGTTCGATCATCGCGATACCCAAATCCGCTTTGGCACCTCATCACACGTGTTAGGGGAATTTCTGCAGCATAACTTCCTCGCGCAACACAAACACCGCAACAACAACACATCATGCGGGGCCGTGGTTTTTCTTGCCAACGACTTCTGACGCGTTTTCTCCTCTCCAAAACCACGACCACAACCACCCCTGCTGCTTTGGCAGGACAGCGTCATCATCATCTTTCCTCCAAAGCCGTCGGTTTCCCGCAGGCGAATTGGAAAACCAAATCTTTAGAAGAACAAGAGACAGAGCGGTCTTTGAGAATAAGAAAGAGCGCATCGTGCGAGAGCACCACCGAAAGCAAAACCCATCAAAACGTTCTTCGTAAGTCGTCGTCAATGTTCTTCGGTGCGTCGCGTGACGCCCAAAATTACAACGCTTTGATAAAACCTCTTTTATTCGTGAGATACAAACACGGAAAGAACAAGAACAAGAAAAAAGGCGGCAAGAATACTACTAGCAGTAGCGATGATGATAGCGATACTAATACGAGCGATGATGACGATGACGACGACGACGACGATAGAAACGGTAAAGAAGAGGGTGGTTCCGGCGCGGAAGATGATGATGCGACTTTGACCCCGTTCACGGTTGCGTCCGTCGAACGCGAAACGGCGAAAGCGCTGGAGAACTTGAAACTGGAACTCGGGAAACTTCGAACGTCTCGCGCCTCGACTGGCGTCGTGAAAAATATAATGATTGCGAATATATACGAGAGCTCTGCACCTCCGGTGCCGTTGAAATCGCTCGGCGCGATCACCGTTCGGGACGCGAAGACAATCTCCATCGCTCTGTACGACAATTCCGAACCGAACAAAAACGCCGTGGAAAATGCAATCGTAAACGAAAAGCACTTAAAATTCGGCGCAAAGAAAGACGAATCCGGCGTCCTCGTCTCCCTCCCAGAGATGGACGCCAACGCGCGTAAAGAAGTCGTCAAAATGGCGCAAGAACTCGGCGAGAAATCGAAAATCGGCGTCCGACGCGCTCGCAAAAAAGCCATCGACGCGGTAAAAAAACAAACCTATACGCTCAAACTCTTCGGCGAAGACGAGAAAAAAAGGTTCGTGAAATCCATCCAAAAAGTTCACGACGACGCCATCAAGGAAATCGATCGGTTGGAGAAAATGAAGAAAGAGCACATCGAGAGTGGGTTGTGATACTGACCGGTTCGGTATCTAAATGATGAATTTACGACGTGTATGTGAATACTTTTAGAACTACAAATGAGCAGCTAATGTTGAGTACGCATGTGCCTTTTCAAACTACTAGATTGAGTAAAACGTTTCTCGCACACATCACATTTGTACGGCTTCTCGTTCGTGTGAATACACATGTGGTATTTCAAACCACTAGATGTACGAAAACACTTCTCGCACACATCACATTCGTACGGTCTCTCGTTCGTGTGAATACGCATGTGGGTTTTCAAATTACCAA
>Ga0257106_1000622_pt1 | contig 20174 bp, 8 predicted proteins | sample LP_taG_3_FD_190177 | JGI IMG/M metagenome (GOLD analysis project Ga0257106, IMG submission 190177) | Marine microbial communities from Northeast Subartic Pacific Ocean, Canada - LP_J_2011_P26_10m | ecosystem: Environmental > Aquatic > Marine > Oceanic | place: Canada: Northeast Subartic Pacific...
AGATCGAGTCCATTGATTACCGCTTCCAGCAGGGTACTCAAGCACCTCGCTACCGGCTGCATCTAACATTCCCATCAACTGTTGGGAAGGTGCCTCGATTTGCCCTTGGAGTGGCTGCAATAAGTCTTCGAAAACTTCCATTCCTGGACTCGCTGCTGCTTGCCCTCCAAGAGTTGCCTCGAAGCCAGAAGGTTCGATCATGGTTGCTTGAGGCGCGTACATTATTGCTGGCTCAACGCCCTGAACTGGTTGTGGATCCTGCTCCAGCGGTGCCTCCAGACCAAGCATTTGTGAGGCAAGGTCTTGCTGTTTCAGGTCTTCCCAATCATTGCCTTCGAGCGGGTCCGAACCGCTGCGGGTAAAGCCGAGGCCAACGAGAAGAAGAACCACGAAAACCACAGAACCAATCACGCCAATGGAACCGTAAATGAGGTCATTAGCGACGCCTGGTGCGAGGTCTGCATTGTCACCAACACCATCGCCATCCGTGTCCACTGCTTCATTAGGGTCGTCTGGGAACGCATCGTCTTCATCGTTAACGCCATCCCCATCTGCGTCAAATGCATCAAAGGTTGTTGTGCAAATAATGGCACCGATTGCTATCTCCTCAGCTGTAACAAACTTATCTTTGTTCGTGTCCATTGTAATAAGGTCGTAGGTGTTCTTGAGACCAAGTTCCTTGAACGCTTCCATGCTCATGCCGACTCCATCATTTGGCATTTGAGATGACAAAAGTACCAATTCACTCGAACAGGAGCACATGGATTGAAGGGCCTCTCTGTATTCAATTTCTCCATCTTCATTGAGATCAATTTCGGAAAAAGCAACATTATCGATTTCGCCTTGGTTGCTTAATTCGCGCTCATCAATAACGCCGTCTGAGTTGAGGTCTGTTTCAGTAAAGATGTTTATGGCTTCCTCTTCACACGAAACCTCAATCGGTCCATTGTCGATTGGTTCTTCCGGTACGTCAATCGGTGGCAATTGAGAATCTTCCCATACTGCGATGATACTCACATCAGTGATTGCATCTATAGCCTTCAACGTAATATCAAAGCGACCATTGGCCGGCATCTCGATGTAAAGCGTGTGTTCTGTCCCCTGACCGTCGGAACTCACCTCGACGGTTTGGCTTGTCATACCGTTGTTTCCTGGTCGACCTTGACGCCCACTTGCTTGGCCGTCGCCGTCTGTATCGAATGAAAAGCCATCAAAGTCGAACGATAAAACATCACCATTGCCTTCCAAAACCAAGGTGCCTTGACCGCCATAGGTGTTGACTTCGAGGAACACGCCGGGATTTTCTAATTCAACAAAGAACAACAAAGATTCCTCCGCAGGTGCTTCAAGACCGCTTATTTCTTCACCGTTGAACAGTTGAATAGGTGTGCCATCATAGGTCCAGATGTAGCGGTTTTCAAAAGAAGCGGTAATCATTGCATTGGCAAAGACATCCTCCGTTGTGAGAAGGATGTACCACATTCCAGGTGTTGGATCATTGAAACCAATTTTGTCACCTGCACCGGGTGTCGAAGATTGGACGTCATACTCACCTGCCGTTGGAAATTGTTCCAATCGCATGTACATGGTGGCTTCACCATAGCCTTCAGCGAGGTCGACTTCGAGACGTTCGGTTCCAGTTGGAACTTCAATTTTGAAGTATTGATCAAGGCCGTCGTATCCCGTGAGCGGTCCATAGGCGATACCGGGTGAAAGTTCGATGGCATCTTCTGGCTCGGTGTTAACTGGCGCAAATGTCATGGTTGCTACAATGGTGTAATCGAGCGCTCGCCCGTACGTGTAGGCTGTAACGTAATAGCGGCCAGGTTCGACATCATAGAGGGTTGCATCGTGGTCGTTGCCTTGCCCTGAGGCGTAGGTTATTTTACCTTGATTTGGATTGTTGGTGGCTTCATCGGAATCAATCGGTTCTTCGAAGAACCAGAACTCGAACGGGTCAGGAACCGTACCCCAAGACAATCCAATATCGATGTTGCCATTGCCACCATAGGTGCTCACGGTGAGGCTGCTGAGGTTTTGTTCGACATCGATGTAATAATACAAGACACGGTCTTCTGCATCGGCTTGACGTCCCACGTCAATGGATTGGTCTGTGACTGGAATTCCATTGAGGAGTTTCGTCATTTCATCTTCGGATGGCGGCGGTGAAGCAAGTTCCCACGCTGCTGTTAGAGAGAAACCATTGATGTCGGTTTGCGGGACTACCAAGACCCACCATGTCCCTTCTTGTGGCCAGGTGAATTGGTCAAAGGCAAAGCCCCAGAATGCTTCAATGGCGTAATCATGGTCCCAAGAACTTGGGACTCGACCGTTGCTAAAGTAAATATCAATGACTATTTCTTCATCTTTGAACGATGTTGGAAAGAGGCTGAAATCAATCTCTTTGGTCATTGGTTCAAGTTCGGCAAAGAACAGCAGGTTATCTCCAGATTGGCCAGAAATCCCCTCGATATCTACACCGTTTTTGATTTCCACAGCTTGGGCCACAATGGTGCCATCAGGCATCACCCAATCTGCACCATAAATTTGGCCGGAATTTTGTGACAACACATCGGCTGTCTCCATACCTTCGCCTTCGGGGAAGGTCCAATTGGATACCCATGTTGGCGTCTCACCGTTTGCTGAAATGTTGGTTCCGATGGATAGGTTGTCGAGCATTCCGTTGAAGTAATTGCATGCACAACCTGCACCCATGCTGCCAATGAATAATTCATCACAGTCCTCGCCGGATGTGAAACAATTGTTGGATCCGAAGTCTCCTGCCGGGATCAGTGCTTTTTCAGCGGGAATGATGCCTGCGGATTCCCCATTGATTCTAAACTCGCCGCCAACGCCTTCAACCACTTCGATTTCGATGTGGGTCCAAGCATCAATTGGTATGGTTTGATTCGATGTTGGGTGTTGGGAAAGACTGTATTCCGATGCATAGGCAAGCGTCCCTTCGTTGAGGTACATGCCCCACCCATAGTCGCCCTTCATTGTGATGAACTGCAAGCCATCTGAGGTGTAGGGATGAACCCAAGCCGACAAGACAAGGCTGTTTGTGATGTTCAGGTTGTTAGCGTGGGGGATTTCAATTCGATCACCCTCGTCAGCGAATCGCAATGTATAGTCTGCTCCAGGACCAATTTCAACAACGCCGTAAACCGGGAAGTATTGTGGGTCATTTTCCAAATCGTTCCAAGTGCCGGGCATGATGTTGCCCATGTTGGTGCTTGCAATGTGGACGTACCCTTCATCCTCGCTCGCTGATGGCTGATCGGCGCCCCAATCTCTGTAGTAAAACGGGGCACCATTGTGCCATCTGTATCCACCATCGTTGTCTGCGTCTGAAAGTCCAGTCCAGAGATGACGGGATTGGTTATCCCAATTGGCAAATGTATCGAAAAGCCATTGGTTTTCCGCTGCATCATCAACGGTGACCAAAAAACCATCAAGGGCTCTGGCCACTTCTGCTGCTGTGCTCCAAGAGCTCTCGCTCAACAGGTGATAGGTGTGATTGTTTACCGGATTGACGGCCGTTTGAAGCACCTCGATGTCTTGGGGCTGTTGAGCGCTTGATGTTGCTACAAGTGGTACCATTAAACTGACAAAAAAGAGGCTGACAAGCAGTACCGCCTTGTTACGCATGCCCAAACTAGGGAACCGATGTTCTTCAATACATTGGTGCGGTGATTGAACAATCGTGGTCTGAAATGGCTCACTTGAGGCGCTTTCCACCTATTCTCAACTCAGTTTGCAACGGCATTTGGTGCTCCCATGCGAATTCTTTGACAATTCTCCATGCTTTTTCAGAGCCTTCGTAGTCTTTTACATCGATGATGTTGTTCCGAGTGTTGGCCTTGAAGGCGGCGATAGGTTCGGCATTTTTGAACACCAAATAAGCCGAACCGAAGCCGAATCTTTCCTTCATGATGTCAGCAAAATAAGGTGCGATTGGGTCGCTTGGTGGAAGAACAAAATCCCGGATTGGTGGGATGTCCTTGGCTTCCTCCAAGAGGTTTTTTCGACCCCAACATACTTGATCGAGTTCTTCGATTAAAAAGCCCTTGACAAGAGTATCGTCCTGTTCAAAGGAGGTGAGAACGGCTTTGATCTCCTCTGGTTTAAACGGGGTTCCTGCGAGTCGCAGCAATTGCTTGAGCGTGATTACTGGGAAGTCTTTGACAAGCGATCGAATGTATTCTCGACGCAATTCAACCGGATCGACTCCCGGTTCCAACTTGACGGTTCTGAAGCCACCACGGAAATCTTGAACGATGTGGCCTGAACGAATCAATGGTTGCACTAACTTTCGGAATTCCGACTGCGTCAATGCGTGTCGTTCTTTGAACAGGTTTGGATCAGAATTGCTGCTGAAGAATTCTACAATGTCCCATAATTCATCATCAGAAGGCTCGCCACGGATGGCCAATAGGTTCTGGAAATGCTCGTAGGAGGCCCAGACTTGATGCCCGCGCAGGTTGATGCCTTGGTGCATGCGGTTGGCGCTCGCCATGCTTTTGAGGTCAACCCTGTACAATTCACATCGGCCGCGAAGTGCGAAATCATCACGTATTTCAGTGACTTCCTTGAGCGCCATGACTTCGTTTTCCATCCTGGTTTTTTGGTGGAGGTTGTGCCGGTGGAACAACGCACGTTCAGCGATTTCACGGGGCTGTGGGTCAACGACGCCTCCACGAATCATTCGTTCACCGGTCATCTTGAAGCCAATTCTTTCAAACGCTTGGCGCGTGTTTTCATTGATCGTCGAAACGGGTTCGCTGTTGAAGTTTGATAACACGGCCACATCTACAAGTTGGTCAGCGTGGTTTTCTAACAGCAACTCGAAAGCCTCGCAGAATTCGTCGATGTATGCTGTCGGAACATGCAAATCTTTGATCACCAGGTAATCATTCACTTTGAACATCAGCACCTTGCCAATGGGGTCGATGCCCTTGAAGACGGGAAGATACCATCCGCGATCGAGAACGCTTCGAACTTCCCAAATGAACCTTGACACATAGGGGTCGGATTGCGTGAGAATGCGCATTGTCCGGTCTTCGCGGCGGGGTTGCTGCAACAATTCCACTTCTTCTGGCATGCAATAGAAGGCTTCCGGATCGGGAACCAAAGCCATGACTTTTGCGATTCTTCCGGCTTTTTCGAGGTTCATCAACGCAAGAGTGAGGTCCTCAAAGGCACGGGTTACATAGAATCGGAGCGTGTTGCCTTTGACGGGGCCCATTCTTCGAATCACATCGACAAGGGCGCTTTCGAAATCCAATGGTTCGTAGACATCGTGAACCCTGTGGAACAAAGAAAGCCTTCTTCGACGACCAGGTACATCTTCAAACTGTTTTACCACTAGCATTTGCCGCTCAAGGTTAGACATAGCGTACTTAATGTCACGTTGGAGCGAGCGATGTTCGTCGCCCTTTGGGAAGTCTGCCATGATCTCTTGGCGGGTTACGTTTTCTCCAATTGGGATTCGCTTGAGCAACTCTTCTTCCATCGGTCCGACCCATGGTTCTGGTTTTAGACCAAGCAGCATCGGTATAGTATCCTTTGTCGTGTAACCCATTCGGTTGTGGAGCAATCGACCCATAATCACATCGGAATCAAGCTGCATGTCTTGCCAATCTTTGAATCTGAAATCCGTAATTCTGTAAAGCAGTTCTTGCTGCTTCTGGAACAAGACGTGTGAATCAAAGGCTGAAAAACCATCTTCATATTGCTGGAACGTTTTGTCAAGCACGAGGTTCTGAACCCAACGGTATTCAACAACATCTTCGGAACTATCAACGAGTCTATGTTCATCAATTTTAAGAATATATTCAGCCTCATCTGTTTGTTTATAGAATCCTACGGACAGCACGTTTCGTGTTTCCAATTCGTGGAGGATTTTGTCAACCATCGCCCGTGGGAACGGCAGTCGTTCTTCCAATTGGTCGCCAGTTTGTGGGCCTTCGCTGCCAAGCATTTCGATGATCTTAACCCTCATTGCTTCGTGAGGATCGCCAAGAGATTGCTTTATCCAATCTGTGGGTGTCCTTTCATCAAAAGCAGTTGCGATGGAGTACGACAATCCACGAGTGTGGAGTTCCCTGAGGTCAGTGACATCTTTTCCACCGTTGACAGCTAAGCATCCTAAGGTGCCGTGAATCTCAGCCATGAACGGTGAGAACCATTTCCCATCAAGTTGAGATGATCCGGTTCCATCGAGTTTTGTAATTTTTTCTTCTGCACACAATTGAGTGACCCATCCACGTATCGTATCCAAGTCGATGCCTGCTAGTTTTTCCTTGTACAGGGGGTTGTGGAATTCAGGATCGAGTCCACCTCCGTGCGACATGAGCGTCATCAATTCCTTGGCGTTTTGTGGTATAGGTGCCTTATCGAGGTAGAATTTGTCCAACTGTTCGGAAGTTAATTCTGTGGCCAAACTTCGAGTTCCAAGCAATCGGCGTAGGATTGCGGGGTCGATGTCCTTGACGAGGTATGCCCTTGTTTTCATGGCCATTAAGTCTTCAAAAGCCGACATGAACAAAGACATGCCAAGCCTTGAGGGCACTGTCACCTTGTTGTGAACAATTCTTGCATCCCCTTGAACGCATGATTCGAGGAACACTTCCAAACTTTTCATATCGATGTCGCCAAACATAATTTCATTTTTTGCTTCCCTCATGAGAAGGCTGTCATCGGTTGTTCGATGCTTGTTAAGCAGAGCTTCGGCTTTTTGTTGGAATTGCTGTGGGCTGATTTCTTCGGCACCAATTCGCTTGGGAATAATCATTGAACGGCCAGCAACCTCTCTAAACCGCTTGGCAAAAATTTGCGTGTTAACCACATAACGCTCGATGACTTCAATGTGGTTATTGTTTCTGAAAGCGCTGTACATTTGGCCAGGGTCAACTTCTTCAGAGGTCCGAATTAACAATCCGTTTTCATCAAAGGACATCTCAATGACGGCGATGTTGTTCGATTCAGCAAGCCCTGCCATGAAGTAGCCAAGAGCGGTGTTGAAGCCTCGACCCCTGCAGGTTGTGATCATGTAGGTCGGATGACCTGCTGAAATCACTTGTTCGACGAGGATCCGGTTTGGATCTGGAACTTGGAACGAATCAAGGCTGTGTTCTTCCAAATGACGAGCAATCGCGTTGGCGACGTCATTGGACAATCCATAGGCATCTCGCAGCACAATACGTGGGTCTTCTTCCCTTCGCAAGGAAACAATACAATGGCCAATCAGGTCCAGCAGCGCGTTTGAGAGTTCACGTGAGCGCGATCTTGCTTCACCAGACCACGATGGTACGGTTGGTCGGTGGCCGGTCACAGATGCTACGTTGACTCGAGTTCCTTGGATGTTGGTGACTCTGTACGTTGAACCGCCGAGCAAGATGACGTCTCCACCGCGCAGGTTCGATACGAAGGAGCCTGAAAGTTGTCCAAGAATGGAACCCTCTGCATTGAACACAAGGTAGGAGTTATCGGGGGCGATTGTCCCAATGTTGGTGTAATAGATCATTCTAGAATAGCCACGCTTTCCGTAGATGTTCTCTTCCCAGTCAACCCAAACACGTCGTTCTTCTTCGAGCATGTCCAATACTTCAATGAAATCATCGTACTTGAAGTTCCTATATGACCACGCGTTGACAATAATTTCGTAGGCTTCATCGATGTCAAGTTGGTTGATGATGACCAATCCGATCATGAATTGAGCAACGACATCTAAGCAATTTTCTGGGAAATCCAACCGATCCATATCTCCGGTTTGAATTGCTGCTTGCAAGGCCGCTAATTCCAAGAGGTCGTCCACGCTGGTGGGAAGGAACCTCGCCCTCGGAATTCCACCTACATGGTGGCCAGCACGGCCAATTCGTTGGAGCGCAGTAGCAATGTCTCCGGGGCTACCAATTTGCAGAACTAAATCCACCGAGCCGATGTCGATTCCCATTTCCAGTGAGGATGAAGTAACGACCGCTCGGAGGTGGCCATGCTTGAGTTTCTTTTCCACATCGAGGCGGATTTTCTTGTCCATTGAACCGTGGTGACCTGCGACGAGGTCTCCGAGGTACGGCCTCAATTTGAGAACGATGTTCTCAGTCATTTTTCGGGTGTTTGCAAACACCAATGTCGTGTTGTGTGCTGCAATGAAGTCTGCGATAGATTCAATGTTTTTATCGAAAATTTTCATCACGGATAAATCGCTGAACTTCGGATCAGTGAGCAAAATATCCAAATCGAGTTCCCTCGAACCTGAAACTTTAGCGATGCACACCTTTGTCGCTTCAGTCCGGCTTTCTTGGTCGTCGCTTGCGACTAGGAATTCAGCAACAGTTTCCAGTGGTTCCATGGTTGCAGAGATTCCAATTCGCTGAACTGGCCGAGTGAGAAGTGTGTCGAGGTAAGAAAGTGTGAGGGCAAGGTGAACGCCACGTTTGGTTGGGACCAAAGAATGCAATTCGTCAATGATCATGTATTCAACTTCACTGACGATGGGTTGGAACCGCGGCGATGTGATGGCAATAGCCAGGCTTTCGGGGGTTGTAATCAGAATGTGTGGGGGGTTGCGGAGCATTTTCTGGCGCTCGTTTTGCGGCGTGTCGCCTGTTCGCAAGCCCACACGTATCTCTTGGGCCCTGTCAGGGAGGTATCGGTCATATATTTCCTTCAACGGACCGAGCAAGTTGCGCTCAATATCGTTTGCCAACGCCTTGATTGGTGAAATATAGACGCAATAGACGCGCTTGTCGAGGTTACCATCAAGTGCACGGCGTACGAGTTGATCGATGATTGACAAAAAGGCTGTCAATGTTTTACCGGAACCTGTAGGAGAACAAAGCAACAGGTGTTCCTGTTCGATAATTGCTGGGATCGCCAATTTTTGCGGGCGTGTGAAATCGGGGAACTTATCCTTGAACCAGTTACGGACTGGGGGGCATAGCATCTCCAACAAAGCCTCTGTTTCTAGAGGTGTTTCGAGATAATGTATTTCTGCCATATTTTTTTCTCACTTGCCCGTGAGTCGCAAGGCATCGAATGGAGTAAATGAACTTGTTGTCGGCAAGGGTGTGCTCAAACCTTTACTGCACGAGGCTCAAGCCCAGCGCAGTCCCCCTTTTTTCCACCGATTGACCTCTTCGGTCACAGGTCGCTTTGGTGGGTGAAGTAGCGGAGAGGTGCTCGCGCTTGGTGGAGCCTTGATTTCGTGCAAAGCTTGGGTGGGGCAAGAGCCAATGCAAGACAAACATCCGACGCATTGTTCTTCGACGACAACAACAGGACGCTTGGCCTTTGTCCGCTCGGGAGGTGACACGAGAAGAGGCAGCAGTGCTTCAAACGGGCAATGGGAGATGCACAAATCACATCCTGTGCAATCCGATTCGATGATCGCTACCATCGATTGTCCCATGTTTTTGGCAAGCCGCCATGCTTCTTAACGCTACGCTTCGGCGTTTTATCCTTTGATTTGACGGTGAGGTTGAAAGGTGACTTGCTGTACGAGGGGTGAGGATGGATTTGATGCAACAAGACCCAGAACGGCTCGAACGCATGTCTGGAATGCTCAAGCGCAGGGGCATCATCCTACCAGCGTTTGAAATCCACGGGGGCGCAAAGGGTCTCTATGATTTCGGCCCCGTTGGAGGGCGCCTACGAAACAGGGTCAATCAAACCTGGATCGATCATTGGCTAGCCCTCGGCAATATTGTTGAGCTTTCATGCCCCACTGTTACGCCCTATGCGGTTCTTGAAGCATCAGGCCACGTGGGCGAGTTTTCTGATTTCATGACCGTCTGCACCAAGTGCGAGGAAGCAAGTCGAGCTGATACGCTGTTGGAATCGTTTCACGCCAACCCTGACGCATTGACCCAAAGCGAATTACAAAACCTCCTCTTTGATTCGAATCCCCCCTGCCCAAACTGCAACGAACAAGCTTGGAGCGAAGTGACGGCGCAAAATTTGATGTTCAATACAACCATTGGTGCGGGAAGTTCCGGTCGCCCCGGGTTCCTACGTCCTGAAACAGCCCAAGGGATGTTCACATCTTTCCCGGCTCTCCTGCGACACAACCGAGACCGGCTTCCCTTTGGTGCCATCCAAGTTGGTAAGGGTTACCGAAACGAAATTTCCCCTCGCCAAGGAATGATACGTTTGCGAGAATTCAACATGGCTGAATTGGAGTACTTCTTTAATCCACATGAAGATCAAGAGCATGATTTTAGTTCATGGTCGGATGTGGAATTATCCTTAGTACCAGATGAAGGCGATGAGACTCGCATGACGATCCAATCAGCATTGGACGCTTCCATTGTCCGTCACGAAACGGTGGCCTATTTCATGGTTCAAACTTACGATTTTTTAATTAAAGTAGGCATCGATCCAGAACGGTTACGATTCCGCCAACATGAAGCAGATGAGATGGCTCACTACGCCAGTGATTGTTGGGATGCTGAAATCTTAGGCTCTTATGGTTGGATTGAATGCGTCGGCATCGCTCATCGTGGCTGCTACGATTTAGAATCACACGAGAAGGCAACTGGCAAAACATTGCGGGCTCGACGTGAGTTCTCAGAACCTAAGGTTATCGAAATTGACGGCTGGACTGTAAACGGTGCAACGGCAGGGCCAGCGTTTAGAGCCCTTGCAGGAGCGGTCAAGAAATCAGTTGAATCATTGCCATCTGATGCTTCATACCCTTGTACAATCACCCTAGAGAGCGGTGAAACAGTTGAGGTTCTTTCCGAACATGTGAAACGCGTTCAACGCACAGAAACCATCACTGGAGAATGGTACATCCCTCACGTCGTTGAACCTGCTTTCGGGATTGATCGAATCATTTGGCATGTGTTAGACCACGCCTATGATGACACTTCGAAAGAAGGCGATGCTTACACCGTGTTGCGGTTGAACGACGTTGTTGCACCAGTGAACTACTGCGTGTTCCCCTTATTCGAAAAGGATGGTATGGGCGAACTTGCCCGAACACTCCACAAGAAACTCTCTGCAACTTCTGGTGTTGTTTCGATCTACGACAGCAGCGGCTCAATCGGCCGTCGCTATGCAAGGGCGGATGAGATTGGTGTTCCTCGATGTTTAACGGTTGACCATCAGTCGGTTCAAGATCAAACCGTAACAGTTCGAAGCCGGGATACGGGCGAACAACATCGCGTTCACATCAACGACTTGGTTTGAATCAACCATTGTTTCTTAAGCGCAATCCATCATCAAGGTTGAAGAACCCTCGGACTAAGGTACCTCTATGCCTGAGGTAAGCGATTGGACTGAGCGCCACCGTCCTACTTCAGAGCGCCATTTGGAAGGCAATGAAGTGCAACGCCGGAAAATCCGAGCATGGCTGGATGATTGGCAAAACGGAACGCCGCGCAAGAAATCCATCTTACTCGTTGGTCCACCCGGCGTTGGCAAAACTTCCGTTGCACGTGCCATTGCACAGGACCTAGGTTGGAATGTGATTGAACTCAACGCATCCGACGCTCGAAACGCCGCAGCAATCCGAAAAGCAGCGACACAGGGGAGTACACACCGTTCACTGTTTCACGACCCAAACGCCAAAAAACAACGAACGCTAATTTTACTTGACGAAGTCGATCACATCTCTGGTGGTTTGAGAGCCGTCAGCCAAGATCGAATTGAGAACGCGATGCAGGGTCAAGATGACTCTGGCCGTGAAGTGACCCTTTCTGGTGACTCTGGGGGCAAAGCAGAACTGCTCAACCTTGTTGCTAACACCAAACAACCGGTCATGCTCGCTTGCAACGAAGTGATGGGTCTATGGGGTAAATCATCAAGTTGGCGCTCCACGAGGGACCGTTTCAAGCCGCACATGGAAATCATCACCTTCGAACGCGCCAGCAACGAGGCGCTGCGCCGAATTGCCAAACGCGTCCTGCGCGAGGAGGGTTTGGGTTTTGATGACGGTGCCGTTGAGGCAATGGTCAACAGCAATCCTGGTGACCTTCGTGCCCTTGTGCGAGATTTGCAAGTGCTTGCCTCCACCGCAGAAGGAAGCATCACCAAAGAGATGGTGCAAAATCAAGCCGAAGCAGGACGAAGAGATTCTACGCTGGAAGTGTTTCCTGGATTGGACGCGCTCTATAGGTCGAACGAGGCCGAACAGGCAGTTGCTCTTGGTCGATTGATTGATAAGCCACCAAGTGAATTAATCAACTGGGTTCACTGGAATAATGCATCCTTGTTTCCGGAAAAGGAATCGATTGCCCGTGCCAACCAAACTCTTTCTGTTGCCGCTAAAATGCTGATGGGCCAGTACCAAAACACAGCCCATCGTTCATGGTATTGGAGCGGTCAGTTAGCCAGTCTCTCTGCTTCAGTACCCAATAAGGTTCCTTTCAGGGATCGAATTTACTCCTCCTACCCCGCATTCCTTCGTCGCCAAGCCTCGTGGGTACGTCCTGCAATTGTTGACCGTTTGACCCAATTTTCGGGCTCAAGTAAAGCCGCTGCTCGAGATGAACTGATGCCACTGTTGGCTGCGATGGTGAAGGATGCACCACACATAGGCGACGCCTCCGAGTTTGGTCTTTCCATTCGCCTCGGTTTTTCAGGCGAAGAACACGCTTCAATGGCGGGTATGCCTCTATCGCGAAGGTCCACAAAAGAGCTCATTAAGGCCTACAATAAAGAATTGGAAGCGTTCCTTGAGGCTCAGGAACCACCTGCCGAACTCCCTACAATCGATGAACCAACAACAAGTGATGCAACTGAGACGAAACAGAACGACGAAGAGGGTGGAAATCAACCCGGTCAGATGAAGTTATTTTGACTTCACTCTTTGTCTTCATCATCCATAATTCGACGGAAAAGCGCGATTGCCGCTCGATCGGATTGCACCTTTTCTTCTCTTCGCCAAGTATGAGGGTGAATCAAAATAACGGCTGTGAGCAATTCTAACCGACCAAACCACATTAGGACAGAGGTGATCAACAGGGCACCCGAGTTCATGCCGGCCCACGTGTTTGATGGCCCGTAGTTGCCTAAAGCAGGGCCAGTGTTTCCAAGCGAGGAAGCAACAACTGTTGTAACGCTTTCAAATGTTTCACCAGGCATGAAAATGGCAAGTATGATGCTGGATAAACCAAATAAACCAACCCAAACAAATAACATGCCCACTATAAGCCCCATTTGGTTTGGTTCAACCACTTCTCCGTTCATACGAATTTGGTCAATTTTTCGGGGTTGTGCAATTCGAACCAATTCTCGCATGGCTATTTTGAACGCCAACGTAATGCGTAGTAATTTCAGTCCACCAGCTGTTGAACCAGCACTTGCGCCAACAATCATCAACACAAAAATAACCAGATGGGTGACAAGAGGCCAAGTTGGGCCCGTGTAATCGGTCACGGCAAAGCCTGTTGACGTTCCCATAGAAATGACGGTGAATGTGCTTTCTCGCAATGATTTACCCACTGATGTTCCCGAGGCAATCAAAGCACCTGCAATGGCCATGATTGCGACGCCCACATAGATTGTATAATATCGGAATTCTTCATCATTGAACGCCTTCTTGATTTCCCCTTCTTTGATGAACCACAACAGTGCAAAGTTAACCCCTGCGAGGAACATGAACACAATGATGATGGCTTCGACCAAGAAGGAATCAAAGTAGCCAATGCTGGCATCATGGGTCGAAAAACCTCCTGATGGCAGCGTCGTAAGGGAGTGATTGATCGCATCAAACAGGCTCATGGAGCCCGTGGAAGCAAGCAGAATGATTTCTGCTACGGTTAAAACGAGGTAGAGCGTCCAAAGCGTAATCGCCGTGGACTTTAGTTTCGGGCGTAGCCTTGAGAGTGAAGGACCAGTCAGTTCTGCTCGGGCAAGCGCCATGCCACCACCAATCACCCTTGACAAAATCATCATACCCAGCATGATGATTCCCATTCCTCCAAACCATTGGGTCAACGAACGCCACAACAAGAGACCCTTTGGTTGACTGTTAATGCAGTCCGCCGTTACGCCTGGAATGCAGTTTGGACTCATGTTATGGGAGATGACGGTGGCGCCCGTTGTGGTGAATCCCGACATTGATTCAAACCAAGAATTGATGGCACCACGGGCCATATCGATGAGGGCTGCATCAGGTGTAAAAGGACCATTGAAGACGCCTCCCAACCAGTACGGCAGCGCGCCTATGAACACGGCGATCGGCCAAACTAAGGCCACACCTGCAAATGCTTCTTTGTCCCTCAAACGCTCGCTTGTGTCTGTCCGGGTACCGAAACTCAGCATCATCAACCCTGCAAAGAGCGAAATCATGCTCGGCAAAGCGAACGCTCGCAGAGCAAGATCGATTGAATCAATCCAAGCCGTAATCAAACCACAAGCGAACAATGGAAATGTAAGGGCAACAAGGGTCCAACCCAAGATGAGAAAGAGGACGTCAGAGCGCATTGACTTCACGCCCTGAATCGTTTTTCGATGTCTGTGATTCGATCCGGCGTGCAGAATATGATCAAGCGGTCGCCGTCGAGCAGCGTTTTGTCAGGCGAAGGCCGCAATGATTCCCACATTCTTGCTGTGTTGCGTCGTTGAATGAAGGCGACCCTCATCCAATCGGGAAAACCTGCCTCAATAATTCGCTTGCCAGAGAATTTGGCTCGTTCGGTGACTTCCATGCTAACTCCAACAATGTTCGGAATGTTCGTTAAGAGTGCGTAAGCACCGGCCGTTTTAGTGTGGATTTGAGCCAAGATGTTGTCAACTGCGACTCGCTTTCGGTCAACTGCGAAGGTTATTCCCATTCGCTGAGTCACCTTGACTAAATCTGCATCATAGAGCAGCAACCCGGTTCGATTCACCCCCATATCACTGGCCAATAACGCCGCGGCGATGCTAGCCAAGTCGTCTGGGAGGGCCGCAATAGCGATGTGGTGGTCTGGAATTCCAATTTCGGTGAGGATGTCCCTGTCAAGATGGTCTCCATGAATCACTTCCAGATTTGGATGGGCCCCCGTTTTTGAACCGGAGAGATCGTTGGCTAACTGTAGGTCACGTTCAATGACGGTAACTCGAGCACCGGATTGGAGCCAATCATCAGCGATCCGTCTACCGATGTTGTTGGCACCAATAACCGCCACACGAGGGCTGACAGGGAAATCGGTTGCTTCGTGGCCAAAGATATTCAGAATGCGATTGAAACTCGTCAACCCAGTCGTAGCCACTGCAATTCGGTCGTTTGGAACGAGCATGAAATCGCCATCTGGAACAATGCTTTTTTCTCCATCTCGCTTTAGACCAACAATCAGTGGCATGCCGCCTTCAATTTGCTTGGAGGCATCCCTGAGCGTTTGGAACACTACAGTTTTGGCTTGATTTGTGACATCCAATTCAATGATGAAGGCATCGTGACCAAACGGAATGACTTCTTCGATTGCAGAAGAACGCAATCCAGAATGGAGGCGCTTAATTGCCCCTTCGAGTGGGTTGATCACGTGGTTTACCTTGGCCCATTGGCTGAGGTACCCATTGTTTTGTTCCTCGATGAAATTCATTTCTCTTACCCTGCAGATGGAGAGCAGCGGTTCGGCGTGCTCCCCTGCAGTTTCTTCGTACACATGGTTGGCCAAGGCGCAGGCAAGTAAATTCCGTTCATCTGAATTTGTCGCTGCCACGAAAACCGAAGAGCTACCGAGGCCTGCTTCTTGCAATTTTTCTCTGGTTGTTAAATCACCGTGAATCACCAACACATCGAGATTCTGAGCGTTTTTGACCGCTCTGGAATCGGAATCCACCAGTACGACATCAATGTCTTCAGCGCGCAATGCTTTCGCTAAATCGGTACCAACTCGCCCTGCGCCTCCAATGATAATCCTCATGACATTCACCCTAGGGACTCCGCAACAAGTGGTACCTTGAAATTGCCACCCTTTGAATTTGGGGCCCCATCCGTCTCATAGATTGGTGGTGAACGATCAATACCGTTCGTGAACGACCCTGGTCGATAGTAAGCATTGAGCAAATCTCCACTTGGGTCAGGTTGTTCAATCCATGCGATGTAGGCCGTGGGTGTATGAAGGAACCATTTGTTATTGACGACATCAACTTGACCTTGAACGTAACAACTGTTCATTGCAATGTTATTCGCATTACAAAATGATTCGCTGAGGGGCAGTTGAATGTAACCCCAGGCGTGTGCTTCCCATTCACTGAATTCAATGCTTGTTAGGGCGCCAAAGGCGTACCATCCAGGTATGCCCTTGACACGGAGCAACGAGAGAAACGCGTTCGTTTGTTCATCACAATCACCCGTTCCAGCAGCGAGGCATTCTTTGCCGCTGCGTGCGATAATGGGTGCGGATTTGTCATACGTAACTTGCTTGTGAAGGTAGTCAAACGCAGCCCGTGCATAACCATAGGCGTTGTCACTTTCGCCATCGGGAAGGCTTTGGCTGATGAGGTTGGAGACGTTAATGACTGTGGCATCTTGACCGTCTATGGCCCAACTGCCCAGCGATCGACTGTCAAGAATGGGGCTGTTGCCGCGGTCATACCATTTTTGGTTAGAGGTCAAATAGGCCTGTGAATCACCAGAACTATCGCGTTGAGTCACTTCGTCAAAAGTTCCGCTGTTTTTCATATTGATGCCATCGCTTGAACCTGCGATGCGCGAATCAACGCGTCCATCGTCCCACCATGAGTATGCTTTACTGGTGAGTGATACTTTGTATACAATCTTGGCAATATCGCCGTTGGCTAGGTTCAGTTTCGCTTTGACACATGAACTCACGCTGCAATAATCAGGCCCGACCCCATAGCCAGGCCACCAGATTTCATGTCCGTTAGCCGTGGTTATTTTTTCTTCTACAGATTTAATCGGGAGCCCGTTGAGCGGGACATCAAATTCGTCCTGATCAATTATGATTGTAATTTTATTGATTTTTTGAATGTTGGAGGAGGTCATAGGTTCAGTACCATCTGTGTAGCTAAACATTGTGTCGGATCCATCTAGCGATTGGACATCTGAGGGGATAATTAAGTTCTCGACCAGGTAACCATCGCTTCCAGGGGTGGTTACATCAATTGTTTTGGTAATTGTGTAATCCGTTTCAAGAGGGTACGGATGGAAAGGTGCGGCTTGAAGGAGGACAGTTTCCTTGATCGAAGCAAACTTTGCGATTGAGGCTTCTTGAATAGCGGGAGATGTGAACACGAAGGCAATGAAAAAAACCATGACGATCATGCGAGATTTGTTGCGTGTCCGCTTCATGATGTTCTTGGAGCGACCCGTATGTGTTTGTATAACACCCCTGCCAGTTGGGCGTTTGGTCATTTTATACGTCGTATCTGCCGATCCTTGGTTAAATTGCTGTTCCATGGCGAAGGTTTTGGAACGAACGTTTGCCAACACCCGACCGCATGAATAGCAAATCGTATCACCTGGATAGGTGACACTTCGGCAATAAGGGCAAGAACCCATGACCCTTTGGCTGTGCGGGCGTTGTATAACCGTTGTGTGCGGAAGGCCCCATAAATGTTTATTTGGGAATGGGAGGGTTTTGCTAAGAATTTAGCCTTGTATGTTCTTAGTAAGGAGAAAGTTACTACAATTATTCGCTCTCATGGCTCCGTTGCAGTGATTCCCGCTGCTCGCGAACTTGGCGGGCCCACATTTTCCGCAATCTCTTTTTTGATTCGCTCGGGATTGAATCCCATATCCACTCATCTGCTCGTCTGTTGACTAATAGAGCAAAAGGAATGATGAACACCCAAGCCAACGGATCGACAACGGCATAAGCAAACATGACCAAGTAAGCGCAACGCCAAAAAGTAGAGCGAAGAACAGCGCCCCATCGTCGCCCTTGGAGCATCAATTGCCCGTGAAAGCAGCATATCAGGGCTTCTGTCCGTGGTGCAAAGATTGCAAAACCGATCACTGTGACCCAAAGTTTTAGGTTCAACAGCGAATCATAAATCTCAAACACTCGGTAAAGGTGAATCATGCCTACCATGGCGCCTATTGCCAGTCCAAGAGCCCACCCACTGGTTGGATGAGATGATCCTGAACGCACCCTTTCCCTTCGCAACAACAAATGTGCCGCAACCGATGTGGCAAGACAAACGAAGAGCAAGTTGATGGGGTTTACAACAGCATTTGCGCCATCGGCCACAAATTCCAGGTAAGGTAAGAGAATGAAATTATGAGAGGTAGAAGCGTACACCCCACCAACCAATATGCCCCAGAACACATTGCTCCAAGCGGTTGGCAAATCGTAGAATCCTGAGTACTTGGTCATCACTCCACGCCAACCCAATGTCATGCCGACGAGCGACGTTACAGCTGCAGCCTGAAACAGCAGAAAGGTTGAGGCCATGAGTGCTGGTAAACGGTGCCCTTCATCAAAGCGTTGGCTCAGCAATTGAGCATCGTTGGATTCAAAGACCTCGATGTGTACCGGGACACATGGCAAGGCTTCTGTTGTTTGGTGGAAAAGGAGGCGTTGGGAAAACCACAACCTCGGCGGCAACTGCAGTCTGGCTGGCTGATGCCGGTTTACGCGTGCTTTTAGTTTCCAGCGATCCTGCCCATTCAACATCCGATTCGCTTGGGGTTGAATTAGGGCCAAAACCAACGGAGGTTGAGGGTGTTCCCGGCTTATTTGGTCTTGAAATGGACCCCGAATCTAAACTCTCCTCAGTTTTGCCCAAGATGGGTGAAATGATGAACGGAATGAATGGGAGTGGTGGGCTTGGAGGCCTTGGTAGCCTAAGCATGATGCTTGACCCCAACGCCAAAGAAGAAATGGAATCCGTTCGGGACGAAGTAAAAACTTCCGATATGGTAATCCCCGGCCTTGATGAAGCGCTTGCATTTGATGAGTTGTTGCGTCATGTCGAGGATCCGACATGGGATGTGATTGTGTTTGATACAGCGCCAACAGGGCACACTCTTCGATTTTTATCGCTTCCCGAATTGATTGAATCGTGGTCGGATCGCTTGATTCGCATGATGCGAGTGTCGGGTGGTCTTCGCTCCATGCTGTTTGGGCGCAAAGAAAGCGATGCTATGAAGGATGAATTGGAACGGTTTCGACGACGTGTGCTTCATGTTCGCCGGGTCCTTTCCAACAAGGAACTCACATCATTTACCCTCGTGACCATTCCTGAACGAATGGGGATCAATGAAACATTGAGGGCGTATGAATCGCTCACTGAATACAACCTTCCAGTGCCAAATTGCCTCGTTAACCGACTCACGCCTGAATTTGACCATCCTTTCTTGGCCAATCGTAGAACTGCAGAACTTGCTCGCGTCGAAGAACTCGAATCCAGCATGGTCGATGTGAACATCGCCACCATGGAACTCTTGGATGACGAAGTGGTTGGCATTGAATCGTTGAGAAATGTAGGTTTCCGCCTGTACGGAGCGGTGCAAAAACACCCTGAAGACCTCGGGCCACACATCATTGGGGGTGCTCTGAAACATTCTATACACCGGGGCATGACGAGGTCAAAAGAAGGAGATGTGGAACGAATCATGTTGCATTATCCAGGAATCGATCGGGATGATCTTTCGCTTCGGAGCGAAGATGGAATCCTCTATGTTGGACTCAACGGTCGAGAGCGAGAAGTCGTCACAAGCGTACCAACCAAAGCCAGTCGTGTGATAGCCAAATTAGAGGGCGATGTGCTCCGGCTGGATGTTCCGCTCGATGAGGAATAATTCTCGTCGTTGCATGAATGCATTCAAATGGGGAAGCCGTTAGGATGACACATGGCACTTGAAGGCCTTTCTCGGGGTATTTTCCGCTCCATTGGCTTGCTCAAGAATAAGCGTAAGTTGGACGATGAAGAACTTCGTGAAATGACACGAAGTTTGCGGCGTGCTCTGCAAGAGGCCGACTTCAACGTACGCCAGACAAAAGAGATCGTTGAACGAATGGAATCTCGACTTCGCGAAGAACCACCTCGCTCTGGCATTACCATGCAAACCCACGCCATGAACATCCTCTACACCGAACTTGTGCGCCTTTTGGGACCTGCTCATGAATTCCAGCCCCATGGCGCAACCCTGCTTTTAGTCGGTCTGTACGGTCAAGGTAAGACGACAACGACAGCCAAACTCGCCGAATGGTACCGCAAGAAACACGGCCTTCGTGTTGCGGTCATTGAAGCGGACGTACACCGTCCTG
>Ga0257106_1000623_pt1 | contig 20168 bp, 8 predicted proteins | sample LP_taG_3_FD_190177 | JGI IMG/M metagenome (GOLD analysis project Ga0257106, IMG submission 190177) | Marine microbial communities from Northeast Subartic Pacific Ocean, Canada - LP_J_2011_P26_10m | ecosystem: Environmental > Aquatic > Marine > Oceanic | place: Canada: Northeast Subartic Pacific...
CGCTGCCTAGGAGCGAACGCGAGTAGTAACTTGAAAAAAACCATTTGGTTTTGAGTAAAGTACGAGCTATTCGAAGCATGCTCTGGGACGACGATTGGAATAAGCTCGGCAGAAATTTAAACCGGGAGCACCGTGGTGGTCGCTATCCGGAGTAGTCTCATGCGATGAGAAGGAAACGGAGGAGAAGGAGAGGACGTAAAGCTTGTGCGACGGCGTGTTCTGTTAGAATATTCAAGATTGGGAGTCCTAGTTGAGTTGTAATTCACCTAGTTCTGGTAACATTTTTCTCTTTCTCTCTTCCTTTTTCATCTTCTTTTTATGCAGAAAGTATAGTACGGCATGGCTTCTTCGACGGCGGTGAACACTTCTTTCGGATAATCTGCTAGCTCGAAAGATTCGCTCCGTGATGGTGCTTTTAATTCCGTTGAGTTCACGGCGTCGGTGTGCCAGCCGCGGAACTTTTTCCAGGAATCGAGTTCTTTCGGTTCCCACGAAAGCATATTTTTACTGAACGCAATCGAGGAAAACGCACAAATCTGCTTCAGAGTCCCTTCCGGATTAGCCATTAAATCTAAATCAGCGTCCACGACCATATACTTTCCTTTAATCCTATCCAATCTCTCCACAATCTTTTGACACTCTTTGAATCCAGATTCAGACGGATCGAAATATAACGATTCCGCAACTGCATTATTGAGACCTACTCGATAGAAAGATTTCAGCGCATCGCTTGGGTTTCGAACCAGAATGACGTGATGAAAGCTTAGAAGCCATTCATCGGTGCACTTCTCCTCATCGAAATAACAAGAGAGCTCTTTGCATAAATAATATGGTTTTCCTTGCGAGGAATAATCAGTCATCATGAGTTCCATCACGGACGCATACGAGCAACCGCTCGAGGATACGTTTAATGTCTGCTGTCCATTTTTTATCTTTTCGTAATTGTCTGGCGTATTTTCTTTCAAATACGGTTCGGTCAAAAGTTCGTGCATGACCATGATTTTTGGGTGCTGCGCGAAAGCTCGCTCTAAAGCCGTTGAACGTCCTCTCGTGACGCTCCAAACAAGCACTCGACCCATGGATGAGCTGTCGGTGCTTGGATTGAATAAAGGATAGGAACCACCATCCTCGCACCTCCACGCGTGCACCCCGCTTTCGACGATGAAGACTTCTTTCAAGCCAAGGTTTTCCAACATAGCCGCCACGAAAGGCGCACTTGAACACCTGTGTTCGCCTATAACTGCGCACGGGGCGCTCACATCAACCCAACGATCTTCAAATATCGAAATATTATGTTCGTTATCAAACGGTCGCAATCGCGAGTGAGGTACATTTATAGAGCTTGGAATGTGACCGGCTCTGTCGACGCCGCCGTTCTTTGAAGAAAGACCAGTCTTCGCCCCCCGGCGCACTTTACCGAGAAACAAAGCTTCCGAGCGCGTATCGATAACTTGAAGTCGCTGCGTCGTTAAATTTTGCAACAAATCATACACCGATGCTATCCTTTCATCGTATATTCCCGAGACCGAGGAAACGCTTCTCCCCGCCTCTTCCTCTTCGTCTTCTTCTTTCGTCGACCCTCGCCTCTTCTTCTTCTTCTCCTCCTTCAGGAGCACTTTTATCGGCCCCGTGTGCCCACATCTTCTGAACACGTGCGCGACGTAAAACGGAACGAATACGGACCTATTTCGTTGTCGACGACGAGCGCGACGACGAGCGTTGTTTTCGTTCTTCTCACTTCTATTATTATTATTATCATTGTTATTTGCATCTTTATCTGATGTATTCTTCTCTTCCTCTTCGTCTTCTTCGCTTGTTTCTGCTGGCTCATAAAAAATGATCAGAGTTCTTCCCTCCTCCCGCACTTCCTTGGAACAACTATTGCTCTCTTCTTCCGTGCTCTGGTTGCTGCTTCCCCCTTGCATTTGTATTTTTTTCAAATACGATTTACTTCGCGCGGTGGTTAAGTTTATTTCGTTTGTGTTCTCGTCGTAGAGCGTATCGGTCAACTCGCGCACGTCGATGCGCATCGCGTTCATTATCCTCTCGTCTTCCATCCATCGTCGTTCTGTCTCGTCGTCGTCGTCGTCGTCCTCCTCCTCATCTATTTCTTCCTCGTCATTAAATTCCTCCTCCTCTTCTTCCACCTCTTCCACGTCTTCCAAGGAGAACGACGACGATGTTTTTTTTTTCGCCAGCGCCCCTTCTTGTAATGAGAGGACGGTAAAAAAACGCAAAGACGATGAGTTGTTGAGAGGAGGCAGATCGGATATAACGCACGTGTTCATTTTCCCCTCCTTTCTGCCGCTTTCTCTCTCCTTCGCTCTCAACGCAAAGCTTTTCGTCTTTCTTACCGGCGAAGAGCGCGTTGTTGTTGTTGTGTGTCGTCAGAGGAATTTGAAAGAGAAAGAGAGGGAATATATACTTCTTTCCGTTTTTCTCAGAGAAAGATCAAAAAGGACTATTGGAGAAACACCTTTAAAATGCTCTCTCTCTTTTTTTTTCTCTCGCCGACCTTTCCGCGCGGAGGGGATGAAAACAGAGAGATGGAAAGAAAAATCGACGAAACGCGGGAGTGGCGATGGTAGATCGCTCCGTTCGCGATCGTTTTGATCTCGTCTTCGGTCGTCTCGCGTCTCTTTTTGCGGCGTGACCTTTCCAAATTCTTCTTTTTTTCCCCCAATTTTTTTTCCCCCCAATTTACCCTGGAGCTCCAGTCGGACTTTTAGTGCAAAAAATTTTTGAGGAGCGGGGATATCAAAAAAAAATATCTCCTTCCCTTTGTCATTAATTTGTCACTCCGCTGAATACTCCTTATATTGCGTGCAAAATTGCGGGTGGGTTTGAATTTCTCTTTTCCTCATTATCACACGCTTCAACGCTTCAGACGCGACCAAAGAATTCACACTCAGTCTACATCCACGGACGGGATACTAATTTGTTCGTTTGAGTTGTTGTCTTTGATCTGCGTTACTCGAGCGCGCGTGTTTATATTTATCGCCTTTACGAAAGCAGCGACGAGAGAGAATTTGGTTCGTTGGAGAACAGATTTGCATAATTATCAAGAACAAAATCGACTTTTAAGTAGTCCCAGGGGTTTATAAAAAAGAAGAAGAAAAGAAACGAGGAGAGGAATTCTCGAACCGTTAAATACGTATATAAAAAGCATACCTCAGGGCTACATTTTTTTGTCGTGTTCATCGTTCCCTGCAATCGAGCGATGATGTCATCTTTCAAGCGAACGCGCGGTTGGTCCCCTCTGGCAGTTACAATTTTGACTGCTTTTTTGGTGCTTTCGGGGACACAATTTATGGTTTCGAAAGCTGTGCAACCGCCGATATGTAAACATTTGACAACGCAAAGACCGCAATGCTTCGATGATACGCACGTATCCAATCGGAATTCTGTTCCAGCTTTTCTCTCTAATTTGCTTGGTTTGCGAAATACGATCAACTTGGAAGTTGTTTGGTGGGAAACACAGGCGATGCAGACGTTCGCGCTCGAGATTTTGCTGAGAGAGAAGCTCGGGTACGAAGTTGAGCTCCACGAATATACCGCGTGGTTAGGTTGCATTGACTCATATGCGACGTACGCAGAAGATAACGGCATAGAGAATGGGCCTTATCCGACCGCGCAGCTCCAATATCTCAATCTTATGCTTGGTAAAAAATCTTTCGATGTTGAACTTTGGACGCAAAGCGGTAAAGCGGGAAGAGATTACGTTACTGATAAGGTGACTCTTGCCAACCCGGCCAAGGTCGCTTTTGATGGCATTCTTGGTCCATCCGCTAGAAACGGCTGGTTCATAAACGCCGCTGCGCTTAAAGGCAAATATTTTGATACGCTTTCTCTCATTCAAGCCAACGGTGGTTTCAATACGACGTCTGAAGTTCATCTCGTGCGTTCATCGGAATTGCCCGTTTTGGATGCTCCAGCTTCTTGGAAAGATGATTATTGTTCGGGCGAAGACCGTAATCCAAACTTTCAAGGTGGAGTTTTAGACTGCGTGTATTGGACTTGGGAGTCACCGACGGCGAATTGTTGCACTCGACGCATGAAGGCTGAAGGCAATTGCGGCGTTTTGGCCGATTGCTTTGCGCTCATCGTCGAGAATCCTGGATGGTTACCTCCTACTGAGAAGAATGAGATCCGGGTCATTGCCAGTGCTGCACCGCTCGAGATTGTCTACGCTGGACCGGCGAAGACAAAAACTGTGGTGAAAGTTGCCGAAGATTTGGACAAACCAACAATTTTTTATTGGTGGGAACCAGATCTCTTCATTCAGCCGTACGTGAATGATGCTGGCGTCGTCTCGGATTATCGCTTCGCGCGTGTAAACATGCTCGATGAGATGTTCTGCGCGAACAACCAGTTTGTTGAATCGGGTTATAGATCTTCTTACTCGGCGGCTTTTGCCGAGAACCACACCAGCGCGCCTTGCGATTTTGCGAAAGATATTCTCGAGAAGGCTTCGTATTTACCAGACCGGTTATACTTTCAGGATGCATTTTATTTATTTTCAAAATACAGCGTCACGTTTGAAGAGTCGTGGAATTTGGTGAACCAAACCCAAAATACTTCTCTAATTGCGAAGCGAGACGAAATTTGGACTAATTGGGAAGGCGCCGGCGAAGATGAAAGAATCAATTACAACACCTCTTTATTATACTCCCTCGGAGCGTGCGAGTGGTTGAAACAAAACCCACACTTGTGGCAAGATTATATTGAGCCGAACGAGTATATATTCGATGACATCAAAATCATTTTTATTTGCTTGGTCGTTTTTATCGGGTACGTGCTTGTTCAGATGGTATGGATTTACCGTCCAGGTGCGTATTATGACGTGGAGGTCAAGAGATCTCGCGAAGTTTTAGAGGCGCACGATGTGGAGCCTTTTACAGCTGGAAAGCCTAAACTTTTGGATGGTGTCGATTTGACAAAAAAACCCGCGGCGGTGTCAAAATCTTCGGCTCGAGTAAACTTCATCGTGAAGGAGATCTCGTGTCGTTCGGATGAAAAGTGCGTCGAGTTTTCGATCAAAAGCAACACTCGCCTTGATAATGTTTACATGACTTGCAAATCGGGACCGCACCGATCTGAGGTTCCAGATTCATGGGGCACAGTTCCTCACGCGATGCTCAGTAAAGATTTTGGGTTCCCATATGCCGCGGAAGGTCAGAACACATCAGTCACCAGAGTTGACGATTACACCTTTAGCTTATCGGTATCGTCGGGAATTACAAAGTTGAGAGTACCAATCCTGCGGAAAAGTAAGCAATTTTCGCCGTTGAAGGTGTTCCACTTTATACTCCAACCTGGGGAAGTGTTCGGCGATGCCGGCGCCGCGAAAGCTGAAAGTATCACGACGAAGAAACTAACCTCCATGAATTCTTTTGGTGGATCCAAGAGATCAGGACTCCAAGACAGTTCTTCGTTGAAATATGGTGACGCTTCGATATTCGCGTCCTCGATTCCTGTCTTGTCGATAAAGATATTTCCAAGTGAGCCGTTCATGCACGGTTCGTCTTCCACCGGCTTGGACGTGAAAGGGAAAAGCGCATTTTGGACTTATAACTCTCTCTTCGTATTCATCAAAAATTGTTTAAGTGTCCCTTATATCGCAGGTATGCAATGGAAATATCAATTAAAGCAAGCCAGTGTTGCGATGTTGGAAACATTTTTGTGGGGTTTTCTCTTTCAACTCTTACTCGATGAAGGTTTGATCCTTAAAAAAGCAGATTATTGCATTTTTATTGGATTGGCATTCGCGTTTATCGAGGTTTATAAATTTCACGTTGGTTTGCACTATTTCAATGGAGCTTATATGATCAAGACGCACTTTGAGCAGCTGTTGTTGCTTAAATATAACATTTTGTCTACCGCCGATTTGACGCACATCAACGATTCGGAACCATATTTTCGAGTGACAATTTTCACCGACTGCGAAGCGATTCGCGAAGAATTTTGGAAGCCATTGAACGAAATTTTTGAGCAAATGTTTAGAATGGTTGGCGCTTCTGCGTTTCTTGCCTTTTTATTCCGCGAGAATATGAGCATGCTCTTTATGAAGCTTATTTATGGGATCCCGTACGGTTTCTTGGGATTCTCTCTCATTTTCTTGTTTTTCAGATGCTCCCGTGGCTTGAAAATCGGCTTGGACGAGGACAGACTCGAAGTGATAGTGTACTCTGGAGCACACGTTATTCTGCACAATACTCTTTTGGTGCGAGAGTTAAGAAGTGTCATCGACTTTTGTTCTCTCCAGTACGACAGACTTTGGTTCCAGTTGAACGGCGGCATCTTTGAGCGTTGGTATCATCTCTACTACAACACCTGGATGATGCAAGGTTGCTTAGTTTGCGTTACCGCCGTCTTTTATGCGTTGCCTACCAAATTTTTGAAAGACTACGATGGCGATGAAGGCAAAGTCACGGTTGGTGAATATCTTGTTTCTTTGACCGCCATGATTCAACTTTTGACCGGTTGCGTTCAGATCTTTGTTTGCAGTTCATCCGTTCTCGAAGTTTTATCCAAAGTCGAGCACATTGCGGAACTTTTGAACTTCCAAAGTTCGGAAGAGAAGAGAATCTGTAATATACCAATGAACGAAGATGGTATGCGCGATCATGAAGGATCTTGTATTACTCTGTCCGATGGCGTGCCTCTCTTGGTGTTCGAGGACGTATCAGTCGCGTACGCTTCGAGAAGTATTTTTGAAAATTGCTCTTTAGTGGACCGATCTTCCAGGAAAGTCAGTGACGTTCGAACGGGGGGTATAATCGGAGTCTTAAGAAATTCTGACGGCTCTTCCAGAACTCTCATGAATCTCTTGATGAGAGAGGAAATTTCGACAACCGGTAAAGTTGGAATTTCGCCGACGCTTTTCGCCTGTCGGGTGAACTCCGAACATGGCGCTTTCGTGCAATCTGCAAGTTTGCGCTCGAACTTTATACTAAACGCTGAATCTCGCGTGAGAGCCTTAGCTGAATATTCGGAAGAAAACTCTCTGTTTTTGAATCAAATCCGAAGTTATGATTCTCGAAAAGTCTGGGATATCTGCAAATTCGTTGGCCTGAGTTCCGTCGTCACCGGAAGCGTACATGAATCAAACTGGTCCGAGGTTTCTTTGGATTCGATCTTGGCTTTGTTGGATCAGAATGATGTCATCAAAATTAGGCTCGTGAGAGCGTTGCTCGCGCTTCCTGAAGTGCTCGTTTTGGACGAAGTCGGCGATGATATGTCTGTACAAGACTTGCAAGAAATGCACAAAGTATTGGTCGCGTACTTGGAGTATAAGATTCCCGGCGTTGATGATACGGAAACCTGCAAGTTGCTCCGAAAAGTTGCCAACGTGCCGCGGACGATCATATGGTCTGGGTTTAAGAGAACTTTACAACCGTACGTGGACGCGAAGAACTTCATGCTCGTCGTCAAAGACTCTTCGAAGATTATCTTCACATCCCCCGACGGTGCATGGTAAAAAAAAGAAAAATGTTGTACACATAATCATGCAGCGCAGCTAAAACGAAGGCGACGGCAATGATTTCGACGACGAGGATACGAACAACCAGGAATGGATTGACCTCCTCCTATTTATTATTCCTATTTATTGCACTTCTTTAATATAATACACTTTAATACTTTATTTAATACGAAAAATGCGTCCAAAGAAACAAACAACAATTTATTTAAAGGTGACTCACTCGAGATTGTAGTCGATGTTTTTGCACAGAGTGGTCCCAAAAAACCGGGTTATAAAAAACCGCCACCCTAAACTTGCCCTGTAGAAGGAAGAAGAGGTGTAATAAGAAGAGAGTTCAAAATTGAAACACTCACGCAATCTGCGCGCTCATATCAACTTCATAGAACTCGTTTAAACGTAAAGAAGAATGAATACTAGGCACGGTGATAAAAAGCGCAAGGTAATGTGGGGCATTTCGAAGGCGCCTTCGACGGAGATAGCTTCGGTTTTGACGGAGAGAAATGCACACAGCATCTTTACAACTAACTGTTCTTTTGCTTGCTCAGATTTTCTCACGTACTATATAGTACGCATGAAAAGTATATAAGTCTTGCATTAGAACAACAGAAAACAGTAAAATTACTGCACTACAACTCCATTACTATTCGTTTCCGTTCGATTTGATGACGTTTGCGCGAAATCGAAAATCTGACATCTTGACGCTCACGCCATTTTACCTACCTTGGAGTCTTTCTCTCAAACTCTCTCTATTTGTACATCTCCAGAAACACACACTCATTTCAACCAATTATATACACTTGAAGAATTCTCGAGGTATCAATTCAAACGATAATTACAAATAAATTAGATTAATCGAGAGATCTCTTCCATGACTATCACTGATATGCGTATCGCTTCTTTTTATTGACTTTAATATGTATCTAGATGGCGTCAAAGATGCACTTTTCTTGCATTTTCCCCCAAAACTCCCCTATAAACATGGCAAGTTTAGGGTGGCGGTTTTTTATAACCCGGTTTTTTGGGACCACTCTGGTTTTATATATATTGCATCATATAATCCTCTTTCTCTCTCCTTCAACGTTTTTAGTTCTTCTTCACTTTCTCTCTGTATTGCCCCCTCCCCATCGCGTTTGGAATAACGATATATATCTATCACATCACATCGACTCGAGAGTAATATACGCGCACCACAAACAGCCTCCCGAAGATGTCGGCCCCGCCTCCTGTGAAAGGAAAAAAAGTGATCGTCATAATCGGCGCCGGTCTTTCCTCCGTCGCGTTGGTGAAATCTTTACGCCGAGGCGACTCGACGATTTCCAAAATCATCATTCTCGAAGCGAAAGATGACATCGGTGGGACCTGGAATCCTAAACAGTGTTACCATAATCTCCAAACGCACGGCGTCAGAGCTGGATTTTCGTTACTTCCCTGGGATCGATTCGATTCGCCGTACGATCACGCGCACCATAAAGATGTCCACGGCGCGATGAAAAATTTGTTCCGGAAAGAGAACGTCGTCGTCGTCGAGGGTGCACAACACCAAAATTTTGGTCAAAATTCCAACGGCAATGAAGAAGAAAAAGAAGAAGAAGAAAAAAGCAACGCGGAGAAAAATATGACCACGGAAAAAAGAGTCGAAGTTACGGTGTATCTTTCCACGCGCGTGAAGTCTATGGAGATGGTTCAAACGACCTCTTCGTCCTCCTCGCGAGTGAAACTCAACGTGCTCTGCACTAAATTTTCGGAGGCGGACAAAGACGAAGAAGAGCGAGCGCTCTTTGCAGATTTTGTGATATATACCGGAACGACGCATCAACCGAAAGTGCCTGAATTTGCTCAAGGTAAGAATAAATACACAGGTGAGATTCTTGCAGCAGCTGATGTTTCATCGAACAAATTCGATGAAATTCTGGAGCGAAAGCATAAAGTTGTCGTACTCGGCGGTTCTAAAGCCGCCATGGACACGGTTTGGAATTTTAATCAGCGAGGCTACACGTCTTTTGTGTGGTTGTTTAGAAAGACGTATTGGGGAACGAACTTTTCATACTTTCAGAGTTCTTTCATCAACAAATCGTCTCTATTCGCGCGATGGCGAAAAGTTCTTCAATATGTGTTCATGAAAGTTCGATTGGATTTTGATATGTCGCGATCGAGTTGGCTCTCTCGAGTCGGTTTGTTTATTCTCGCAAAAGTTGGTTATCTTTTGAATCCTTTCGATGCGACTACGTATGATCTCGGTAACTTTCACGGCGCAATCATTGAACCAGAGCGAATGCAGCCGTACCGGAAATCTTCTCATTTGCGCGGAGAGATTGGTTATCTAGAAGGGAAAAAGCTATACACCACGAAAGGATTAGGGGTTGACGCAGATGTCATCATCTGCTGCACTGGATACGACAATCCTAAAGCTCCTATTTTATTCCCAAATGGCACGAAGTTTTTTGCACACGAGGAATCCGGAGATAAGTTTTGGAAAGGCATGGTGACACCAGCAATTCCTCACGTTCTTTTCATGAACACTTTCTCCTTGGGGAATATTTTACACGACGCGACGACAGTTGGTCGTTGGCTTCGCTCGTGCTATTTTCCGCAACTCTTTGACAAGCCGATCGAGTCGACAAAATCTATAATTCAGAAAGGATTAGACGCTCAAAACGAGGAGATGAAGAACACAAAGTGTCGTTCGTATAATTTATGGAATTCTTTCGACCGACCGGTTCAATACATGTATTATTGCGGAAGAACATTTGAGAAGGAAATTTACGAGGCAGATTTATTATCCTGTTCCAGAAAAAATGGGGGAATTTCCATTTCTTCGCCTATACGAAGATGGATGTATAGCTGGAGTTGCGCCAGCTTTCTCTTGGCGGATGACACGAATGTAAATTAGCGTGTGCGTGTATTTATTACAGATTCTATTTATACATATCTTGATTACCCAAATCTTTCATTATCCTTCAGTTTGTCCGCTTTCCTTTGCGCGAGATTTTGAAGCGACACCATCCGCAACTTGATGCAGTTTTGAGAGCACGCTAACACCAACTAACACGGCACTTCCGAGAACAAAGATGCCAGAAATGCGAAATAAGCCAACTTGATACTTCGATTTTGGACTTTCCGTTTTGATCACGGACGTGCATTTTTTATTCGCGTAGGAAGCCGTGATGTAATCGAGCGTTCCATCGGACTCCATGGTCATCAAGAGCGAATCAAATACAAAATTTAAATCCGAAAGGCAATCATCGTAACTCGTAATGAATCCTCCTCCCGCGGATATGGCCACGCCGGAGACTATGACGTCACAGAGATCTGAATTCTGCGCCACGGTCAGCGCGTCCGGCGCCGAAAGAATGACCGCCTGTGAGCCGTATTTATCGAGCAAAGCGCGAAAATCGGTGGTATTTAAGATTTCACCCCTGGAAACATCTTCCGGGATGAGCCAAGGGTTTTGCGCTAATACGCGTGACTTGAGCGGATCGCCCTCAAACATTATCGCTTTACCACCAGCGGCGCGCAATTCGCTCATCGTTTTGATCGTACCGGAAGTATTGGCGTCCTCGATGAGAATAGAAGTTAAACTCGCGCCGTACAGTGCAACAACTATTAAGCGGAGAAATCCGTAGGAGCCTTGAACGAGCTGACCTAAATGCGTGCGTGGATCGTGAGCATCACCTCCGCACGCAAATCGGCACCAAGTGTTCCACAACGAGCGGCACAACTCGTCTTTAAAATTTACTCGCTTCGAATCGGTGTGAAAATCGTGCTCGATGTACACCAACGCGGTTGAAACCAAAAGAAACGCCGCGAATAGCACCAACCAAATGTATGACTGAAACGGAGCGAAAAGCATGAGCAGCGAGAAGGTATCTGAACCGGTAGTTTCGAGCACGGTGAGCATTCGAGTGACGTCCGTGTGATAATATCCGCAAGAGACGCCGATGGAGCGCCTTCTCGCCGTATCCGACCACCACTGTCCGCTCACGTCAAAGTCTCGAGTGAAGTTCAAAGCCATTTGCTCGTACGTTTCTCCTCTGCTCGAATCCACGTCCCCGAATATCGTCCAATTCGTTTTAAAGTTCCCAAGCGACGCCATCTTTTCGAAAACGTCAAAGTTATACCCCGATAATTTACTTCCGCAATCGGTACAATACACGTCCGGATAGTCTCTCGTTCGCGTCGGCGCCGCTTCCCCTTCGATGGAAACGTACCCGGGATCCCAAATAGCCGCCACAGTGAGCGTTAAACCTTCCAACCGCGTGTTGAAATTTGCGTTTACTGTGTCGTTGACGTTTTCTAACAAATTCATTCCGCACGCGTTTAATCTGTTCGATGTTGTTGTTGTTGTTGTTGTTGTTGTTTCTTCTTCTCCTCTCACTTCTTTCATATTATCACAGACGAAGAAGAATACGAAGAAAAACAACAAAAATATAAAAGAAGAAGAGGACGAAAGAAAACCATAGATTCCTCCCCCCCTTTTCTTGCCATCAAAAATTCCTCGTCGCTTTCTTTTCAGACGAGAACGACTCCCACTCTCACCACTACCACTACCACCACCACCACCACAAGATCTGCTCGTCGTCTTTAAAAAACTTCTTTCGTCGTCGTCTTTATTACAGCGGCAGCTTGAGCAGCACAATTCTTCTTTGCAATTTCGGCGCATTATTATTTTCGTTCGTTTGTGGTTTTTCTGTTCTTTTTCTTCGCGCATGAATAAAAATTTGGTGTGTTTTTTGTGCGGCACGTTTCAATATTCGTCTTAAACGAAAAGGAATTTTCATCAAAGTAACCTGACCCAAAAAAGCACAAAAAAAGACACTTTTCCTCGTCATCTTTATTCATCATCGCCACAAAGGTTTTTTACGAGAGATAAAAAATAATGTTGTCCCCGGTGTCTTCCTCTTTGAAGAGCAGCGGCGGTTATACGGCAATGATGACCGCGAAACTCCTCCTTCGAGGGAGACGTCATCATCATCATCACCGCGTCGTTCGGAGGATACCGTTGTTGGTTTCAACGTCTTCTTCAGGCAGTAATAATTTTTCTGACAACGAGTGCGATTGCATTGGTTTTTGTCCTTCGTGGGGAATGCGGATGATAAAACCTCCTCTTTCTTTTAACAGAATTCAACAGCAACAGCAAAGCAGATACTCATCATCATCATCTACCAAATCCTCGTCCAACGATGATTCTCTTTACGAAAGGAAAAAGTTATCCTCGATTGAACCACCAACCGTGGCGAAAGAGTTGGTGGAGTATTTGAACAAGTCTTGGACGGCATTTCACGCGACGAAAAACGCGGAAGAGATGCTCAAAAAAGCAGGTTTCGTAAAACTGGACGAGGACAAGAGTTGGTCGTCGTCGAGTTCGAATTCGAATTCGAATCCACCGTTGAAACCGAACGGGAAATATTATGTGGTGAGGAATCAAAGTTGCATCGTGGCATTTTGTTTGGGTGGAGAGTACGTCCCGGGCGATGGGTTTCACATCATCGCCGCGCATACCGATTCGCCGTGTCCCAAACTGAAACCAGTCTCCAAGCGGAAAGAACGCGCCGGGTGCATAGGCGTCGGCGTGCAACCGTACGGGGGAGGATTGTGGCACACGTGGTTCGATAGAGATTTAAGTGTTGCCGGGAGAGTTTTGCTGAAGAAGAACGACGGTCGAGTCCAAAGCGAGTTGGTGAAGATTGAGCGCCCGATCGTGAGAATACCGTCGCTGGCTATACACTTGGATCGAGAAATCAACCAGTCTGGTTTTAAACCAAACTTGGAGACGAACTTTGCGCCCATCTTGGCCACGGCAATTAAAGCCGAACTCGAAGGTTTCAATAATAACAGAGAGAATAAAAACAAGGACGCCAACAACGATAACAGCAGCAGTTCTAGCGGAGGTGAAACGATGCATCATCCTATCATTCTCGCCATACTCGCCGAGGAGTTGAAGTGCGAACCGGAAGACATCATCGATTTTGAACTCAACGTGTGCGACACGCAAAAGTCTCAAATAGGAGGAGCGACGAACGAATTCATATTTAGCGGAAGACTCGATAACTTGTGCTCTTCTTTTTGCGCTTTGAAAGCGCTCATAGACGCCTCGAAGGATTCGTCTTTGAAGAAACACAAAGGGGCGCGCGCCATCGCTTTATTTGATAACGAGGAAGTTGGATCCGTATCGACAAGCGGCGGCGGCGGAACGGTTATGATTGAAGCCATTAAACGCGCGACTCTGAGTAGTAACAGTAGTAACAGTAGTAACAGCAGTGGAGGAGAGAGTGATGTCATCGAACAATGCCTCGCGAAATCGTTCCTCGTCAGCGCGGACATGGCGCACGCCATCCATCCAAACTACACGGAAAAGCACGAAGAACAACATCAACCGTTATTTCACAAAGGCGTCGTCGTCAAGCACAACGCCAACCAACGGTACGCGACGACCGCACTCACTGCGTACATGTTTCGAGAATGCGCTAAACTCAGTGGCATCCCTACGCAAGAGTTTGTCGTGAAAAACGACATGGGCTGCGGATCCACCATCGGTCCAATCGTCAGCGCGCAAACCGGCATCCGAACCGTCGACGTCGGCGTGCCGCAGTTATCCATGCACTCTGTTCGAGAAATGATGGGCACCGAAGACGTGGACATATGTCATAAACACTTCTTGGCGTTTTACGAGAACATTGCCAAAGTGGATGCCAATGTTCAGATGTCCAGTTAGTCAAGAACTGATGAGAGAGACTTTGTATAATAATATGAACAAAACTCGTTACAAAAAACGCACTCCTGCTTTGTACTCTTTGAACGGACCTTCGCGTAATGTTGAAGACGTTTTCTTCATCATCATCATCTCTGAACCACTGTTACTCGTCGAGGAGAATCGTCCTCGTCGGCGAAAACAAAAGGCGTCCTCGTCCTCGTCGTCGTCCAACTCTTCTCGTACACGCGAAGAAAAAAAGCGGATTCGCCGCCGAGTTGATGAAAAAAAAAGAGGAGGACGACGACGACGATGACGGCCCAAGTACGAGTAATAGTAAAACGAACGAAAACGAACGGTGTCCGTGCGGCTCTTCTAGCTCTTACAAGTCCTGTTGCCGCCCGTATCACGATTTGGAACGATATCCACCCGACCCGGTGACTTTGATGAAATCTCGATTTTCAGCCTACGCCATAGGCAAAGCGAAATACGTCGTTATGACCACGCACTCGGAAAATGAAATCAAAAAAGACGGGAGCAAAACAAAGAGCGGAGTGAAAGTGAGCACTTTAGAAGCGGACGTGATCGCGACGTGCGAAAAAGTTGAATTTTATGGACTGAAAATCGCCAACGAGAAGAAGAAGAACGAAACGGAACATCTGGTTTCTTTCAGTTATAACTGCCGCGTGCGAGGTCAAAAAGGTTTCGATCGAGGCAGAGAGGAGACGCAGTCGGAGCTGTCCACGTTTAGGAAAGAGGAAGACGGGAAATGGTATTTTCTTGATGGCATTCAAGGCGCTTGATTGTCGCGTTTTGCTTCTGTGTATTATGATAAACTATTTCTAACATTTACTATCGCTACTACTACTACTACTACTACACCATCATCGTCATTATCAAGCGACTGCTTCCCAGCCTCCGGAAAACATGCACGCGTCCGCCCCACCTTTACACTTCAAGCGTTGACTCGTATCGGTTTCGCACGAAAGCAAAGCTGTGTTCTCGCCTTGCGAATGTGACAACGAAGGATAGCAACACGTGGCCGGCCACGGGAATGCTCGAAAATTCTTACCGATGCCTACATTTTTCAAGCCCGAGTTTCGTTGCCAACGCAACATTGCTCTTTCAAATCCAAACTCTTTTAAACCTTTCGCTCTTTCGAGAACGAACTTTGCATCTTTCTCGTCAAAAAACTCAAACTTATTCATCGCTTCTTCGATGCGCATATTCGCGAGTTCACTTAAACACGTGTCTAATTTGTCCCCGTAGGAGTTTTTGCCCAAGAATCCATCTCTCGCGTGACACCTGTAATCCAACATCACGCTCAAGCTTACCGAGGTTTTTACTCTCCTCGCATCTGCGTCGCCGTTTACGTGTGAGTTAGAAAATCTCGCAATGCTGAACTTTTCGCTCCCTGGTATGAATACCGACTCCGTCACGCACGCTCTCCAACCGCGTCCAAACATTTGATCGTTATCTATGAATGTCATTTTCGAATACGTTTCGTTCACCACGTCGATGAATATATTTTCACCGTGTCGATCGCATTGACCTAACAAAGCATCCATAACCGCCGCTTTCACGACAGACTCGTGATCGACGTTCGCCAACGCGTCGCGAGCGCCAATCGGGTCACTTTTCACCAGCCGTCCATCTAATTGCGTGATTGAAATTCCCGGCGCGATAGACATGAACAGCGCGTCCGTTTCTATCTTTCGAGTATTGCTGGGATGCACGCTCTTCACGCGCTCTGTCCAGTGTCGGACGGAAATTTCCGACGCGTCGCAATAATCGAGAATCTTTTGCATCGTCACTGAATTCCGCATCGTTCTCACGGCTTTCGCGCGCTGCGGCGACGTCGCGTCTACGATTACGTTTCCTTCTTTTCGATAGCACACGCCGGCACCGCCTTGATCCACCGTCGCGCCGTCCGGTTTCATTTTTTCTCCCACGCACCACATCTTTGCAATCGCCCACTCCTCGTCTTCTTCGTCGCTCTTCGTCGTCGTCGTCGTCTTCTTCTCTCTCCTTTTCACTTTCACCAGCGTCGCCGGCGATGCGCCTATTTCCGGTTCGTACGTCTTATTTTTCATCGTCACCGTTCTCACCATCTCTTTCAAAACGTGCGTGCACCCGAAGCACGCGTCGCACTTCTTGCCGTTTTCCGCGAGCTCTTTCGCTTTGGCGTTGTCGTGCCCTTCGTCAGAGGAAGAAGAAGACAAAGAAGAGGAACGGCGAAAACGCTCGTTTTTGTCCGCTCCTCTTTCTTCCACTTCTTCAAAACTTTCTTCAAAACCTTTGTTTTCTTCTTCTTCTTCTTCCGATACAGTCGCGCATCTTTGGCACGTCCCGCACGACGCGGCGAACGACGATTCAGACGACGAACCCGAAGGCGCTTTCGCCACCACAAAAACGACCAAATCCTCCTCCTTTTGAGGAAGAAGAAGAAGAAGAAAAACAGCGCACAACAAAAGAAGAATCGTCGTCGTCATCTTTTGCGATCGTCGTTTTTGTCGTCGTCCCATCATTTTTATCATCATCATCATCAGTAGTGGTGGTACGCTCGTCGCGCGCGCATCGTGATGAAAGATGTCCTCATCGTCAGCATCTCTCAACAAAGAAAGACGCAACAACAGTTCTCACATATCTGAAGAGAAAAAGAGCAAAAATTCATCTTTTCTCTTCCTTTTTTGAAAAAAGTGTCTGTCTCCTCTCTCTTCTGCAGGCTCAAAATCAGCCGTGAATGCGAAAAAGAGGATGATGACGCTGATGATTCAAATCTCTCTCTTTTTTTTCTCTCATCAAAAAAAGAGAGTCTCCTCTGTGTTTTTTCTGCTCTGAATACTGGAAGGGCGTTTGCCACTTTTAAAGGATACGTTTGACGGAGAAAAAAACCACAGATAAACACGCACAGAAGAGTGTTTCAGAACAGACACAACGCGCGTTGTTTAAAGAGTTTTACTTTCAGTACTACTTTTGTTGTCGCTGTTTTTAGAAGATATACGGTGTTTCTTCAACCTCCTCGCGCGATGAAGACGACGACGACCTGCTTTTGCATCGTCCTCGTGATGATGTCAGGGGGCGTGTGGCGGCCGACGACGACGAGTTCGCGAGGTGGATTTTTTTTACTCGGTGCGGAAGCGGCGGAGTTAGAGATTGGTTGGGATGGGTTGGTGTATACCGTCGACGACGATTCGACTATTCAAGAAACGAGAGATTTTAACGGCGTGACGAAAACGATCGGACCGTATTATCTCTCCGAGCGCGCGCAGCACATCAAAGACGAGTTCACGGAACCGTACAACTGGCCTGATTATTTGCAAGATTTTGAATCGTACATGGATGAATTTTGCGAAGTTGAAGGTGGCGATGATTGGAATAAGTTTATTGGCTACGAGTTCACGCCATCTACTGGTGGCACGAGAGTTGCTTCGAATATGTTCATGACCAAATACTTGACGGAGACGATCTACGACGACGCCGCGCCGGACGCCGGACGCCTCGAAAAGGTTGAAAAGACCGTCAAGGACATGTGCGGAATTCACGCCGTTTTGCGCTATTTGTACTTGGGCTACGCTAATGGTAACGATGATACCAAGTGGGATAGAGCTGCGGCGGTGTATTACGGCCAAAATAAACTTGGATCTCTTTATCATCGCTCGGAGTATTTGGGTGGACAATTTGGTACGACGTCGGGCGGCAACTCTGCTACGAATGTAAAGATCAACGAAGCTTTCAGACAAGGCAAACAATCTACGTCGACTACGGTGAAAACTGACAAGTACGAGATTATTGAGTACCAAATGCGCATCGTGTACGCGCAAGGTATCATTAAGTACGCGCTTCAAATGGACCACGCAATTGCCGGAAAAACGGCGACGGCGTACATGGAAGCGCAAGCGGAAGGTCAAGCATTCGCTCGTATTCTCGCACCATGGGTAAAATACTCGCAGAACAATGTATACTCGCAGAACAATGCGACGGCGTTAGAAGCTATGTTTGATACGTCTAAAGTTCCGCGAGGGTACGCGCATTACAACTACTGCGCGGCAAAAGCGATTTTGCAATCGGACATCAACGGCGGGATTTCTGACGAAGAGATTGGAACTTACGACCACATGGATGAGATTATCTGTCCGGCAATCGACGCGCATATGAGTGATTTGGAAAGAAGTGGTACGGATACGTACCGGCCGCTATCCATTGTCGGTCCAGACTTGTCCGTTTCGCAGGCGGTTTCGCAAGTGAAAACGTTGCTCGGGGACTCGTCCGACTACGCGACCATTAAGGAAACGTACACTGAGTTGGGATTACGCGCGTTGGCTGATACCGATCACACGGGCGAGCCTGTTTGGAACACTTTCAAGGCGCACTTTGGTTCTACCACGTGGATTTCTGACTTTGTCGATGAAATCTGCGATGGCACGACTTTATCTTCGCACCCGGGCGCAAGAGCGGAACTGCTCGAAAAGACCGTCATGGACGCGTTGCAAGTGCAAGCGATCATCAGCGATCTCTATCAAGGCTACTCGAGCGACGACCAGGATAAATGGGACCAAGGTGCGGCGAAGTTTCACGGCGCCGGCGACAGTTACGACTCCACCGTCTTTGCGCGCGGCGACAAGAGAGGGGCCAACTACTGCACCTTGTTCGGTAATGTCGCGAAAGCGAACAAGAACATCGCGACTGCCTTGGCCTCGGGTAAAACTGAGGCCAACTACAACGAGGTGTTGAAAAACATCAAAATTATCTACGCGCAAGCTACTATTCGATACGCGTGGCTTATCGATCGCGACGTTGTTGAAGGCACCGATTATCGCGAACACCAGGCGGAAGGGTTGGCGTTTTTCAGAGTCATTGCGCCGTGGGTCAAATCTATCGACAGCTCCGGTTACGATACCGTATCTCAAATCTTCGACACGAACAAGAGGCCGTTTTCAGTCATTGGTCACTCGTATTGTCTCGTCGAACAAATCGTTACGAATGCTTTATCCATCTCCAATGCGGACTTGGGCAACTTGGAAGACGCTAGTTCTTTGGCTTCGTGTTCAAACGTGGCAACTTCGAAGGTCATCTCCGAAGGTGACACTACGCTTTTCACGGCAACGACTGATATTGGCGCTTCTTTAGAGACGTCCAATCTCGTTTCTGACGTCAAAGCTATCCTCGATGTTACCTCGCCGAACTTTGCCGCGATCAAGGCAAAATACAGATCGGACGGTTTGCGCGGCATGGCGGACGCGGACAGATCTGGCGAGCCCGCGTATAATCTCTTTTACGCTTATTACGCCTCGAAGACGTGGATTTCAGATTTCCTCTATCGCGCAACTGATGGCACGGCGACGTCTAATTCAGAACCGGCACGATTGGAGGCGGTTGAGAAAACTATGTGGGACGCGACCATGGTGAATGCGATTGCGTCCGACCTCCATCGAGGCATCTCGGACAAGAATGCGTGGGACGCTGCGGCGGCGAAATATTTTGGAAAAGCAACGACGCGATCGACGACTATTTACGGGCGCGCGAATAAGCGCGCGGCGAATTTTGGAACCTTAAGTTCTGATGGAGTTACGGCCAAGGTGAACGTGGCGATATCCGCCGCGTTCAAATCTGGACAAAGCCAAAACAACCACGACATCATCTTGAAATCAATCAAGACTATCTACGCGCAGTGTGCCGTCAGATACGGTTTGATGTTAGACCAAGACGTGGCGAGTGGAGCAGATTACCGCGAGCATCAAGCGGAGGGATGGGCATTCTGGAGAGTCCTCGCGCCGTGGGTATCGGAAGTCGATTCGAGCGGAGCGCAAGTTTTGGATTACATGTTCAACACGGCGACGACGCCGAACCACGCGAACCACTACTGCTTTGCGGTGAATGTGGTAAAGAATTTGAACATAGCCGCGGAAGACATGGGTGTCCACGAAGGCGCGCCGTCTCTCGATAGTTGCGTTGGTATCGAACCGACAATTATCGGAGCGACGCCTTCCTCTGGTT
>Ga0257106_1000624_pt1 | contig 20161 bp, 8 predicted proteins | sample LP_taG_3_FD_190177 | JGI IMG/M metagenome (GOLD analysis project Ga0257106, IMG submission 190177) | Marine microbial communities from Northeast Subartic Pacific Ocean, Canada - LP_J_2011_P26_10m | ecosystem: Environmental > Aquatic > Marine > Oceanic | place: Canada: Northeast Subartic Pacific...
TGAAGAATCGAAACTGTAACTCGCGTGATGGTACAGAATTCGATGACGTTTGTGGCAAAGATACTACAGATACTAGTATTTGTCAGTCGCAAGAAGTGCGTTGGATCATTGAAAGGGGAGCGATTGTTTCTGCGGACGTCTCTCCGTGCGGCGAAACTCTTATCGTGTGGATGGACCATCCAACGAACGAGCTTTACACTCTCGCAGTCTCAGATGCAGACGCATCGGTTCGGGAAATACCGACCGAGAAGGAAGCTTCCAGCGATTGTGAACAGAGCGCTTCGCAAGGTATCGCGCATAGTGACGTGTTCCAAGTACTTTTGCGGGAAAACTTCAGCGTCACAGCTTCTGAACGCTCGAAACTACCCGGTGCGACAAACTCGACGATATCGTTTTCTTCCACGTTTAATCAAGATGCCAACAGTACGTCATGTGGTGGTAATATGATATCACACAACGTTGTGCTTCCATCTTTATCCTCGCGTGCAAGTCACTGCGCTTTGAAACCGATACTCGCTACGTGTTCCACTGACGGCGCCGTTCGTATCTGGTCTACTAAAGAGAAGAATAAAATGTTGTTTGGTGGCATTTCTACCGCGTTGACGCCCAGTGATGTGCATTCAGAGACGAGCGCAAAGTCGTCAGATCGCGGCTCTAGTACGAGCACGTCTACAGAGTCGTCGGCTTTTAGCTGTGCGCTTGAACTTTGTGAGCACTTCCCAGAGACGCCACTTTCAGTAGCATTGCATCCGTCCGGGCATATTCTCCTCGTTGGCTTCAACGATAAACTCCGCATGTTCTACGTTCACCGCGACACTCTCGAAAAAGCTCGCGAGTTTCCATTGAAGAACGTGCGTGATGTCAGTTTTGCACACGGTGGACACAAGTTTGTGGCCGCGCATGGTAACTGCGCCAAGATTTTCGACACGTATACGGGCGCAAATGTGTCGACGCTTCGGGGACACTCGTCAAAGGTTAGACGGGTGAAGTGGACGAGTGACGACGAAAATGTCGTTACTATAGGTGCGGACGGTTGCTGTTATCGCTGGGAGTTACACGGTGTTGATGCTTTATCTGGAGAACACAAGAGAAACGCAGAACACGCGAGAAAGGGGTGTCGATACGACGACGTCGCACTTCTGCCGAAAGAACTCGGGAATGGCGTGTTTTTAGTTGGAAGCGACCGAACGATTAAAAGCTAGACGGTGAAAAGTTTGGCGCAGGTTCGTGCCGAGAATTTGAAATCTCTTCATCCATGTCAGCGCTCTCTTGTAACGGCGGCGGTGACGGTACCGCCGGAACGACTTTCGACCAGAGCGGAAGTGATGAGGAGCACAGCAGAATGGTCTCGCGACGAAAAGCAACTACTCTAACATCTGCGTGCTTTCTGCATTCATCTCGACTCCTGGTATGTGGTACATCCTGCGGTGCGTTGCGGGTATACACAACTCCGTTGACCGGAGAATTTCGTGAATATCGATGCGCGAGCAATCGGGAAATTACATCCATATGTGCGTCCGATACTGAGAAGAGAGTGTTCGCGTGTGCCTCGGACGGAACAATGTTTGCATTCGAGATTATTATAGAATCTGATTCCGGTGCTTTCAATTTCAATAACCCTCTTTCTCGGTTTGACAAAAATAGAAGCGTAAAAGATACGAGCGACGCTGACGCGCCAGACGACGTGCTCATATCGCGCCTCGTCCTACTTGAAAAGGAGAAAAGCATAGCAGATCTTCGTTCAAGAATTCGCGAACTTCGCGCCAGACACGAATACGAGCGTCGAGTGTCCGCCCAACGGAATCGAGAAGAAGTTAACCGTCTAGAAACGCAGCGTAAGAACGATCTGGAAAGAGAAATCGCCAAGCGAACGAGGTTGCGAGAAACATTTCTGGAGGAGAGGGCAAAAACAGAAGAGAAAACGCGCAGCGAAGACGAAACGCGCCGAACGCGCGAAGAACATAAAGAGAGAGAGTATAGGCGTAAACTCGCGAAAGAGTTTGAGAAGACTGAAAATTTAAAAGTCGTGAAAGATGAGGAAATTGCGAAGTGGGACGAGCAAAATTCAGCATTGGTGCAGGCCCATGAGGCGTACGTCAAAGAATCGGAAGCGAAAATGGAGAAAGAGACGCGACTTTTACAACATAAAATCGCGCAGCTAGAACTAGAAATTCGCACAGAGAAGGAAACTAGCGAAGAGACGCAGCGTCAAGTTGAAGAAGACGCCGACGACGAGATTGAAAATTTGAAAAAGGTATTTCAGGAAAACGTGGAGTACGAGCGCCATCGTTCTGCGGAGTTACGAATTGAGCACGCGAAAACATGGAAGCTTCGCGAAAGCGCAACCAGAAACGAAGAGTTAATGCGCGAAGAGGCCTCGTTAGCAAAGCGCGAGCGAGATGTGCTCAAAGAAGAGCTGGAAAAGGCGAGACAAACTTTAGGAGAACGCGACGCTGAAATACGTGATTTGAAAGAAGACAATAAAAAATCGACTCGCGAGATGCAAAAGAAGATTGCATCAGAACGGAAGCTCTCCTCTCAACTGACGGAACTTTCCGAGAGACTCGTCAAAATCGATTCTGAGATTGTACCAAAGTTTGAGCGCACCGTGAACGATTTGAACGAACATTTACAGTTGAAGGATAAAGAAATAGTAAAAGTATTGGCAGAAGTGAAAGCTCTCAAAGGCGAGTTGGAAGAAACAACACGGAAAGGAGAGAGCTTTCGCAAAGAAGCAAAGTTGAAGCGTAGAAACGCGGAAAAATCGCAACAGCTGATTAAGAGATTCCAGCGCGACTTGTTCCAGGTGGTGGATAGAAAAGCAAACGAGGACTTCAAAGCGTTGAAAGATGCCGTTGTGCAACTGTATTCCCGATACGCTCGCGAAGAAGACATCAAGGAGAACGAAGTACACTTGACGCGCGCGGAAGAAGCAGCTCTTGCGGTCCAAAAACGGAACGATGTATTAGAACAAACTGTCGAGAAGTTACGTAAGCAATTGAGAAAAGAAAGTGAGGCTAGGCGTATCGAAGTATCGAAGGTTTTGAAGGAAAATCTGGAGCTCGTTGATGCCGAACGCAAAAAGGAAAAAAAGACTACGGACGAACAGCAGCAACCATTTTTAGAGCTGAAGAGATATTTGCACACCTTAGCCGTGCAATGAGGAATAAACATTTGTGTGCATCTTATCGTACTACACGCTTGCAATACCGGCTATTTGTGATCCTATAACCCAAAACCCATCCAAATCGAAGTATTCATAGTCTACGTTTTCGCTGCCAAACACCTTCTTTATGACTTCGCCTGTCTTCCTGTTCAATCTGCAACCATCCGCAGCTTTGATCTGCATCGGTGTCAATGCCTCCTGCTGACGTCTCAAGCTATCGTTCGTTTGACTCAACACGTGTTCGACGAAGATAAACTTGCCCGTCTTTGGTTTCAACACGCGCTTTACCTCCTTCAACGAAGCCAACTGATCCTCCACCGAACACAAAACGAGCGACACGACCCCCACATCCACAGAACCATCTTCAAACGGCAAATTTTCGCTCACGCCACGCAACGGCTCGTATTTCACCTTATCCGATTTCACCTTTTCAAAATTCCCCAGCGCGTACGGAGTCATGTACTCGTTCGGATCGACGCCGTACACGTCAACGCTCACTCCAAAATTCGTCGTCGAAGCGACCATATCGTAATACTTGGCATTCGGCCAGGTGCCCGCGCCTAATTCAACCACGTCCACCTTCCCTGTTCTGTTCGAAAATGCTCGCGTGAATAATTCTGTCTTTCTCTCTTCGATGACGCTTTCGTATCCAGCCATCGTTGTCACTAAACGTAAAAAGAGTTATAGAGTTAGTTGGAGTTCGTTAGGGAGTTCGCAAAGAAGAAGAAAAACACAAACACTTACTCGCTTTGGCAAACACTTTGTCCATCCGCGGATTCCTGTGATCGAGCACATAGTTCACGTCCTCGACGGTTTCTTCGTTCAAGTCGACGAGTTTTGGAAACGCTCGCGCAGCCTCGGAGTTAAAGGAAGCGGCGAAACAGAAAGCACAGCCAGAGCACGCGACGAAAGCGCGTCTGCTCGAATCTTTCTTCGTTTCCAATTTTCTTCTTTCATTTTTGTCCTCATCATCGGTCCTAGATGCATCAGCATCAGCACGCGAGGATGGTACCCCGCGACGACGACAACTGTTGCGGTTTTTTGCTCCTCGAGATGTGGTCACGCGACGACTGGTGTTGTGATGTGCTGAAGACGCGCAGAGAGATGTCATTTTGTAAGGGGATTTTTAGGGGATTTTTCTCCACTTTATAGAGAGACGACGCTTTATATATACAAATCAAATATGGTCGCCGATCGCGAAATTGGAGCATCGACGCACACTAAAAAGTCCTCGAGAGTATCATCTCGGAATAAACGAGCGTTTGGCGGATTTGTCGTCGCCGCGCTCGCATCCATGACCGGGTACTTTTTAGCGACCAAATGGAAGGAGATGACGAGTTTTTCTTCTTCGTCTGATGATGATGCAACGGGGAACAGACGACAAATATTACTCGTGGGAGACTCGCTGACGCAACGAGGCTACGATTCAAAGAAAGGATGGGTGTCGAAACTCGCGTCTTCGTACGTCAGACGCGCGGATGTTATAAACAGAGGGTACTCCGGGTACAACACGAGATGGGTTTTGGATTTGATGAAAAGGAAACCGAAATTGTTTGTGAAAAAACCAATGCTGGTGGTTGTGTTTCTCGGCGCGAACGACGCCGCGGTGAATCACAAGCGCGAATACGCGGTTCCGCTCGAAGAGTACGTGAAGAATATGCGGGAGATATTGAATTTGTATAAAAACGTGCCGAGAATTGTCATCACGCCACCACCGATTATTGAAAAGGACCGGGTGCAACACGCGATGGAGACGACGGCGTTCGATACGCCGGATCGACTTTATCAACACACTGAGAAATACGCGGTTGCGGCGGAAAGAGTGGCGAGAGAAATGGGGGTAGGTGTGGCAGACGCGTTCGATACGTTTGAAAAGTTAGGCGGTGGGGATTTGAGCGCGTATTTTTCGGACGGGTTGCATTTTAGCGAAAAAGGCGAGGAGGTTGTGTACGCGTTAATCGTAGAAACCATAAAGCACACGTATCCGTGGATCGCCTCGGAAAAGTTATCCTTAGACGCGCCGTTGCACGGAGAGTTAGCCGAAAGAAATATTTAATAGCTATGTCATATGTAGTAGCGTGAATTGTTCTCTAGTATTCTGAATCTATTTTTCAGTATTAACTTATATCTAATGTTTCTAATGTTTCTATCGTCGCATTTGAGTAAACGCAGGTGAGGAAGTTTGTCCGGGAGGTTTTTGTTGCTGACTGCCAAAACCAGAAGCTTGTCCGAAAGCAGAAGCTTGCCCGAAACCAGAAGCCTGTACGAATCCGGTATTTTGTTGTTGTCCAAATCCAGCACCTTGTTGTTGCCCGAATCCAGTGCTTTGTTGTTGTTGTTCCCCGAATCCAGTGCTTTGTTGTTGTTGTCCGAAACCGGTACCTTGTTGTGCAAAACCAGCAGAAGGTTGTCCAAAACCGCTCGTTTGCCCGAAACTCCCAGAACTTTGTGGTTGTTGCTGCTGCTGATTGCCAAAACTAGACGCTTGCCCGAAAGCACCGCCTTGCTGTTGCGCTTGTTGCGCAAACGGATTAGAAGACGCTTGTTGCGCGGCTTGCGCAAAACCACCTCCACCACCACTTTGACTCGCCAGCGCGCCAAAACCGCCTCCGCCGGAAGCCGCCGCGGCGGCACCAAATCCAGTCGGTTTATTTGCAAAAGCAGCGAAACCAGACGTCGGAGCAGGCGTCGACGGGGCAGTAGCGGCGGCAACAGTAGTCGCTGCCGCTTGGCCGAAAGTACTCTGCGGTGTTGAAGAGCCGAACGCAGGCGTACCACCTCCAATCTTTGCCGCTTGGCCGAACGATGGAGTTCCCGTCAATGCTGCCGCGCCTCCACTCGTTGAAGGTTGACCAAAAGAAGATGTTGAAGTGGGCGTGCCGAAAGCTGCGCTTCCGCCTCCACCAATCGTTGCGGCTTGGCCAAAACCAGGCGTGCCAGTGAGCGCGGCTGCACCACCACCACCACCGCTAGATCCAAAACCAGTGCTCGTAGCAACGGCTCCTGTAGACGCAGGCGGATTCATACTACCAAACGATGAAAAAGTACCCGTACCCGGTACACCAGCCAACGAAGCGACAGGCTTTCCGAACGCAGGTGCCACCGTTGGTGCACCGGCCACGGTAGTAGTAGACGTAGGCACCGCAGACTTACCAAAAATTCCACCTACTGCAGACGTTGATGTCGTCGAACCTAAACCTCCAAAACTGCCAAAGCTCGACGCGACGTCTGTCACCGGAGCTTCAGCAGCTTCCTTTTCCTTGGCAAGCACCAACGGAGGTGCCAATTTCGGGGTTTCTGGAGGCGCTGAAAGTAGAGCGGACGTTTCACCCTCTTCTTTCCTCTTTGCTGGCGCCGCCGTCGCGAGCGATCCAAAGCTGAACACAGTCTTCTCACAGCTCGCACTCGCCGCGGCGCGTTGTAACGGTGGCGGTGAAGACTGAATGTCCTCTTCCTTCTCTTCTCCCTTACTATCATCCAGTTTTAACTCTTCGACAGATCCGAAGGCTTTGGATTTCGGGACGCTCGTTGCAATTGAAGAAGTTCCAAAGCCGAGCGGTTTCACCGCCGGCGCCGGCGCCAAGGATGCCAGCGTTACAGGAGCAGAAGCAACGGGAGGAGCAGGAAAAGTAGTAGTATCATCAGCACTTTCTTCCTTCTTCTCCTCTTTTTCTTCTTCTTTCTTCTTCTCGGGTTGGTTTTTAGCGATGCCGAAACTAAAGGCCGGCCTACTGTCGCCACCACTACTCGTCGACGATGGCGCAAAGCTGAATGCAGGTTTTGGCTTCTCCTCCTCTTCAATGGCTTCTTGAATTTTCGCTTGGTCTGCTTTATTTTTAGCCATGAAGTCTGCGCTCCACAAGTTCACCACTGGTTTCGCTGGAGTCACAGAGGATGCGGTGCTAGATGCCGTCGCTGCTTCAGGAGCAGCTGGGGCCGACGACGCCGAAAGACTCGGGAACAAAGGTTTCTTCGACGCTGCCTCTTCCTCGTTCGTCATTTTTTTTGGTGCCAAGGAAGGTGCAGTCAACGACGGTGGCGGAGGAACTTCCATTTTCTTCAGCGCTTCTTTCGGTTTCGACGGCGCCGCTGCGACAGGTGCTGAGAACGCCGGGAAGAGTGGTGCCTTAGCCGGCGCCGCCGCCCCTGGCGGTGGAGGAACCTCCACTTTCTTCGCGGCAGAAACAGGAGCAAAAGCAGAAGCAGATACTACAGGCGGCGCAGAAACTGTTCTCTCGATGCGCTTCGGAGGCATTCGCGGTTCTATGCGGCGAAGCGGTTGCTTCAAAACGTCTCGCTTCATTTCAGAGACTACGACTCGAGGTTGCTTGACGAGCGTTTTGATCGCGCGATCCATAGCTTCCTTGTGCGAAGTCGTCGGCACGTCCACTCCGAGACTATCGTCACCTCTACCTCTCGAGGCCGTTCCAGGCGTGCTAAACATGACACCAGACGATAACGCCGCTAAGCGTTGCTTACCGGGAGTTTCAATCGCATTTACTTCAACTCTCCCATCCTTCCCGACGCGCACGTCGGCGTCGTACCCAAACTCGCGGAGATCCGCAATAGTTGTTTCCAAACGTTCATTCTGATCTTCGATGACTTCTTTCTGCGTTTCGATTGCTGCCTTCAACGCTCTCGTGGTTTCTTGCGAACGACTCTGATTCATCGTCAAGACTGAATTTGAACTGCTGCTCCCAGCTGCCTTCTTGATGCGATCGAGCCGCTTCTTCTCGCGTTCGGCGAGATTTGTACGCACTTCGAAATCAGCCGCTCCTTGCGCGATGACATCCATTTCTCGCCGCAGCTGAGCTTTCAACTTTCGCAAACCTGTTGGGAGTTCCATATCTAAATCGACGATTTCAGTCAAATCTTCGTAGTCGGGATTTTGATTTTGGTTCTTCTCCAGATTTTCTTGTGCAGCCTCGATGAGACTTTCGAGTTCACATCGCATGGTTTCGTTCTGGCGGTCGCGCGACCAAAGTTCACCGATGGCTTCGTTTTGTAGCCTCGCGACGCGTTTTGTCTCCTGGATTTCATCTCGAGCTGAATCTCTGGCTTGCGTAGAAATATCAAAGTGTTTTTTTGAAAATTTCGCGCTCGCAGCGAATGCAGAATTTTCATTTTGAATCGCATCGCACGCGTCGTTACAGTCCGATAACATAGCGTCGCACTCAAGTTTCGCGTTTTCGAAATCATTCGCAATAAGTTTGAGAGCATTTGCAATATCTTTTGACGCACTCACACCTGAAGCGGCTGAGGTCTTTGGAACACCTTCCAACTTTTTACCCCAAGAAGGTAAAGGCGAAGCCTTCGGGTCCATCGGCGCTAACGCCTTCGAATCGTCGGCGATTTTTGTTACATCTATAGACCGCATCACTGGAACTGGTGAAGCAGTACTCGCCTCTCCGCTACTTGTTGCAGAAATTTTCTGCTTTGGCGTAGTTTCGATTTCGTGCTCCTTCAAAAACAGTTGTTTTAACTTTTCGCGCGCCGCAGCTACGTCTGAGATTTTACCAAGCGAGAGTTGCTCCAAGAGTTTCGTAGGATCATCCGCGAGCGCTTCGAACGAGGTAGGAGCGGACGGAGAAGAAGGAACTGCGGACGTTGGTGTTGTTCTTGATGGCGGCGCTGCTCTAGGTGGCGTCGGATCTGGTACTGGAGTTGGCGGCGGGACGTTGTCTCTTTCTTTTTCTTTTTCTTCGTTTTCCTTTTTCGAGTCTGCCGCCGGCGTCGAAGGAACGCCAAAACTAAACGCAGGTTTCTCCCCTGTCGCGGGTGGACCAAAGCTAAATGCAGGTTTCTCCCCCGTTGCGGGTGGAACAAAGCTAAACGCCGATTTCGGTTTCTCCTCCTCTTCGTTCGCTTCTTGAACTTTCGCCTGATGTGCTTTGTTTTTCGCCAAGAAATCGGCACCCCACAAGTTTTTAACCGGCGCTGGAGCTTCTACTTTTTCTTCATCTTCTTTTTTTTGCGGTGCCGCCAACGTTTGTATTTTTACCGGCTCTTCTCTGGGAGTCTTTTCAATCCTGTACCCGGGCGGCTCTGTCAAACACGCCAATCGAAAGCATGCAATGCGTCCATCCGACGTGGAAAGGATAACTGTCGGTCCTAGGGGTAAGTCACCAGCACCGCCGTCGGATGGGTTCAACATGGCCCCGCACGAGGCGCCGTAATCCACCGCGACGCCAGAAACAAAATTATTCTCGTCGTCGAAAGCTAAAGGGATCGTGCAAAAGCACCTATCGTCGTCGATTTCTAAAATGCGACACGGTTCCGATGCGGATGTGGACACGAGAAGCACTTGGTTATCCCACGCGCGCGCGTGCGCACACAACGCGACATCCCAACCATTAATTGGGACGACGTGCAAAGGATTCCCAGTCGCCGCGTCTTGCGTGGGATCGATATCGAACCCTCCGCCTAATTTGCTCGCCGTCCACTGGCCGTCCTTCTTCCTCAACGCAAGCAATCTGCACTCATCTTCCCCGTTTAATGCAGAAACTAAAACCAAATCGTCGCTGTTTTCGTTTGGAAACGCAATCGATTCGATTTGCTTTACGTCGTTCAGATTCACAACGTCTTCCCCGACGAATACCGAGCCCTCCGCGTTTGCGTACGCCAACGCATTCGTCTTTGGATGACACGCCGCGCACTCAACGCCTCCACCTGCCACCTCTTCCGTCCCGTTCCGAATCAACGATCCACATTCAGTGACAACAACATAGCTCATACCATCCTCTTTCTCCTCCCAAACGAACTGTTTTACCTTTTTCGTCTTCGTCGTACCTTCCTCTCGTCTCGACACCGCGCCTTTACCGACGACGTCGTAAAACTCCAAGACGTCATCATCGTCTCCATCCTTCTCGCCACTGACAACGACCGCGACGACACCTTCGCTTTTCGGTTTCACGCTCACTATTTTCACGTTTCCTTTTACGACACCTTTAGTATTCTCATTCTTCTCGTCCGACGACGACGATGAAAAGAGTATCGCTTCGCTCTCTTTCCTCCCTTTCAGTCCCATCACTTCCTTCCCTACCTCGTCCACATCAAACGCTCTTACCTTATTCTCATCGTCCACGTGCACAATCGTTCCGTATCTTACGGATAAACTCATTTGTCTTTCTTTGCCTCTCGTGAAGCTTTCCTCGGCTTCTCTGAATCTGTGCACAGACACCGCGCCGCAGTTGGAAAACACGAACGGGCCGACGGTGGATGATTCTTCATTTTCTTCCGTTTGTTTGATTTGTTGCATCATCTTCTAATTCTTCTTCTTCTTCGCTTTATATTCAAAACAAAACAAAAACTTCTCTCTCTCTTTCACTTCTTCTTCTTCTTAATTCAAGTTTCGGAAAAAGGGGGCTTACGAGGGAGAAAGGACAAAGGAACTCTCGTAAAAAGCTTTCGATGATTCTTTGAAAGAAGGAGTTCACTCCTCTAGAGTTTATGAAGAATGAGGAGCTCCAGAGAGAAACAAAACCAAAAAATCGCTCAAAAAAAACATTTGATACCCTAAACGCAACAAAAGAGTCGAGGAACACCAAAAGAGTTTTTTTAGGGGAAACGCATCAGAAGAAACAACCTTCCATTTGAGAGAAAAAGAAAGAGAGACTTTGCGCTTTGAAAAGAGAAAGAGTTTTCAGAGCGCGTCGAGAGAACCGCGCGTGACTCTCTCTCTCTTATATCTCGAGAGACAGAGAAAAATCGAACAAAAATGGAAGAAGAAAACGAAGAACGACGACAGGAAATCCAGGACCCGAACATCGTCCTTTCCAACGACCTCTCGTCCTATCGAGTCTTCTCGGAACTCTGGAACGTGGACTGCGAGCGATACCATTTAATCGCGTTACTCGGCTCTGGCTCGTACGGTACCGTGGTGAAAGCGTACGATAACGAGCACAAAGTCTTCGTCGCTTTGAAGCGCATCGGAAACGCGTTGTATTCGAAACAAAATGCGAAGAGGACTCTGAGGGAAATAGTCGCCTTGAATAGAGTTTCGCACCCGAACGTGGCGGAACTTTTGGACGTGTTCGTGAAACCGGCGACGACGGGTGCGAGGAAATTTATAGGTGGGAAGTTCGTGGCGACGAGTTTGGACGTGTACTTATCGTTCGAGTTAGCGGAAGGCGGAGACTTGTATAACTTGCGCGGGCAGATGGACGGCGAGGAGGTAAGGTCGCTGATGAAACAGTTGGTGAGCGCGTGCGGGTATTTGCACGAGAATAGGATTTGGCACAGGGATTTGAAGAGCGCGAACGCGTTATTGGGGAGTTTACGAGCGATTGGTGAGGGCGGGAGAGTGATTAAGATTTGCGATTTCGGGAGCGCGAGAGGCGCGCCGCCGAGAGGCGGGTGGAGAGACAGCGAAGAAGACGGAGGAGGGGAGAGAAACGGAGGATGGACGTCAGAAGAAGAAGAAGAAGAAGAAGAAAAACGAGAAGAAGAAGATGAAGATATGATGCAAGACCAAGAAACAACAGAAAGGCGGAGGAAGATTGCATCCTCTTCGCCGTCGAAGAGAATGAAGAAAAGCGGCACGTTTGGGAGTTCGAATTTAACAGGCGTCGTCGCGACGCCATGTTATCGCGCGCCAGAGGTTGTGATGAATTCAGGCGTTGGAGCGTATACCGCTGCCGTGGATATTTGGTCGTTAGGGTGCATATTTGCGGAGCTTCTGCGACGCGAAATGCACTCCGCGGGCGCTTTGAACAAAAAGTTGCAAGTGCAACCGCTCTTTCAATTCGACGACGAGTTCGTGGTGTTCCAAACCCCTAAAACGTACGAACAGATTGAAAGCGACGACAGTCGACGTTCCATGCAGTTGGACAAGTATTTCGATACGATTGGCACGCCTGGTTGGTTTGATATTGAAAGTTTGCCCGCGGAGAAATGGCGTCGATACTTGTCAAAAATGACCGGACGGGCCGGGATGTTGCACCAAATATTTTCCGGCGTAGATGCAGACGCGCTCGATTTACTCACGCGCATGCTCGCGTTCGACCCGAGACGCCGACCCTCGTGTGAGGAGATTGCGCACCACGCGTACTTTCAAAAAGCGTTTGAAAGCGGTGGTGCGCCGCACGAAAACCAAGCCATGTTGCTGGAACAACAGAGGAGGAGGCGACATCAATTGGCCACTGAAAACGTCTCGAAAATTACCCTCGGCGACGGCCCTCCGGAGAATCAGCAACGGCAACAACAGGAGCTCGTGTTCACGCCAATCTCGGAAGCTATTCCGGAAATCTCCCCTCGCTCGCGCTCACAAAACAAAAGCAAACGTTTTTGTGATCTCCGTCACCCGGGCGATGCCCTCGCCGCGCTCGAGCGTGCCTTTGAAACTGTCTCTTTCCAAGCGGATACGGAAAATAACGGCGACTGGTCGGAAATCTTCAAAAAACTCTTCGAAGACGAAATCGAATTCGGCACGCGGGAGAAACAAAAACGGTTCAACCGCTCCTACAGCAACAGAGACCTCGTCAACCAACGGTTTTTAGGCGCCGGAGACAGCACCGACACACCCGACCGCTCGCTCACCGCCATGTTCCCCTCTATCTTCCGCGGCCTCGCCGCCAAAGAATACACCGGCGAAGCCGAACGCAAACCCGAAGACGAAGCCGAAGACGCCAACGTCGGCGTCCACACCTCCCGGTTCTATGAGCGCGACAGGATGGCCGATTGGACGCCCCAAATGCAGTGCGCGGAAGACAACGTCATGGTATCCGATGCCGGAGAAGACGGTGGCGGTGGTCGTCTCACGCCTTCGCAGCAAAAATCTTTCGGCGTGTGGGGCGTGAGCGTCGGCGGGAGTAATCAGCAAGAGAAAGACGCGCTCGCAAAGCAGCAGCAAAGATAAACGTAGACGAATAAGTTCCCCGAGAACAAGAGAACAAGAACAAGAAACGAGGAATTCACGGGGAAACGCGTGGTTGTACTATTAAAATTTTGTACCCTTAGTACGAGTAAAAAAAATGTTGTGCTTTCTCCTTTGTGATCGATCTTTTTTCCAGCAAAGCAGCTTCCAAAAAATTAAAAAAAAAACGTCATCGTTGCGAACACGAGTAGACACTTTTTATTACGTAATAAACATGGCTAAAGGGAACAAGAAGAAAGCGAAGAAGAGGGCGCAAAAGGCAGTCGGTGGTGCCGCTCCGACGACGACGACGACGACTGGTGGTGGTGGTGCCACTGGTACGACGACGACTATTCCCAAGCCTTTGAATGATTCGAACAAGATGACGCCAAAATCGGGCCCGGTTCCCCCTTCGCCTTCCAAACCGATTCGATTACCGTCGCCGGAACAAGCGGCGTCTCTGGAAAAGCTCCAATCTTTCCCGACGCCGACGAAGAGTAATGGCAAAGACGTGGAGAAGACGCCGGAGTACGTGTGGAAAGCGCCGTACGAACCCGGGAGCGCGTGGGCGGATCAAGTGGATTCAGATATGTTTAAACGAGGAGAGAAGAAGAGCGGCACGAATACTACTCCGGGCGCGGCGGCGTCGCCATCTCCGGGAGGGAAGCGATTGTCGATGACACCACAATCTGTCGCGATGGAGAATTTGACGGAAGCCAGTCTGGGGAAGATGGAGAGAGTGATCGCGGAGGCGACGTCGCCGGCGAGGATTCCGGACGCGAAGAAGGCGCCGTCGCCGCCTGCGGCCGCGATGAGACAACCGTCACCGTTGAGCAGACAGTCGCAGCCGCAATATGCTCAGCAGCAGCAACAACAACAATATCAGTCACAACCGAAAGTTCCGACGCCGCAGAGAAAGGCGCAAATCGAGAGAAAGTCGTTCATCGAGAGAACGTTCACGCCGGCCAAGGAGAAGTTGGATAAAAATCCGTTGATTGCGGAAATCGTTCGTGAACGCGAGGAAGCGGCAAAGAAACAAGACAAGACGAGTGGAAATAAGAGTGGCGGCGAGAAATCGTTTTTGGAGAATACTTTGGCGAATTTGAAGGAGAACAAAATTGCGGCGATTGGGATCGGGGCCGGCGCGGTCGCGTTCTTGGTGAAGACCATGGGTAAAGGACAACAAAAATCGCGCGCTTAAACTGTGATTGAGTGTGTGTTTATGCTCCGCTGCTATAGTAAGCAATAAATACTTAGTAACGTCGTCATCATTGTCATAAAAACGAAATGCCTACGAATCTATAAAGCATGGGTACCACTATTTCATGCGGTTTCTTTGATCTCAAACCGCCGCTACTTTCTCTTCCTGTTCGTCATCGATATTGTGCACGTTTACCGCGGATTGTTTCGCCAACTCGGCTTCGTTCCGCCAATTCACCCGCGATACCATCACTGCCAGCGTCGACCCACTGGCAATCACACCACCCATTAAACCGATCCAAATACCTTTCGCGCGCAAGGAAGTTGCAAACGCGAGCGACGTGCCCAAGGTCACGCCAACCGCCCACAACGCAACCATGTTTGTTATCGCCAAAATTCTCTGCCTCCCGCACGCCCTCAAGACGCCATTACAAATCCCAAGCAATGCGTCAAACACTTGAAAGGTTGCAGCGAGTGGCGATAAAACAACCACTAAATCGGCGATATCTTTATCTCCATCCGTATACGCGTTGCCAATATGTCGTGCGAAAATAGCAATCAACACCGAACATATCGTCATCCACGTCAAACCGACAAAGATGTATAAACTCGCAGCCGTTTTAGCGATGCGATATTTCCCCATACCTAACAAATTCCCCACTCGGATGCTCGCGGCGATACCGAAAGCCATCGGACCAGTCATAAACGTTAACCCACACACAGATAATAAGGCATTGTGCGCGTCCAGCTCCACCTCTCCTAGTATACTCGCCGTGATTACCGTCACCTCAAAAGCCCAGGCTTCCGAGGCGAGCATCAAACCACCGTGAAAACACAAACTCGTCGCGCGTTGAAACATCTTCTTGGTGATATTTTTCTTCGCCTGTATCCACTCTTCCCACTCCTTTTTCCTATCTTCTCTCGTTTCGTACACTAAACTTCTCGACGCGCTGTACATCCCTAGAAATATCAGATTCACCAACCTTGAAATCGTCGTCGCGATGGGCGCGCCTCTTAAACCAAAATCCAACGTGTGTATAAACAACTGATTTAATCCAACGTTCAACATTAAAGTCATAAAGCTCGTTATTCCAACTGGATTCACCCTACCCTGCATTTGCAAATACTTTTGATACACCAAACTCCAGGACATAAACCATAACCCCGGGAATAAAATAACGCACGCTCTCCCGACTTCTCTCGCCACCGCGTCCGGGCGTTTCAACGCGTCCCGCACGATCGCTTCCGCACTGAACAAAAACGCCGCGGCTGGGAAACACGCCAACGTGATGAGTAAAAGGACGAGAAGAGTCCAACTTTTCACCGCTCTCGCGTCGTTTGCGCCGTGCGCTTGACTCGCCAACGTGTCCATCGCCGACGTTAACCCCGCCAAGAAATACCAGCACAAAAGAAACAAGACCGTGAACAACGAACCGACTTGCATTTCAAATCTCCCTAACCTCCCGACGTAAATCAAATCGCACGCGAGCATGATTTGTTGCGACCCCATTTGGAGAACGATAGGCCACGTCAGACGTGCTAAGTGTTTCATCTCCGTGGGGATGATGGGGGACCCGCCGTCATCATCATCATCAATCATCATTTGCGTGTCCGCTTTTTTGCTTCTCTTTTTGTCGCCGTCATCATCAGTCATTTCCGTAATACTACTAATAAATATAAAACTGCGTCCAACGCGTCGTCTCTCCGTTCAAAAAGAAAGACAAGACGAAAACGTCTGTCTCTCTCACCCGCGCGCTCTGTCTCTCTCCTCTTTCGATTTTATTCGTCGTTTATTAAAGTACGCGCGTATGTATTGTATTTACATATTCTGAGGTAAAAATTATCCAAAAACAGCAAAACTTTTCCCACAAAAAGAGAACAAAGAAAAAGAGAACAAAGAAGAAGAAGAGGACACGAGGACACGCGGTTTCGAAGATGATGAAAAGAGCTTTTCACGTGCGCTCTGTCCTGTTTTTGGTGTTGTTATTCCTCTCTTTGGAGGCGGCGACCCTTGATTCTGGTGTTGGTGTTGCTGCTGCTGATGTGAATGATGAGAATGCTAACAACGGAGGAGGTCATGATGATTTCTGGGGAAAGAAGACGATCGAGCGCGATTTAGAGCGATTCTCCGAGCACTGCGACGCGATTTTCGGCGCGCACCAAGACCGATGGTTGAAACTGTACGAGACGAACGAACGGGTGCTGACGATTGACGCGTCGTGCTCGGAACGCGCGAACGGGATTGGGAACTATCTCGGCGATTTTTTAGCCTGGTTCGCCTGGGGGATGGCCTCGGAGAGAGCGGTGTACGTTCGGTTTACGGATTGCGGCGACGAGGAGCACGGGCGATTCGTCCAGGAAAGGGCGTTTGATTCCAAAGCCAGGAGAGAGGTGAAAAGAGACATGAGGAAGAGGAATAAAGAGGAAGAGAACGTCATGGCAGCGAGCAAAGGTCAAGATGAAAGCGAGACGATGGAAAAGTTAAGAAGAAGGAGTAACAGTCGACGGTTATCTTCGTCGTCGAGAAAGCTTTTGCAGAGGGAGGCGGTGACGTCGTTGTTGAACGATAACGAGGGAGCGCAAAGACGTCAAGAGGAGATGTTTGAGAGAGAAAGAGAGGAGATGATACGAGGTGAGCAAATGGAGGCAAACAGAGAACGAGCGCGACTCGCAGAGGAGAGAAGACAAGAAAGTACAGTCATGGATAACGACTCTCGAGAAGAAACGCCAGAGGAGATGCAGATGCGCCGCGAGAAAGAACGAGAATCTCTGGTAGAGGAAGAGAAGGCGTTGGATCAATCGATGGAAGGCACCGCGTTGGATGGATCTGGGTCTGCCTCGAGCGAAGCAGAGTTGTCGCAATCTCAGCGCAACAGAATTCATACTTACGAAAACGATCGCCACGAATTGGCAGAGAAACGTCTGAAAGAACTACGACGGCCGTTAGGTCCTAGGCCACAGGTTATGCAAGATTTGGAGGACCGCGAACGCGATTTGGCGGGACGTACTTCTGGCATGGCTGGCGCGGATCTCGCGATGCCCCCGATTGATCATCGCGTCGTTGACGGTAACGAAGAAGAATTACCACCGATAGATGATGTCAGCAGCTCTGTCGTGCCAGGAGAGGGTGACGATGTTCCCGCCGCAAATGGTGATGATGCTAGTGAAGATGGCGGGAATAACAATGACAACAACGAAACGCCGGCGGATGAAGGCGATCCCGAACAAGCTAAGTTAGAGCGCGAGAATAGATTGAAGCAAGAATTAGCCGATCGTGCACAAGCCGATAAAGAGGAAGCGGAGGATCGCAAGCTTCGAGACATGGAGCACGAAGGCGAGCACGAAGATTGGAGCTTCCTGAACGAAGAAGTCAATCATAAATCGCAGTGCAAAGAAGAAACGAGAGCGTTGACGTGTCAAGACAGAGCGAACATGGGTTTGTACTTTCAACTTCCCAACGGTAAATCCTGGAACCTGGACACGAAAACGCGTAAGCGAATCTTTGAATCTATCGGTCGCGGCCCGAAACAAGTCATCTCCCCGGATGATTTCTCGAAATCTACGAACGAAACGTTCGGGATGCTAGAAAATATGCTCATGAACGCGCATCCTTGGATTGAAATCAAATTACACACATCCGGACAGGATCATGGATTGATTCCTGGGTCAACGCAGTCATGCGCCACGGAAGGTGGCGGTGAAAGTTCGGGAGCTGGTACTGAGTTTTGCGCGGACGTCGCTCAAGCGGTGATTGGATTAGGCTATATTCGTTTAGCGAAGAAGCTCGAAGTTTCGTTATTCAATGAACCGCAGGAAGGCACGAAAGAATTTTTCAACTCGGCGAACTACGCGACGTATGAAAACAAGTTCGCGCACCAAAAAATACGAGGATGTTTGTGGCATCTAACCTCGAGACCAACAGATCGACTCGCGAGCGTTTTAATGCCGTACATTAATAAATTCGAAGAATTTGATGCCGTCGGCGCAGTCCACATTCGTACTGGCGATTGGTCGAATGAAAATACGCCTTCGACACTGGACCAACACGATGGCCGAGGCACATTCGAGGAAAAGGTTGCCAGCGTCGACGCATTGTTACAAAACGCAGGCACGAGTATCGGAGAATTGAAGACCGGATCGGCGGAAAAACGATTCGATGCCTTCAACGCGTTGATTAAAAAAGGTGGATTCACGAGGACGAATAAGGATACCATTATATCTAAGTCCTGTCCGAAAATCAACGGCGGTGACTATTTCACGCTCGGTGAACCAAACGATGCCGGCTTATCCCCGTACTTTACGTGCATCGGAAGAGCCGCGCAAAAAGCGGCGACAGATCGCGCCACGGAAGGTAAAGGGAAATTTGGTTTGTATGTCTCAACCGATTCACCGTATTTGAAAAAATTAACCTCCGAGTTGACCGATTTGAAAGATATCGTCGTCGGATGCATTGGCACGTGCGAATTTCATCACGCAGCGCACGGTGCGAACGAACATATTGACCCAGAATTTAACGACGACGTCTTGAGCGACGATTACGTCGACGATTACGGTAGCGAAGAAGAAGGAGCTCCTCCGATTGAGCCTGCGGATGTTAACATCAATAGCAAAGATCCCTTCGTCATGTCCTTCGTGGACGCGTATATCCTTGGTTTAACCGACCACAACATCCAAGTGACGGCATCGACGTTCGATATGGTCGCTCAAAGAGGGTTCGGACACGGTGGCGTGCCGCAAAATTTAGAAGACAACGGCTTTAGTTTACAAGGCGCCTACAAGCCGTGGTCGAACAAACACTTACCGATTTGTGAAGCGTGCGGGTTGACCAGAGACGATATGGATAACGAAGGTTCCGCGTGCCAAATGGCTGGCGAAGCTATTTTTGGCATCGCGGACGACGCGAAGTTCGCGGAGATGTTCAAGTCTTCAGAAAAATCAGAGGCGCGCGCGTCCTCGAAAAGAGGAGGCGTCGCGGGCGCAGTTGGACAAAACAAAGTAGAAGAACTGGTCGAGGAAGAGAAGGAAAATATGATTCCAACCACCAGCGATTTTACCTCCGGCAAGCACGCAAGATCAAGGACCCATACGAACGCGATGCGAATAAATGAAGGAGAAAAAACAGAAGAAGAAGAAGAAGTAGGAGTAGCAGAACAAGAAGAAAAGAAAGTAGTAGAGGAAGAAAAAAGTGTCCCGAGGAGCGCGGAACCGGTCGCAGCAGCAGTAATAGCAGAGGAAGAAGAACCGCCTCTGGATGAAGCCGCCAGCGAATCTGAAAGCGTGAAAGAAGAAGAAGAAGAAGCGGAAGAAGTCATCGAAGCCAAAGCCAAAGAAATAATCGCCGAGAGAGGCGAAGAAGAAAAAGAGAACGAGGAGGAAGAAGAAGAAGAAAAAACAGAACAAGAACTCGCGAGCGATATCACACCGGGAGGAGAAAGAGGAGGAAAAGGAGGCGAAGAAGAAGAAGAAGAAGAACGCCCACCCGAGGAGGATTCCGACGGCGGCGAAACCAACGACGAGATGGTCGAAGAAGAAGAAGAAGAAGAAGAAGAAGAAGAAGAAGAACGAGTCCCGACAGAGGCGGTGCGAGAAGAACAGTTACCTCCATCGCTCGACGACGTTTTGGAAGAAGAAGACAAAGAAAACGAAGCCGACCCGATACAGACTTGGAAAGAACAACAACAACAACAACAACAACAACAACAACAACAAGAGTTTCTAGAGCAAGAAGGAGCGGAAAGCGCCGATTATTAACACAGACTATTACGAAGTAACTCTAGACCAAGAGTAGTACGAGAGCCATCACTTCTTAGGAGCTTAAAAATTGTGAGAGAAAATATCTTTATCCAAAAATTAATTGTGCGTCAGAAAAAAAGGCGGCTCTTTGCTCTCTCTCTCTTTCTCTCTCTCTCTCTCTCTCTCTCTCTCTCTCTCTCTCTCTCTCT
>Ga0257106_1000625_pt1 | contig 20146 bp, 25 predicted proteins | sample LP_taG_3_FD_190177 | JGI IMG/M metagenome (GOLD analysis project Ga0257106, IMG submission 190177) | Marine microbial communities from Northeast Subartic Pacific Ocean, Canada - LP_J_2011_P26_10m | ecosystem: Environmental > Aquatic > Marine > Oceanic | place: Canada: Northeast Subartic Pacific...
TCGGATCGTCAGCACAAACCCTCTGAACAAATGATTTGAAATCATTGTCAACCGTTTCGGATTCCATAAAATTCCGCTTGATTATTTGATCGTCCCAAATGTAACCGTCGCAATCAATAAATTCAAGCAATTTTTTATTGTCTTTTTGAACCTCAACAACACCGTTTTGATAATAAAGAAAACATTTGTCTTTCGTGTCCTGGATCATTTCAAGATCGATCGAATCCAAAAAAGACAAATATAAATCTTGAAAGTACTTTGTTGATGACGCAAGAAAGTTCCAAATTTTCAATTCCTCTTTGTCAAAAAGATAATTCAAAACAAAATCTTTAATTTTTTGCGCTGAAGACGTTTTCACGATATTCGAACTAATATGAACGAAAACTGGCGAATCGGCTTTTTCTGGATAGTACTTATAGAAACCCGACGTTTCCAAAAAGTGTTTGAATAATATGTTGTCAATCACAATCCTTTGACCCGTCTTCCCTTCAATGATTTGCCAAAATACAATTTCCGTTGAATTCTCTTTGATATGTTTGATCGTTTCATCGTCAACGGTTGGTGTCGCTTTTTTTATTTCTTCAGCCGAAACGCCTTTTTTTACTTGCAATTCAATTTTTCTGAATGTGTCGCGGTCTTCAAAATACTTTGTCCCGTGTTCGTTTCGTTTCTTGTATGCTGAACGAATTGTTGTTGTGATTTCGTGATCTTTCATTGCACCGCGAACCACGTCATGCATGATAATTGATTCCGCAATGTTTTGATTGATTCCGTAATTGTTTAACGCTGAAGCCAAAATGAATAAGTTGTTGTTTCGGTTTCCGTCAACAAGTCCATATTCACGATTCCACCAAACAAGAAGCCGATCGGAAATTTGCTTTGTGTCTTGAAGAATGATTTGCGGTTCGCGTTCAAAAAATGAATAGCCTTGTTCGGAATGTTTTTTTGTCCATTCCTTTGAATCGTTATTGATGAAAATTGTTGGATCATAAGATTCGTAACAAACGCGAGAAACATTTTTGCAAGACGTGTCAAAAAATTCACAATCAAAATGTTTTTCCAATGCGGTGAAATAAAGTTTGTGTTCTTCCTTGTCGCATTTCGGAATCTTGACAATCATTTTCAACCCGTTTCCGCTTGGTGACGTGAAGACCGCCATTGTAAATTCGGACGCTTCCAAAGTATCGCGCCACGTTTGAAAAATGTCATCGTCTGGAAACCCGTCGAAATCAAGACAAATCAAACCCGAATGTTCTTCAAGTGCGTCATCTTTTCGTTGGTTGAATTTGCCCGAAAACAAGAAACAAGGTAGTTTCTTTTTTAGATCGTTTCGTTTTTCTTTGTCGGTTTCGTTTCGGATTGATTCCAAAAGTTCTTTTGATGAACCGTTTTTGATTCTTGTGAAGACCCGTTCCACATCTAAGTGAAACGCCCCACATTTCGGATTGAATAAATCCTTGTAACAAGTTATAGTCATATTAATTTAAAGTTGCGGTTTTAAATATAATGTTTTTTTATTGATTTGTGACGCTTGCATTCTGTTTGTGACGGGTTGTTGACGCTTAAACTTTTAAAGTATCACTTCAATCCGTCTGGTCTTAACTGTCTATTATTTACTTCTTTATATTATTATTTTCTATTTTGACGGCTAAAAAAAAGAAAAAGAATAAAAAAGAAAAAAGAAAAACAATAAATATAAAGCTAATAAGGGAATAAGCGTCAATGCGTCATTTTGTTAATTCTTGATTGATCTTTTCCAGGAATTCCATTGTTGGAGGAAAACACGTGTCAACATCGTTTTGAATCTTTTTATTGGAGTGCGTCACGGTTGAATGATTAATTTTCATAAAATCACCGATCGCGTTGTTTGACAAACTTGTATTTTTTCGCGCATAATGACAAAACATTTGACGAACCCAAAGAACTTGACGGTCTTTCGACGTTCTTATACTTTCGCGGTCGATTTTAGCGACTTTCGAGAATGTTCCAAGTATTGACACTAAACTATTGTTTGAATGCTTTAGATCGCGTTCTTTCATCAACAAACCGTGTGCATCTTCAAAGTTCAAACCCCTTGTTGCTAATAAATGGATCAAGCGCAAATCAGATTTTGTATAAATCCCGCTGATCACTTTGTTTCTTTTACTCATTTTTTTATAAAATTAAATTATCACAAACATTCTTTTCACCAAATCCAACGAATGATGGTATTTGTATTTCCTATTAAACAACATTTTGATATTTGTCTTTCCAGAATGTTTCGTAAAGATTTGCGAAGACTTAATTTGTCTTTGAAACCCACCTTTAACGATAACAACGCCGTCTTTGATGTCAGCTGGAAAGATTGGATCGAAACGGATTGACATCACGTCAGCCGTTTCACCAATTACACCTTCAATCAATCCGATCATTTCTTGTTTGATTTCGCCTTCTTTTAAGTTTGCGACAAAAACAACATCGCCTGGAAGCGGTTTTTGGTTTTTTATGTTAGAATGTATCATTTGCAATTCCTTCGTTTGTGTTAACTTTTTCAATAAATTTCAACAATTTGTTTTTGAATTCGTTTATTTCGTTGCTCCAATCTTCGCGCGTCACCGTTATAATGTGAAGCGGTCGCGCCGTGAATCTTGGATCGTATGAAACAAAATACATCGTTTCAATCGTGTCCACTATTGTAAAATAATGTAAAAGTTGTTGTTTGTATTCAGCGGGAACGCGGTTTGTTATAATGTATTCAATATGTTTTTTTGAATCTGGACACTTTACTTCAACACCCGCCAACGGATTTTCTTGATCCATGATCAAACCGTCGGGCGACAAATGGCAATTCGGAAAGTTTTCGTTTGTTACCATTCCGAAATGTTCAACATCAAGTTCCATGAAGTCGCGAAATTCAGCGATTGCGATTGGTTCAAGATCAATTCCCCTTTGCATCGCTTCCGAAACAAATGAATCTTGGATCATTCCCGTCCCACGTTCAGCAATCAATTCATACATTAAACTTGTATTTGTAGACGAAACAACTTTTTTCGCCCGTGTTCCTCCAATTGAACCTTGTCTGATTTGAAACCAATCTTCGGTTCTTTGCTCTAAGTTTTTATGCAATTTCATTTTTCATGTTGTTTTTGGCGGTTAATACTTCTTTGTTGTTTCTTTCGTCGTTCGTCAATTCTTTCCAGACTTTTTTCATTTCGTCAAGATCAAGACAAGATTCGATTCTTGCGATTGCTTCCGTTGGATCGATTTCAACTTTTGGTTTATATGCTCTAATTCGAAGCGCGTCAGTTGTTTCACCAAACGCCGTCACTTTTTCAGTTCCAAGAACAATTTGTTTTCCGATCCATTCTTCAACGTACGGTGTTCCGTGAACCGTTTGGATCATTTTTGCGTTGGTCTTGTTTAAAATCATTCCCTTTGCGTCTTCCTCGAAATAACAAACCATGCAAGATTCATCGCGTCCAGATTGACCCTTGACCATTTCTTGTTGTGTTCCTTTGATTGTCAATGTCCAATCTTCACCGTTTTCCAATGAATATGCTCCAAGATATTCGTAATTGTGCATTGTCTTCCAATGCGTCTTCGTGTTTTCCATTTTAAGTTGCGTTTAAAATTAGTAATAAAATAAAAGTAATTATAAATATGTTACTGAACAAAATTATATAATTGTTTTTTTAAATTTCAATTTCAGTTCCGTTCGATTTGCGGACAATTATTGTTGCGTCGCATAGTTCACAAAACTTTTTAAATTCCGACAATTGAATTGTTTCATCGCGGACCGTCCTATGAAATGCGGTTGCGTGTTTTCGCAATTGTTCCGCGATTGAATCAACCGTGTTCGGTTCAGCTATTTTGTTGAATTGTTTTTTCATGTTTTTTTGTTTAGGTCAATGAACTGTCAAGACTATTACTGTAAAGAATGCACGAATTGTTTTCGTGATCAATTACAACCGTGTCGATTGCCAGACAAACACGGTTCAAATCTTTGGTTTCTATTTTTGTTTTTCCTCTTTGCCACTTGTTAAAAGTCTTCAATATCTCAATTGCTTCTTTCAGTTCCATTTGTTTTTCTGTGATGTGTTTAGTTAATGTTTTTTTAAGTCTTCAATTATTTTTTGATATTGTTCAATGATTTCATCTTTCGTTTTTGAAACTTCAATCCACCCTTGAATTGTTTTGTCCTGGTCATTGATGTGATTTTCTAAACCATCAATTTTGCTTTTTATATATATATCCATTTTGTAAATTTTAAAGGTGTTGCATATTGTACCCGTCCCCAACCATTTCGTCAAGATCGTTATTTGTAATCGATGACCATCTTTCACAAATCTTTGTGACATCGCGTCCGTCAAGTTCGATCGTTTCGATTTCAAGTGTTGTCATCGGCGGTGTGAAATAATCACCTTCACAATGGTCCATGTTGACGTGTGCGGTCAATTCTTTGTCATCTATATAAATAATTATTTGAATATCCATTTTAATTGCGTTTAAATATTACTAAAAATAAAATACATGATCATTGTCGCGAAAATTAACTTTGCGATTCTGTTTTCCGTTTCTTGTTCTTTTCTTGTCTTCATAGCGTTTTTTTTTAAAGATAATGATAATTAATATACTGAACAAATTTATATACCAATAAAATAAAACAAAAAAAAGCCACCCCATAAAGGATGGCTAGTAAAACGCAACTTTAACCCACTAAGAAAACAGACTAAATAAGTAAGTCGATCAATTGAACGACCATTTCTTTTGGGATGACCCCACAAATTAACAAGACCGCGATAATTATCAAAACCGCGATTTTGTATTTCATTTTTATTATTCTTTTTTCTTTGACACCTTCAGCAACTTCGCCAACAATTTTGTTTGTTGTTTCTTTGCTGAAAAGATTCTTTGTTAATTTTATTAATCCAAGTAATTTCATTTTATTATTTTATTTGGTAATGTGGACAATCCCGCCATGATGACCAATTTCCGCCCCATGAAATTTTCACGCCTTCCAACGCTCCCGCCTCAAGAATAACCGACGCAACTTTGTAAAAAAGAAAATCTTGTTCGATTGATGGCATTTCGTAAAAGTTGATCCCTTTAATGTATGGAATCACGTCAATCGCTAAACCGCTTTGATGCTCCGACTTTTTTTCAAACCCGTCGCATTTTGAAACACCATCCGAAAACAAATCGTTTTGTTGATCGGCGGTTCTTATTCCCCCCATCCAGGGAATAGTCATGTCAATCCCGTCTTTCTTGCGTGACATTATTCGAATCGCGCGAAACAATACCCGAATGATTCGAGGATCAACCCCGTCCATTCTTTTGATACTTGTTTGACCCCATTGAAAATTTTTCGACATATAGTAAATTTAATAAAATAAAACTAATTTATTTCTTTTTTCTTTTTTTATTGAAGAAACGCCAGAAAACAAAAATTGATGTTCCGATCGATAAGAATGAATTGATCATTGAAAAAAACTTGTCCGTTTGATCGATCATTGTTGGTGACGAAGCCTTGATTGATACGTTCACGGTCGGCAAAGAATCGGAAACAAAAAGAAAAAAACATTGAACCCCCTCGAATTGAAAGAATAAACCAATCGACAAGGCAAGTAAAGAAATGAATTCTTCTGAATATGATTGTATCAACTCAATAAAACTTTCCTTCATTTCTTGTGATCTTTCTCGCATAACAAATATAAATGATTTTTATTAATTTATACAACAACAAACACGAATCAACAATAAATGATATACTAAAAATTTACTTACTTACAAAATTTACCAAGATAATTTTGAACAAAATCTTTGTATTTTAATTCTAAACTAACAAAATGCGTTGTTGAATTGTATTCAATTGTTTCCATCGTGTCAAATACCACTTCTTTTTGTACGTAATTTTTTTTGTGATTGTTCAAATTATAATCCGTGAAAATTAATTTGTTTGCAAAATTATGATATTCAATGATTTCATCCGTGATGCAATCTGGAATCAACATCGTTTGACAAGAATAATTATTAATCAATTCCGTTCGGTTTCTTTTTGAATTTCTGTTTGAATAAATGATATATTCATCCTCATATTCCGCCTGGCGATTTCCGAAGAATCCTTGAACCCTTAAACCGTCAACCCAATCCAACCCCGTGAAATCAAAATCAATGTGTTCCAAATATCGGTTCATTACTGATTGAATTCGAAACGTCCCGTTTGCGCGTTCTTGACTATATTGTTTTAAATCAAAACTGATACTAAATTCCGTTATTGCTCCACTTATGAAACTTGATTCAACCTTCAATCGATATGATCCCTCCCCCTCTAATAACAATACTTTTTGCCATTGGATTTGTATTCCTTTGTAATTTGGATAATTCGCAAGCGTTCCGAAATCGTAATATATTCCGTAATCGTTGTTAATGATTGGCAAATCTGTAGTCCCATTTTTCTGAAGTGTTAGTGTTATTGTTTCGCTTGAAAAGTTTCTTTTAAACAAGAACGAATTGATGTCATTTTGCCATTCGCTTGGATCAGTTAATGAAGCCAAAACGGGCGACTTATAACAACATTCGTCAAGTGCTTCCGTGACAATTGATGTCGGTTGTTGCGGTGTTGTTGGAACAAGACAAATCGATTGCGTGACAATTGGATTGTTTCCAAGTGTCCCCGTTGATCCGATTCCCGTATTTATCCAACCCGCATTTCCTCCACTTAAAAAAGCAAATGGCGTTGCGTTGATTGGCGTTCCTGGAACCGCTGGAAGTACGTCTTGATATGTATATGAAAATGTTCCCGTTGTTGCGTTGTATGTGTATAAGTGTCTTGTGTCATTAATTGCAACGGCAAGACTTGTTTGTTTTTGAACCCTTATAATAAATTCAAAATTTTGTGTTTTGTCAAAATCAACAAAAAAAGCTCCCGAACCACTCGCGCCCGAAGAACCGCCCGAAGGCAAATCATTAATCGGAACCGCGATTTGATCAAACCCGAATCCCATTCCTTCAATTCCATAAAGGTTTGTTGAATTTGCTTGAAGGAAACCGCCACGATTTTTTGTGTTTACGACATTATCAAATGAAGCGTTTAAATTTGAGAAAAACGGATTCCAAGAATCTGAAACACCAGAAAGACCGCAAACATCAATTGACGTTCCGTTGTCCGTACAGTCTGAAAATTCCCATGTATTGATCGGAACTTCAAAGTTGTTTGTAGTTTCTGAAAAGTAATTTGCGGTTAATTTTTCGACACCTCCAACCTTTACGGAATTAATCTTGCAAATATATTGATCACTATTGTTGATCACCGTTTCTTGAAAAATGTCTTTTATATAAAAATAAGCCTTCATAAAATTACTTTTTAACTTTTATTAAATTACATCAACAAGAAAAAGTCACCGCCCGTTGTATCAACCGAACCGCCCAAACCTTTGATTTCCGTTCGGTCAAGTGTTATTGTTCCGAATGTTGATGTTGCCCGAACCGATACAGTCCCCGCGCTTTCACCCGCATTCGCTGAAATCGAACCCGTTGCAACTTGTCTATTTGTGTTGTGTTGCGTATATGCTTGATTTGTTCCCGTTGGAATTTGTTGACTTGTTATTGCATTCACGGAACAAGACGTGATCATTATTAGCGAATCTTGTTCAACCGTCAAGTTTTGCGTGTTTGGTGTTGATTGTCCTCCCGTTCTTCCAGACGCTCCAATTCCCCCGCAATCCGTAAAACTTCGAATGTGCATTGATATTGGATTCCATTGTGAACCGTTGAAATTAATTCGCAATTGATTCGTCCCCGTTGGCGGATTCTCTAAATAATAAAACGCCATTCGTTGACCTAAACCGCCCCGACTAATCGTGTACAATTGCGTCATTGCAACACCTCCATACGTGCAAGTTGTATATGAACGCGCGTTCGACATTGTGAATTGTGCAATTACCAAACCATTCGCCCCCGTGTTTTGGGTGTGATTTTGAGTTTTGAAATTTGCGCCAGGTGTCGGGTTTGCGCTTGTCGTGTTTCCTTTCGTTGGCGTTGACATTTACAATTGGTTTACGGTTGTTATTTTAAAAAGACCCAATTCGTCAACATTGTCAACCTCGGTTCTTGCTTCATATACAAACGGCGTTGTTTCAAAAAATGTTGAAATACTAACTTGACCAATTTCCAATTTTGTTCGGTTCGCCCCTAAAAATTCACCAAGCGTTGAATCATAGTCTTCGTTAATTTGATTAATAATGTTTTGATCCGTTGTTGTTCCGTAATCTGAATAATTCAAATTGTCCGTTCCCTCCAACTCTATTTTCGAAATTATTGTATACATTTTACGCTTGTTCTTTAATTGCAACAACGTCCCATTTTGTCGCGGTTGCGTTGTAAATTAATCCAACATAAATCGTTTTGGTTGCCGTTGTTGTTGTTGGCAATGTCACGCCAATTTCTTGAAATATAGCGTTCCAAGTCAAAGCGCGATTTGTTCCGTTGTCGGTAATTCTTAAAACTAATTTTAAACCGTTTGAAGCCGTTCCCGTTGGAGCGTTAATTGTTAACGCCGATGAAAGACCCGTGATTGTTTCTTGATCGTATTCGTCAACATTCGGTGTTAAAGTTGCTGAACTTGAAACCGTGTTGTCAATCGGTGAAACAATCGTTTTTCTTTTTATACTTTTTTTAACGAATGACGCTTCCGAATCTTCAAGAACAAATTCATCTTGATTGTCAACGCTTGTCTTTTCAGCGATCGCGGTGATTTCGTTCGCGACATCAACATGAATCGCGGTTGCGTCCGTTGTTCCTGGAATGTCCCCAATCGTTATTTTCTTTTTGTTGTTACCGTCCGCAACGTCTTCGATCAATAAAAAGTCGCTTGTTGTTGGTGTTCCCTTTGAAGCAACTCCCGAAATTTCGGAAGCAACATTGACATGAACCGCGTTTGCGTCCGCACCACCACCGCTGGAAAACGGTTCATTCAATGCGCCTTTGTAGAATTCTCCCATTTTAGTAAGTATCTTGATTATCAATTTGCGAATAATATCCCGTTATTGTTCCACCCGTTGCGCTTGATCCGTCAACCGTGAATTTGATCCAATCCGAAACAACTGATTCAATTTCGATTGTTGCTGAACCCGTCGCGCCCGAAATCGGAATTGAAGTGACACGATTCCCGTCTTTGTCGATGAATGGAAACGCGTCGAAAGTTGTTCCATCCATTGAAACACCAACATCGAACGATCCCGTTCCGCTTAATCCAGACCAAACTATTTGCAAAGCAATCGCATAGTTTGAAGATATTTTTTCGGTTGCCGTTGGACTTGCGCTGATTGTTAGTCCATCAAAAATTTTAAAGTTTTTATTCGCCATTGTTTTTTGATTTGATACCGTCTTCAATTATTTCAAGTAATTCTTCAACGGCTTGATTTTTCGCTTTGATTTCTTCAAACGATCCTTGAACGGGAACGCCCGTCAATATCATTTTTTTAATTACGTCAAACGCTTGTTCGATCGTTGCTTCGTTTGTTTTAAGTTCCTCCATATTTCAAAAATACGTTTTTTATCTTTATTCGTTTGATGTAACTGAATAATTTGTCACCGAAACCGTTCCAATTCCTGCAAAGTATTCTTCAATGATTTGTTTTCCGTAATTACTCATTATGTAAATAACCGATTTCAAACCCGTTTCGCCACCGTCAAAAGTTTCGTATTTGTCCGAACCGTCTTCATTCACCATGATGAAATCTTGTCCCATTATGTTTTTTTCTGATTCTTCAACACTTAATTGAACGGCGTTTTTTGAATCCCATTCGTTGGATTCGCCATAACACCAATTGAACGGAATGTTCCAAGTTTCTGAAACCTCACGCCCCGAATTTATATTTGCGGGACAAGTTATTTTTCTTATTCCCGACGCGTATATGTCAAGACCTCCCGCCTTGATTCCGCAATTTTCTGACAATGTGATTGTGATCATAAATTTTAAAATTTATTATTTTATACTATGTTTAAAACTCCCGAATTGTTCCATATATCACCCGAAGACAATCCCGCCGATGACGTTGGAAGGCTTGAAGCGTTTATTTTTCCGTTATTTTGCACGTCTAAAAGTGAATTATTGTTAATGTCCGTAACTTTGAACCCACTTGTTCCGACTGCGTTGTTTGACCCTTTTATTAATGTATCTACTTGAATACTAAATTTTTCATTTCCTATAGGACTAAAAAAAGAACCAGAAGCCCCACCCCACACAAAAACGTCTGAAATTGTACGCCCATAAGTAACGGTATCACTATCGTTAATAAATTCAATGTTATTAGTAAAAAATTTAACAGTTTTACTTGATTTTGTTTTAAATTCAATATTATCCTTTACGTTTACAACGGCCTCAATATTAGTATTAAATTTTCCTTTTAAAAAAACAGTTCCATCAGTTAAACCCCCGACAACGGAAGCTAAATCCACAAAATGGATTCCACTGTAGGCAGTTCCCCCCGAAAGCCTAATCGCTTCAACTGAATTATTAGCAGTTCCCGACCACATGGACAAATTGCCGTAACTTTCTAATCCTAGCAGTTGTTGACCTACGAAATTTATTCTTGACGTTCCTTGAAGTGGTGAACGTGTATAGTTTCTTATTAAATCAGTTTGTATTAAATTAGCCGTTGAAAGATTATTTCCTGCAGTGATGTCCGACAACAACGCAATTGTTCCCGAATTGTCTGGAAAGTCCCAAGAACGGCTTCCCGTTAATGTCAGCGAATCAAGAACCCCAACATATAAACCGCCTTTGTTGTATTTAATATTATCGCCGTCAGTGATGTCAATCGCAAAACCGCCCGTTGTGTTTCCCGTTCGCAATGTTGTTGACAATCCGTTTGACAACGTGTCAAGAATATCTTTTAACAAACCGTTATGGTCGGAAGGTTGAATTGCGTCGTTTGGTTGTAAATCATTCAATAAAGTGTTTATTGCGATGTTTACATTTGCTCTATTAAGTAAATCAGTCATAATTTTTTTTATTAAGCGTATTGCGGACCGTATTGCGACCCATAAATTCCAGGAACTGCAAGATTTTTATATCCTATTCGCGCCGATGTTTTATAATTTGATTTTGTAAGATCAAGATAATTGAAATCGATCAATCCTTCAAGTCTTATTTTTGTCGAACTTATTTTTGTGATCTTGCATTTCGTTTGTCCCGTGATCGGAATCAATATTTCGTTTTTATTGTCAAGAACCGATGAAAGCATTTCAATTCCTTTTTGTCCGCCTTCTTTATACACCTCGATTCTAATCACACCGTAATAGTCAGCAATTGAACCAACGTCCCCCGCGACATCTTCAAGATCAAAATCGGCTTGAATTAATGTTGAAGCGTTGTCCAAGATTGCATTTGTCCGAACATTGTCAGAATTAACGCCCGTGAAAAGATTCGTTGTCCCCGCTTCGTTGAAGTGCGTAATTGCACCATCCCAAACCGAAGATTCGTCATAGTTTGCGACAAATACATTTGAACTGTTTTTTGTATTAACCAAAACACCGCCCGTGTTCAATTCAGTTTGAACCGAAAAGCGAAGTCGCCAATCGTTTGAAAAAGTGTCTTTCGATGGATAAAATTGATTTTTTCCGTCAAGTTGTTCGGTCGGATCAACCAAATCGTTTGGCACGTTTTGATTCGCAACCCAATCTTCCCAACGGAATCGCATCGCGAACCGCATGAAATACGCTTTTTTTGTTCCGACATCTTTTGAAACATCGCGAACAAGTTGAATAATATTTTTATTTAGTCCCGCGACCATTTGGAAACCCCTTGTGTCGTTGAAATTAATTTGTTGAACCTTACTTCCATCAACGGGAAACGATGTCGTATTCACGTTGTATTGATCAGCAACAAAGGTTGCGCCCGTTAACGTGTTAAACCCTTCAATAATAAACGAAACCGAATCAACGCTTTCATTTTTTGCCGTGTCCAAAAACATCAAACTTTGTGTCAAAATTTCATCTTCCGCCGTTCCGCTATAAGTTAACGAACCCGAATCCGTGATTCCTTGCGCGTGATTTAAAAAGTCAATATTAACATCGCCTAAAATAAACGAAATCGGTTCCTTAATAAACGAATCAAACCCGCAAAGGATTGAAACACGATCCGAAACATTTGAAACAAGACTTTCATCGGCGCAACTGATCCAAATAACAAAGTTTCCGTTTGAAACATTAATTGAATTAATATAATCATTGAAAAGTGAATTTGGTTGAAATTGTCCCGCGATTGTCACCGTGTTCGAAACATTTGTAATTGAATCAAACCGAACGTCCATTTTCGCGCCAAAACTGTTTGTGTTCCCTGCAAAAGTTGTTGTCGGTGTTGATTGGTTCAAAACTCCCGTTCCTAAACCGTTGTAAAGTATATTTTTATAATTGAAATCGTTGTTGTTTGAAATCAATGTTTGATCAAATGGAACAAACGCAAAACCTAATTTATAAGTTGATGTTGCTGAATTGTTTGGTTGATCAATACTGATTCGGAAATTTGTCAAACCATCTTGTAAAATTGATGAAATTGTTGATCCGTTTGTGTCCGTGTAGGTTGTTCCAATATTTTTGTAAGTTGCTGGATTCCCGTCAAAGTTTTCATTAAACCAACCAACATTTCCAACCAAAGCGGTTGAAGTTTGATTTGTTGGAATTGAAACATTCGGGTTGTTTAGTTGCGGTAAAAAAGTCAATTGAAAAACGTCCGTAATCGAATTAACGTCAAAAAATGGACTTGGAGCAACCATATTTTGAAAGTCTGCAAGACTTAAAAACAAAGGTGAAATAATAAAATCAACCGTGACAATGAACGATTGAGTTGGTCCAACAACTCCCGCCCCTTTAATTGTCGCATTCAAAACAGTTGATCCCGAAGTGAATCCAAGCGTTGTCATCGGAACGACCGTCACCGTGTCCGTTGGATCGATATTGTCCGCCTTGAAAGTCGGTGTTGTTCCGTCAATTAACGAACTCAATGACGCTCCCGCGACTTGACTGTTTGGAATTAAATTATAATTAAACAAAACGCCTTCAACATTATCAGTCGATTGAATGTTCATTGACGTGTTTATTTGCGTACTTGTGTTGAATGGATATGAACTTGAAGGCGGAAAACTTCCCGTAATTGAACCCAATATCATTCTTTTTGGTGAAAGAACATTGATCACACCCGTTCCCGCATAAGTTACGGGCGGTTGTCCATTGCCATAAACATCGTATGTCGTTAACCATGAAACAGTTGTTCCAACATAGAAACCGTTTGAACTAAAATCTCCGACGTTTTGTGTTATTGTATCAACACCGTCCGATTCGAAAACATTTGAAAAAGATGAATCAACGGAAATTTCAACTTCAAGATTCAATTGAAGCGAAATTTTATCGCCTACATTCCCCAACAACCACGATGTTTTTTCGGGTCTGAATTGGTTTGTGTATTCCCTAAGAATTATTTGCGCCCCCATACTTGTTTTTTAATTCGTCAATTCGTTGCTGGATGTCTGAAACGCTTCCGTTTTTCGCTTCGTCCATCAACTTGCTTGACTCTTTAACAAGTGATTGCATTTTAATCTTTTCTTCATTCGTCAATTTAGGCATCATTGATTCCAACATATTATTCAAAACATTCGGCGCATTGTCCATCTCTTTTTGAAGATTTTCAGCCAATTTTAAAGAATCAATAAAAAAATTATTCGCCCTCATTAAAAGCTAAGATAATGTTTTTTGTATAAAGTTGCGATATTTTGTATCGAATATTTGCAACTTGATTTTGAAAGTCCCAATCAATCGACAAAATTAATCCGTTTTGTCCGCTTGGTGTTGTGAATTCCCTATTCAAAAGTAATGAAGACCAATCAGCATCACAAAACGGAACTTTTTCAGCAATTTTTATAATTGATTGATTGTGAATTGTCAAATTTGTCACGGGATCAACAATTTCCGCAAACGATTCGATAAAATGAAATTTGTCCCATAATGTTTCCGCGGTTATTTGAGTTGTTGACAATTGTTCGTCTGAAATAAAAAGAAATTTATCAACCGTTGTTGTGTCGGATGACAGTTGCATCATTCCAACGCGGTTCGTAATTGTTGGACCAAGTTTTGATTTTCTGAAAACATCAACACCAGTTGCGATGTCTTTCATTAATTCTTCATATTTTGTCAATCCGTTTTTTCTGAACGCCCTTGCAAATGGCGGTCGAATCGATGTCAATCCTTTTCCAAGAATGTTTTTTTTGTTTACGATTGTGATTGGTTCGGAAATTATTTGATAATTGTTCCCTTTGAAATTTTCCAAAGTGTTTTGGTCCTGGATATCAGTTTGAAACGATATGAAATAATTTTTTACAAATTCGCTTGTGTTATATGTAAATTCAGACAACCTTTTTGTTTGATTCGTTTCCACGTCTGGCAAAACATAAGAAGAACTTCCCTTCCAATAATCGCGTCTTTCGAATATGAAAACACCGTTCACAATTTTATAATCAGCATTGAAAGTTTGGATCATTTGACGAATGAAATCACCAAAGTTATAAATCGATGAATTTATATTTGGATGACCAACACCGTTCGCGCCCCCTCCAATTTTCCCCCTTTGTGATTTCACGGGTAAAAACGTAGCGTTTGAAAACGGCAAAGATTGAAAAATACTTGATTGAAAAGTTAACCCCAAAGAACCAAGACCGACTTCAAACATTCTTTTGAATGTCATTCCGTTATATCTTCGAACTGGCGGAAAGTATTGTTCAATTAAATCTGTAATAACTTGAACCAGCGCAAAAATAACCGCACTAACATAAATAATTTCGGCCGCCAATTTGATCGCGGAAGAAAGTATCAATCCAAATGCGAAACCCGAACCAATTGCGTTGATAAGTTCCCCCGTCCGATAAGCAATTGATTTGACCCCATAAATAATTTCCTTTGTCAATAAATACGATGTAATTAACAACGGACCAACAACAAACGCTTCTGGACGAAAATTTAAAACATAAGGAACAACAACATAGTCGGAAGCAACAATTTCGTTGTTGTTTGCCATCGAACCGAATGAAATCCCGTCCGCGACTTCAGTCAACCAATCAACGCCGTCTTCCTTTACTATTTCCGCGATGACTTTTTCACAATCAACAAACGAAGCGTCATTTGTCAAGTCAACCATCCCGTTGAAAATAGTTTTTGAATTCAATTTTATTTTGTACGGAACACCTTCAAAGATTCCAGGACCACCGTTCAAACCTTCCGCAACTTTTTGATTCAATAGTTTCGCGTCTTCCATTGCGAATTCAATTGATGTCAACGAAATTTCCGATTCCTCTTGACCTTCCCCCGCTTCCCAATTTGCCGACAAAGATAATTCTGGCGCGTTCACGGGTGTTCCAGCTGGTTGCCCGTCCAATTCAAACGATAAACTCATATTCTTTTCTTTTTAACTCGATAACGGTTAATTACTTTTTTATTATTTGATTTCCTTGTGTCAACAAAATCAATGATGTTGTCGGACAATCTTTGAACGTCAACAACTTGTTCTGGCTTGTTTTGAATCGCTTTCCGTGTTTCTTTCATTTCTTGCAACAATGCACCATCAACGCCCGAACTACTTTGAACGACTTGAAGCGCATTGACTTGTGGTTGCATGAAGTTCGATCCGATTGATCCATTGTCAATTGATTTCGTTAATTGGATAAAATTATTCTTTCCGAATTTGTCCATTGTCGAACCTTTCCAAATCCCTTCGTTTCCTTCAGCTAATATCGGAACACCGAAACCGCGTTTCGCGTGTGATTCGCCACGAATTACGCCGTTGTTTATTGAATTACCGTTTTTCGATCCGTTTTGTCCCGCTTTCAATGAATCGTTTATATCCCCATGTTCGCCCGTTCCCGAACCGAATGAACTGATCGCGCTTTCAATACCTTGTAAGATGCTGAAATCACGCAACACCGTAATGATCGCGTTCTTGTCGCCCGAAGCGGACGCGGAAGAATATGCGTTGTAAAGTGCTTGAACTTTGTCAAGTGCAATTTGTTTCTTTTGCGCTTTGATCTTTTTTTGCTCCAATTCAGCCAACGCCGATTCTTCAAACGCCAAATTGTTTGACAATCCTTCTTGCGCTCTTTGTTCTTGCGTGTCAATGATTGAAAGTTGTTTCGCTTCCAATTTGTCCAATTCATCAATTTGTTTGTCAAGGTTTCTTTGGAATGAATTGAAGATTGCTTCGGCGGTTTTGTCTTGAATGTCTTTTATTTTTTGCGCTTTGTCTTTTTCAATGTCAACTTCCTTTTGCGCTCTCAATCTTTCAACTTCAAGTTCTTCGTCAATTGATTTGATTTTTGATTGTTTTCGCAATAAAACTTCAGCATCAAGTTGTTCGATTTTCAACTTTTTTAATTTTTCGTTGATTTCTTTTTGTGTTTCACCAGCCAACAATAATTCTAGTTCCTTTTTTTTGTATGCTAATTCTTGCGAACGAATAAATGCGTCAAGTTCAACTTGTTTCCTTTTTTTGTCCGCGTCTTCTTCAATTAATTTAATTGATTCATTTAATTTTTTGAATTGTTCAGACTTTTGCGAAAACTTTTTCTTTTCAATTTCAATTGATTCAATCGCGCGTTTTTCCTCCAATCGAATTGATTCAAGTTCGCGATCACGTTCCGAAATAAAACTTTCCGCTTTCAAATCTTCCAATTGCTGAATGATTTGTTTTCCAATTTCAAAATGTTCTTGTTCCAAATCAATTGACGCTTGATCAAGATCACGTTCTTGCGTTCTGGCTTCCCGAACAACCTCCAACAAACGACCTTCCAAAATTTCGGACAATTCATATCCACGAATTTTTTCATTCAACAATTTCGAATCGCTTGTTGCAATCAAATCGTTCACATCAATTTGAGTTTTTGAAACCTTGTTTATTTCTGAAATTTCTTCAGCCAATATCTTTTTTCGAAGTTCTTCCGTTTCTTTCAATAATTTTTTTCGTTCGTCAAATCTTAATTTGTCACTTGCAATCAATTGTTCGTTGATCGTCTTTTGATTGTCAAACCCATCAATCAAAATGTCAAGATTCTTTTCGATTTCGTCTTGTTCCAATTGTCTTCGAACCTTTGAAAGTTTAAGCGATTTGATTTGCGATTGTTTTTTTGCCAATAAAACTTCTTTTTCGGCTTCAAGTCTTTGAATTTTTTCATCCGTTGTCAATTGTCTTTGACTTTCCGCAATTTTCAATTCTTCGTTGACCGCTTTCAAATTGTTTTCGGCAATTTGTTGTGATATTTTCGACGCTTTTTGTTGTGCGTCAATACTTGTCAAAATCGCCTTTGTTCTTTCCTCAAATGATCGCGTCGCGTCCCCTTCGATTTCTTCAGCCTTTTCGCTGATTGCAAGTTGTTTTTCTAATTCAACCGACAATTCCGCGTTTTCAAGTTTTATTTGATTAAGTACTTTCGACAACGCCATTGCCTTTTTTACCGCTTCATCAATCGCAAATCCTAAACCTAAAAATGTTTTTGTGAATTGCTTTGTCGCTTCAAGGCTATCTTCTGAAATAGATTTGTTTAATGTTTTTATTTTTCCTTCAATTGTTTCAATTGATTCTGGAATTTTTCCAAATTCTTCATTCACGCCAGGAATCAAATTTTTCATTTCTATAAACAACTTTTGAATGTTTAATTTGAATTTGTCAAACTTTAATCCAAGAAGCGTGAATTTGTCAGCCAACACCGAAAAGATGTTTCCCAAACCTTTACCAAAAGTAATCAAACGACCAACAACAACTTCCATGATCGCACCGAATGAACGAATAGCACCGTCAAGACCATTCAACCCCGCTTGTGTTTTTGTTAGTGTTGCCAATAATGTACCAAGCAAAAGAACAATGATTCCAATTCCAGACGCTAACAATCCAGCCTTCAAAACTTTCATTGCTTTCGCCGTTACAAGTGTTGCTTTGCTAAACAATCTTTGTGTAAAAGTTGCTTTTTTCGTGACCTTATCTTGAACCTCCGTTGCAACCGTTTCCGCTTGAACGCTATCTTTCAACTTGTCTTGCGCCTTTCGAAGTAATTGAATTATAGTGGTTAATTTTCCCATAACTCCACCCAACGCGCCCGAAGTGTCAATTGCTCCAACCATTGATTCTGTAAACGCGCCCGTTTCTTCCAATGCTTCTTTGACTTGATCTTTGTAGTTTCCGACCGATCTTTGTGTTTGTCCAACTGATTTGTCAACGGCTTTCAACTTTGTGTCCAATTCCGTGACGCTTAAAAGTAATTTTCGCGCTTCCTCCGAATTTTCTTTTCCCGCAACCGCTAAATCTTTATATTTTTTTCTTAAACTATTTAGAATTTTTGATTGCTTTTCATATTCCCCCGTCAATCCTTTGTTTCCTTTTGCTTGATCTTTCAACGCTTTTTGTTGTTCGCGAATTTCAAGTTTCAATTCTTCGTTTGACAAGGCTTGATCGTCTGTCAATTCGATCAATTTCTTTTTCAATGTTTGTTCTTGCTTTGCCAATTTCAACGCTTGTTTCTTTTGCGCGTTCATTTCGCCTTCAGACGTTTTCAAATCTTCGTTCGCTTTCAAAAGTTTTTCAAGTTGCTTTTCCAACTTTTCCAATTCCTTTTCTTGATTGTCCGTTGCGTCCGTTGAATCTTCCGTTGCTTTTTTTGTTTTTGCAATTTCTTTTTGAAACGTCTTTTGTGATGCAAGAAATGTTTTTTCAAGCAATTTAATTTTTTTGATCAGCTGATCAATTGCGCCGTCGTCAATTACTAAATCGGAATATTTGATTGGATTATCTGCCATTATTGTTTTTGTTAACTAATTCAATTAAAACATAAACTTCTTTCACGGTCATTCGTTTAACATCGCGACCATTTGCATTTGCGCTTAAACTATGACATAGTTCTTCAAATGCTTTGTCAAATTCGATTTCGTAACTTCCCGACCCATTGAAAGATTTCGGCTTAACCAACGACAACAAATATCTTTCGATATTGTCCGCAATCTTGTTATCTTCACCAGACAACAACTGATCGCATAATGCTAAAATACGGTTTTTTCGTTGAATAAAGATATTTTTGCGATCCAAACCGTTGAACTTTACGGGAAAAAACATTTCAAGTTCAAATTCTAGTTTTTTTTTACCTCGTCCGTTTTCGTGTAAACTATTGATTTCGTCAAGTCCCATTCAGACAATTGGTCCAAGATAAACCGCAAATTTTCGTTTGAATAGTCCGTGATTAGTTCCCCATCAATCCGACGGATCAATGAAGCGAAGGCAAACCCGCGCAAATTGTTTTCGGTTTGTGCGTTGTGAACCATATTTCGTAAATTATATAATTCATTCAACGCTTCGTCAATCATTTCTTTTGACAAAAAGTTGTGAATCTTTACGGTCTTTTGATCGAAATCGGCAATTGTTGAACCAAGTTCCGCATCCAGCATAATATATTTATTGAATGCGTTGAAGCGGTTGAATGGCAAATCGTCAATCGATTCGAATAATTCAATTTTGTGTTTTCCTAGTTTAAGCATTTTTGAACGGTTGTTGCTGATAATAAAGGTACAAATAAAATTGACATTTCAAAATCAAAAAAGATTTGCGGAATTATCAAAACAAAACAAACGTGATGCGCAAAACAAAAATTGCATTCAATCGCTTTTTGAATTAAACTGTTTGGAGCGCGTCCGCTTAATTCGTCACGGATTCCCCACTTGTCCAACAATAAAATAATGGACCAGGTGAGCAAAGAATAAAATATTAAATTTTCTATTATATACAATTTTCTTGAATTGTTACTGTTAAATTAAATTTGAAACCCGCATAAGGATAAGAAAAAAACTGTTTGTCAATTTGATTGAATGAATAATTCGAATAAATTGAATCAATGTCTTCATCGATTGAATTGATGTTCAATTCCATTCCGATTGAACCGCCGTTTGTCAATTTGTCCCGAACTTCTTTTTTCAATTGTTCCGTGAAATAATAGTTCGCGCCCTTTACAGAATCAACTTGTTTTAAGTTGACCCAAACAATCAAACCAAGATCAACGTCGTAAAAATTCGATGTGTTGCGCTCATATTCACCGTTGATCGTTTGTGTTCCAACCTCAAAAAATGACATCGCTTGTAAATTGTCGTT
>Ga0257106_1000626_pt1 | contig 20100 bp, 24 predicted proteins | sample LP_taG_3_FD_190177 | JGI IMG/M metagenome (GOLD analysis project Ga0257106, IMG submission 190177) | Marine microbial communities from Northeast Subartic Pacific Ocean, Canada - LP_J_2011_P26_10m | ecosystem: Environmental > Aquatic > Marine > Oceanic | place: Canada: Northeast Subartic Pacific...
GCTGCCGCTGAGGATGATGCCTTGGCGAATTGGTTGAAGAAGGTGTACACACCGATTGATCGCATGCTTGGACAGGTGATTAATCCCTTTGCGGCCCAGTTGCGTGAGCTTTCTGCGGATCCTTATGACGACACTTTGATGGAAGGCTTTTGCCATTACTTGGAGCAAAGTCGCAGCAAGCTGGACAAGGTGAAAGATCTTTTCCAATCCACTCCTACGCCCTCATCTGCAAAAGGATTCGGGCTGAGTCTCTATCACTGTCTGTCGGAAGTGGAAGATGCGATTGGGGAATTGGAGCGATACACGATGGGCTATGTGGATGGCTACCTCCACGATGGTCGTGAGATGTTGCGAGAAGCCAGGCAAAGGCGTAAGCGTCTTCAGGAGGAACGCCGCCGCTTGGAGATCGGCTGATGAAGTCTTGGCAATTCAGGGGGTTGCTGACGTTGATCTGGCTGATCTCAACCTTGATCGACAGGTTGTGGTGGGCCAATCATGGTGGCTTACCCGCCTGGGATCAGGCGGACTACCTCAACAGCGCTCTTGACCATGGTCGTGCCTTGGCCATTCTCCCCGGAGGCAGCTGGCAAGGTTGGGGCTCTTTATTAGATCTTTCTCCCAAAATCCCTCCACTGGCGTCACTCGTGAATGGGACCGTGATCGCCATCGCCGGTGATGGCCCACACCAAGCGGCCTGGAGCCTGAGCCTTTGGAACGGACTATTGCTGTTTGTGGTTGCGTCTTGGTCAGAGGAGTTGCGTCAGCCCTTGAAAGGGGCACGTGCTTTTGCCCTGTCTTGCAGCGCTGTCGTAGCGATGGCCCCCCTCCTTCTGGAGCTTCGGACCGATTATGTGTTGGAGCTTCCGCTAACTGCCACGGTCGCTTTAGCGCTTTGGCGTCTTGGCTGTTGGTGGCATCCCATTGATGGGGGACGTTGGAGACAAGCACTTTGGGCTGCTCTGTCGATAGCAGCGGCCTTGCTGGTGAAACAAAGTGCGCTGTTGATTCTCATCCCAGTGCTGCTGTTGGTTGTGGCGAGCGTTTGCCGTGGCCGTTTCTTAGTCACGCGGCGTTGGCAGTTGCTGACGGGCTTGGCCCTCGTGTGTGCAGCACTCTTGCCCTGGTTAAGACACAACTGGATCACCACCTTGGGCGGCACCAACCGTGCCGTGATCGAATCGGCGGCTCTCGAGGGTGATCCAGGGGTATTGAGTCTGGAGGGGTGGCTTTGGTACGTCCGTTTGCTTCCCGATCAGATCGGTTGGGGGTTGTTAGTGCTTGGCGGTAGTGGGGTCATCCTTTGGTATTGGCAGCGTCGCACTCTCAAGGGCGATGAGTGGCTCGCTTGGCGTTGGTTGATTCTCAGCCTCGTAGCGGGGTGGATTTTTACCCATTTCAGCCCGAATAAAGACGACCGCTACATCGCGCCCTTGCTGCCAATGTTCCTGATTCTGTTGACGCGTGGCATTTGGCAGTGGGGCTTTTGGGTGAAACAGCGCTGGCCGTCACGTTCCAGTTGGTTGCCGGGATTGGCCTTGCTGTTGGGCGGTTGCAATATGGTTTCGAACGGCTGGTCGACACAGACCATGCGTTTGATCCAAGGCCATCAAGGTCCTCTAGATGCGATTGTGCGTCGGGCTGGAGGCGTAGATCCCCAATCCCAGCCCGTGACCTTGATTGTGGTGCCGAGTACCCCTGATCTCAATCAGCACAATGTGAGCTATTACGGTCGCCGTGAAGGAGGACGGCTGGTCGGCAGGCAATTGGGCAGCAGCAAGTCTGATGTGAAGCCTGTGCTTGAGCAGGCGCAATGGGTGTTGCTGGCGGAAGGGAGGCAGGGCTCGGTGCGAGGCAGTGCAGAAAAACTGGATCGCGCCGTTCGTATGAGCGGAGTGTTTGTGCGCGTTGAAACCTTCCCGAGGCCGCAGGGGGGGACTTACTCCCTATGGCATCGCGATTCAAACAGCGTGAAACCTGTGTTGTTTCAGGAGCGATTTCCAGCCCTCGCGGCAGGTCTTTCGCAAGGGCCTACAGGATTAGACGCTGTGTTCAGCTCCATTGCTGTGGAACACATGCTTGATGGTCACTTCCTCTATCGCGAACCGCTGAAGAAGCAGGCTCTGAGTCGTCTAGCTACTGATGCTGCAGACCAAGAAGCGCGCTGGACTCTGGCTCTTTTAGCTGTTTTGGCCAATCGGCCATCAGAGGCGGCCGAGCAGTTCGCCGCTCTGGAAGCCTTGCTCCCTGAAAACCCTTGGCCGAGTGCATACCGAAGTGTTGTGACCCTTGCGGGCTGGAATCCTTGGGGAGCGTCCTCTGTGGCTGCCGCTGCTCGGCTACGGCATGACGATCCACCTGTTTTGGTGGGACTGGATGCCATCTCTGCCGTGTTGGGGGGAACGCTCTGGAGGTTGCCGGAGGCCGTGCAGTCACTACCGCCGGCCGTGCGTGATGTGGAGAAGTCCTTAAGCAGTCAGGAAAACACCTCTAATTGAGAGAGCTTCAGCCAGACGTCTGGAACAGGACGCCTCCAGCGCACTTGGCCGTAGTCCCCTTTCACTAGAAGAAGTTCTCCCGGTCCTTCGAAAATGTATTCGGGTGGTCTTGGATCACTGGCTGACGCCTCCACGCTCCCCATATAGGCAGAGCGGTTGACGCGAACCAGCGTCCCCTTTTTGAGCGTCGCCGCTGGTTTAGCGGTCGGGGTGGGGTCAGCGGATGGTTCTGCCATGAAGAGACGATCAATCGAAACCAGGCTAAAACCTTCCTTCCAACAAGGCTGATGTTTGTCCCACCCTCTTGCCTTTCCTCCAACATGATCCGGACGCTGCTGCTTAGCCTCTCGAAGCAGACAAGATGAATACTCCATGCGCCTTTTGCTGATCGGATGCACCGGACTTGTCGGTCGTGCCTTGGTTCCCATGCTTCAAACCGCTGGGCACGATCTCACCATTGTGAGTCGACGGTCAGCTCCGGCAGGACTTCCTGTTAGTTGTCTTGCCGGTTTGGCGTGGGTGCAGTGCAATCCAGCTGATTCGATCAGTTGGGTGCCGTCCAGTCCTTTGCAGCAGGCCTTGGCACAAGCGCAAGGGGTTGTGAACTTGGCCGGTGAGCCGATTGCAGAGAAGCGTTGGACGTCAACGCATCTTCAATTGTTGGAAGACAGTCGCCTGCAGACCACACGTCAGCTTGTGAAAGCGATGGCGGATTTGGCACAGCCTCCAGACGTGTTGATTAACGCCTCCGCTGTTGGGTATTACGGAACCAGTGCAGACCAGTGCTTCGAAGAATCCAGCCCTTGTGGCAATGATGTGCTTGCTGGCCTCTGTCAACGCTGGGAAGCGGTAGCGGCGGAAAAGCCTGATGCCACTCGATTGGTGGTGTTGCGTATTGGGATCGTGCTGGCGGCCGATGGTGGCGCGCTAGGCAAAATGCTGCCAATCTTTCGGATCGGTTTCGGCGGTCCGATTGGAACAGGACGTCAGTGGATGAGTTGGATTGAGCGCAGCGATCTGTGTCGGATGATTCTTGCCGCCGTGGAGAACGACGCTTGGTCGGGAGCAGTGAATGCCGTGGCTCCCACACCGGTCTCGATGGCCACGTTCTCAGCAGGTCTCGGTCGTTGTTTGGGGCGTCCCAGCCTGCTTCCGGTCCCCGGACCGCTCTTGAAATTGTTGCTTGGAGATGGAGCGCGGGTGGTGCTCGAAGGACAGCGGGTCCAGTCAGCGCGTCAAGCAGAGTTGGAATTCAGCTGTCGTTTTTCTGAGCTGCCTGCTGCATTCGACGCTGCCACCAGCTCCAAAGGCCGTTGATCAGCGCGGCTGCCATGAGTAGCCCAATCGCTGGAGTGAATAGGGGATCCCAGAGCCGCTGAAATTGCTGCATGGGCGCTGTGAAGCCTTGCCCATCAGCGATGACGGACACGGCAAACCAAACCGCACCCCCCAACACCAAAAACACATCGATCACAAGCAGCCGATCTAGCCAGAGTTTCCATTGGGGTTCAATGTTTTTTGAGGTCATCTAGCTCTTTTGCAGCAGCCCACTAATTACCCCAGCCATTTTGCTGCCTCCGCCTTGAGGACCTAGCCGTTGCATCGCTTGCTCTCGACAATCACGACGAAGGCCTGGATCATTCACGCTGCGTTCCAGCAGCTCGATCGCCATTTTAGCTGTTGCTTTTAGAAGCTCTTTCCCTTCACAAGCGGCAGGAGCGCAAAAAACGGTTGGACCAAGCAACCGGCGCTGGGCTTCTGCGAAGCCAGCGGTGAATTGAGGGCCTTGGCCAGGGAGTTGCAGCACTGGCTTGGCCATGCCTACGGCCTGCTCTGCAGCTGTGCCGGCCATACACAGCAAGAGGTCTGAGCTGAGAAGCACGGAGGTGAAACTCTTCCGTCGCACCTGAATCTGCCGACCGCCCTTCTCTAACCTTGCTGGTGTGCTGTCTGTTCTGAGCACAAGAGACCAGCCATGGGATTGGGCAAGTTTGTTCAAGTGGTCATCTCCCAGGGCTCCAACGAGTGCCAGGTCGATTTCAAGACCCCCAGGGCAGTGCTGCGAGATCGGGATCAGGTCGATCACGCCCAGAAGCAGCAGCAGATTGTGTTCAAGCTCTGGCCTACGGCTGCCGGGCAAGAGTCCAAGGCGTCTTTTGGCGTAGGGCAGGCGATTACTGGGGCTCAAGACAACATCCATAAAAGGATTGCCAACGAACACCACCTCTCGCTTCAGCTGTTCGCTGAGATCTTGCGCTGTAAGGGCATCTCGACTGAACACGGCTTTAAACCTCTGCGACCTAAGGCAGTTTTCGCAGGGCCATGGAAGTCGCAGTCGACCTTCGTAATGACTGGAGTAAGCCACGAGATACGTTGCAATTGGCCGCTGGCATAGCCATGCCGCCATCACGGGGATCACATCCCCAATTACCACCACTAAGTCATAACGGCCGGCGATTCGAATCAGCCGTAGCAGGCGTCTTAGGAGATAGATCACTTGGCCTTGGATCAGCTCCGTGAGGCGCCCGCGCAACGTTGTGTAGCCAAGCCCACCAGTGCTGAATTCGCGGGTGCGACCGACGAGCGGGATGGTTGCTTCGCTGTAGGGATTGCCGCGACCCACCAAGGGAAGCGCTTCCACGTCGTGCCCTTGCGCTTTTAAGGCTTGTCCAAGCAAAGCACCCGAGAGGTCTTCGCCATGACCATTACTTAGAAGCAGCAGCCGAGCCACCTCAGAGCTCCAACCAACTCTTCACTTTGAGAAGGGCTGGCCAGTCTGGCCGACGTTTAAAGCCATCGTTGATGGACTCTCTCAGCTCCTCTCCCATTTCGGGTGCAACAGCTAAGACCTGTTGCACTACAGCAATTTGATCACGAACTCCCTTCGCTTTGGTTTCAAGCATGGCCAGGGTCAGGTTGATCCGTGCTTGAGGATCTTGGCTGTTGAGTTTTACCGCCAACCGAGCAGAGCGCAGCGCATCGTCTGGCTTGTCACAGAGCAAGAGAAGCCAAGCCAAGCAAGTCCATCCTGACGATTGACGGGGTGCAGCTTCGGTGATCGCAACGAAATCGTCGATCAAATCGGCCGCCGGCTCTCCAGCTTGATAACGGGCCATGGCCTGCTCGAACAGGCTGGATTCCTGAGATTCCTGGGACTCCATTGCTGATTCTGATTCTCTAGAAATTTTCAACAGATTCCCACGCGGTGTTGTTCAGACCGCAAAGGAACTCCCGCATCCACAAGTTTGGGTGGCATTCGGGTTGGTGAAGTTGAACCCACCCCCAATCAAAGCAGTGCTGAAATCCAGCTGCATGCCATAGATGTACAGGAGGCTTTTGGGATCACAGACCACCCGAAATGCAGCACCTGAGGGGGCTGCGTAGTCGTACACCTCATCACCTTCCTCAATCTCAGAGGCGGACACAAAATCCATGGTGTAGCTCATTCCGCTGCATCCCCCGGAGCGCACACCAACACGAAGGATTTGCTCATCGCCTTGATCCCTGCACAGCTTCGAGAGTTGAAGCATCGCTGGATCCGTGATCTGAATGCCTTTTCCACCCTTGGCTGTGTGGGTCGCACTACTGGGGGTGGTGGTGGTCATGAGTCAAGAGTCCAGCTGGCCTGACGTCACTGTATTGAACCCACGCGTCTCTTGCTTAAAGCAGTTAAGGCGTTCGGATTCATAGAGTCATTGAATTCTTGGTAGAAGTGCTGGTGCAGGTCGCGATTGTGGGCTCAGGACTGGCCGGCCTAGCCGCTGCCGTCGACCTCGTGGATGCAGGTCACAAAGTCGATCTGTATGAAGCACGTCCGTTCATGGGAGGGAAAGTAGGGAGCTGGGTTGATGAAAACGACAATCACATCGAAATGGGATTGCATGTGTTCTTTTTCAATTACGCAAACCTCTTTGCGCTGATGCGCAAGGTGGGTGCGATTGATAATCTGCTGCCAAAAGATCACACGCATTTGTTTGTGAATAGTGGAGGAGATTTGCGCGAACTTGATTTTCGTTTCCCGATTGGCGCTCCCTTCAATGGCCTCAAGGCTTTTTTCACCACTCCGCAGCTGACCTGGGTCGACAAACTGCGCAATGCATTGGCTCTAGGAACGAGTCCAATCGTTCGAGGTCTCGTTGACTACGAAGGGGCGATGCGCACGATTCGCGCCTTGGATTCTGTGAGTTTTCAGACCTGGTTTGTCAGCCATGGCGGCAGCTTGGAGAGCATTCGCAGAATGTGGAATCCGATTGCTTATGCCTTGGGATTTATCGATTGTGAAGCCATTTCAGCGCGATGCATGTTGACTATTTTTATGATGTTTGCGTCTAAGACAGAAGCTTCAAAGCTCAACTTGCTGAAGGGTTCACCACATCGATGGCTCACCGGGCCAATTCTGGAGTACATCCAGGAACGAGGCGCCACATTGCATCTTCGCCACCGTGTGAAGGAGGTGCATTACGAGGAAGGTGAGACCACGAAGGTGACGTCCCTGACCTTGAGTACTCCCGAGGGTGAGCGGAATGTTCAGGCTGATGTGTACCTGGCAGCCTGTGATGTGCCGGGGATCCAACGCCTTCTCCCCGATGCATGGCGTAAGCATGAGCAGTTTGATGCCATTCATCGTTTAGAAGCTGTTCCTGTCGCAACGGTGCAGTTGCGCTACGACGGTTGGGTGACGGAATTGGCGAAAGGAGATGTCGCTGACACCCGTCGAAAGGATCTCGCCAATCCGATTGGTTTAAATAATTTGCTCTATACCGCTGACGCAGATTTCAGTTGTTTCGCTGATTTGGCATTGGCGAGTCCTGAGGACTACCGAAAGCCAGGGGAGGGATCGTTGATGCAGTGCGTCTTGACGCCTGGAGATCCCTGGATTCCAAAATCAGTGAGTGACATCGTTGCCCACACCGATGCTCAGGTGCGCAAACTTTTCCCATCAGCCCAGCACTTGAACCTCACTTGGAGCAACGTTGTGAAGTTGGCCCAATCTCTGTACCGAGAAGCACCTGGTATGGAGCCGTATCGCCCTGATCAACGCACACCGGTCAGCAATTTTTTCCTTGCTGGCAGTTACACCCGACAGGATTACATCGACTCAATGGAGGGAGCCACGATGAGTGGTCATCTTGCTGCGGCAGCCATTCTTGGAACGTCGGCGAAGCTGGCCACCAACACCGCGGTGGCCTAAACCGATGGGACGCTGGCTTGACCACACCGTTACCACCGAAGTTCAAGCACCTGTCGAGCAGGTTTGGACTGTTTGGAGTGATCTCGAAGCGATGCCTCGCTGGATGCGCTGGATCGAATCCGTAAAAACCCGAGAGGACCCTGACCTAACCGATTGGACCTTGGCAGCCCAAGGTTTCCGTTTCAAATGGAAAGCGCGCATTACCAGCCGAATTGATCAGCAGCAACTGCTGTGGCAATCGGTGGGGGGACTTCCCACCAAAGGTGGAGTCCGTTTCTATCAAGAGCAGCCTGAAGTCACAGCGGTGAAGTTGAGCGTGGGCTATGAACTTCCTGGAGTCTTGGCACCGTTGATGGAACCAAGCATCCTGGGAGGGATTGTTACCAAGGAGCTCCAGGCAAACCTTGATCGTTTTAGGGATTTGGTGGAAAGCGGTTACACGCCACGGTCGGAGCCTTGAGTTGAGGAAAGCTTCGAGCCTGGCTCTTTCAACGCTGATGCTTGGTGCCTTGATCGGTGGATGTTCTGCTGAGTCAACGGATTCAACCCAATCCAATCGCGTTAATGCAACCCCCTTGACGTTGCCTGAGGCCAAGGTTGTAGCGGCGCCACCTGCAACGCCCCTAACGGTTTTGCCTAGTGTTGAAGAAATTCTTGTCGCCGTTCCAGAGCGACGCACCGACCCCTTCGCACCTTTCCCGAAACGTACTTCTGGCCCCGAGCTTGGTGCTTCGGTAGAGCGGGACTGGAAGGTCCTTGGTGTGATCTCTGTGGCTGATCAGTTGCGTGCTCTGATCAGCACTGCGCAGGGATCGGGAGTGGTCTGTTTGGGGGCAGGAGGCCGTTGCCCTGGAGAGGCTCAGCAGCTTTTCCCAATGGACCTTGAGGTCCAAGCCATCAATATCCGAACGGGCTGTCTAACTGTGCTTCTGTCCGGGCATTCTCAGCGGGTTTGCATGACCTGAAGGCAGGCCTTGGTTAAACCATCGAGATCGTGGGGCTTGGCTTCCTGGTCGACCCGTCCGAATTGTTCCAGACAACGCTGGCTGGTCTGGGGCCCAATCGATACAAGTGCGATGGAGCTCATGGCACGGGCTGTTGTCTCAGCTCCCAGTGTTTGCTCCAGCAGTGAAGCTGTATGGAGAACTGTTTTCCCACTGCTGAACGTGATCGCATCCACCTCTCCTGATGCCAACGCCGTGGCCGTGGTTTCTGGCATGTTCGCTGGACAGCGGGATTCGTAGGCCGGCACTTCCACCACCCTGGCACCCGCTTCCCCAAAGGCTTCAGCGAGCAGCGTGCGGCCTCCGCTTTGCACCCGTGGCAGCAGCAGTCTGAGTCCCCAACCTGAAACAGGAAAGTGTTCGATCAGGCTGTCGGCCACGAAGTCAGGTGGTACGAAATCAGCGGGAGCTCCCAGGTGATCTAGCAGGAGTGCCGTTTTACGTCCCACAGCGGCAATACGGAGCCCAGCAGGTCTACGGCCCAGGCTGCTGCCTTGAAGCCGCAAACGTTCATCAACGGCTTGCACCCCATTGGCACTGGAGAAGACCACCCAATGGAATTCATTCAATTCAGCTAGGGCATCATCTAGAGGGCCCCATTCATCAGGAGGGCCGATTTCTAAAGCAGGCAGGTCGAGGACTCTGGCACCTTGTTGTTCTAAAAGCTTTCGGGCTTCTCCAAATTGTTCGCGAGCCCTTGTGACGACGATGGTGCGCCCGTTCAGACCAGGACTGACTCCAGCAATCATGCATTCACCTCGTTTAATTTCACCAGTCCGTTCACCTGATCGTGCAATGCTCTGGCCTGGTCGTCTTTCCCCTGGCTGTTGAGCAGGGCGATTGCTTCACGGAATGACGCTCTCGCTCCGTCGATGTCTCCACCGACAAGCCGCGCAACGGCAAGGTTCTGATGGCATTCGGCATGGTTGGGTTCCAGGCTGATCGCTCGTTCATAGGACTGCAACGCATCCTTGATCTCACCCTTGCGGCGTTGCATCAGCCCCAGGTTGTACCAGGCAAGGGCCACTTCCGGGGCACGCTGGCACGCTGTTGTTGTCAGTTGAATGGCCTCATCGATCTTGTTGGTCTTGAGCAGCAGGGCGGCCAAATTCAGCCTGGCGCCAAGGCCAAGACGTACATCCAAAGTTTCCGCTAAGGCTTGTTTGTAAAACCCGATGGCCTGGTCGGTGTCCTCTGAGCTCAAGGCGATGCCCAGATGGAGAAGCAGCTCATAGCGCTCTGCAGCGTTCTCATCACCCTCGCCAAGGTTGGCAAGTCCTTCGTGCAGCAGGGCGATGCCGTGCATCCGATCCCCATCCGCCACTTCGAGGGCCCCGAGCTTGGCGCAGGCGTAGGGATGTCCCGGCTCCTGTTCCAGCCATTCCTGCATGGACCGACGGAGACGGTCTGCCTTGTCCGTTCCTTGCAGTTGTTCGGGCCGGTAACCGTCGTGAAGTAACGCTGGCTCTGAACAGTCGGCGATCCGCCAGTGGGGTTCGTCCTGGAGCAGTTCACGCACGCTGTCATCCACCATCGAGTGGTAAGGGCGGCTCCAGCGGATGCGTGGATGGCGGCGAAAGAGGCGACTCACACTGGAGTAAGGAGCCATCGCAGCACCCTGCTCATGGCGCAGCAGATTGATGACCAGCACATCCGGCTGGGCCATGAGCGCCTTAAGAGCAGGGACCGCTTCAGCTCTTAGGCATTCATCCGCATCAAGCACGAGCACCCAGTCGCCTGTTACAAATTCCAGGGCGACATTGCGTGCTGGAGCGAAATCGCCTGGCCAAGGGATCTGTTCGACCCGTGCACCAGCTGCTTTTGCAATAGCAATCGTGTTGTCGGTAGAGCCCGTGTCAACGATGACCATTTCGTCGGTAAAGGCCTTCACTGAGTCCAGGCAGGCCCCCAGCCGCTCCTGCTCGTTTCGCACGATCATTGAGAGGCTGAGCATGGTTCTTGTCTTGGGCACGTCTGGGGCAGAGGCTAGGCCCGTTCAGTCGGTGAATTCATTGATGCCCAACGTGGATAGAGCTGGAGACGGATCCGGATTTAACAGGCGTTGAAGCAGCTGTTGCTGCGCGTCGGGCATTTGGCCCGGGCTGTAAGCGGCTGGAATGGACCTCGGCAGGAGTCCGCTCAGGGCCTCCCAGACGTAGGGGCTTCCATAAACCACCAAGCCAAACAGTCGGTTCAAACCAATCAGTTGTTTGATGGCGTCAGTCCAGGGCTCCCGCATGCTGCGGTTGGCTTGAAATGGATTACCACGCACAAATAATTGCAGGAGCAGCGGTCCGTTCCCGAGGCGATCGAGCGCCAGCGGGGCCAAAGGGTCTGCTGGATCCGCCCAAGGAGAAATGCCAAGTGGATGACTCAGCACGGAGTGGAGTCCGAGGGCCTTGGGAAGAAGCATTGCAGGGGCATCGGCGGGAAGCACCGGGCAGGGAAGAACACCATCGACCCGAATCAGGTTGATGCCATCAATGGGAGTGGGTTGCGTTGATGCTTCGGCCTGAATTGACCCGATCGCGGTTGAAGAGTTGGAAATCTCAAGCGACTGTGTCACGAGCTCCAAGCTGAAGGCTCTTTCCTCAGCTGTTTCGATCCTGTGGTCGTTGTTGCTTGAATCGAGCGTCAGCGGGAGCGACTGCAAAGCAGCCTGGCGGCGTTCCAGAGAGTCGTGAAGACGGGCCATCGGTACACGACCTGAACGGAGTGCATCACAGAGGGCATCGATGGCCGCTATGGCATCGGCTGGCATCAAGATGAGGTCAGCACCTGCAGCGAATGCGAGTACTGCAGCTTCGCCTGCTCCGTAGCGAGCCGCTATTGCCTCCATCACCAAGGCATCGGTGACAACAAGGCCCTTGAAGCCAAGCTCAACGCGTAAAAGCCTGGTGAGCACGTTGGCGGAGAGGGTGGCCGGCCACTGTTCATCCAAGGCTGGAATCAGCAGATGGGCGGTCATCACACTGCTGACTCCTTCCTGGATCAGGGTGCGAAACGGTTGCAGCTCAAGGCTCTCTAGACGTTCACGACTGTGTTGCAGCAGAGGAAGTTCCAGGTGGGAGTCGGTGGCAGTGTCGCCATGCCCAGGAAAATGCTTGGCGCAGCCCAAAACGCCTGTAGCGGCAAGTCCACGCTGAAAGGCTCCCGTCAGCTCCCCCACGGTGTGTGGATCTTCTCCCCATGCCCTCACATTGATGACTGGGTTGTCGGGGTTGCTGTTCACATCACAAACCGGAGCCAGCACCCAATTCAGCCCGCAGCGCTTTGCCTGATTGCCGCAACAACGTCCGTAATTTTCCGCAAGCTGCACGGCCTGTTGCGGAGCTCTTCGATGCAGCCGTCCGAGCGCCATCGGTGGCACAAGCCAGCTGGCCCCCTCAAAGCGTTGGCCCACGCCTTCTTCAACGTCGGCGCACAACAAAATGGGTTGCCCAGCCCAGCGTTGCAGTGTGCGGCAGCGTTGTTGCAACTCTGTGGCTGTTCCACCGAGCAGGATCACTCCCCCGACCCCAGCGTTTAACAACTGCTCTAGATCGTTATTGCTGAGCTCCCAGCGTGGGTATCGCCTTTGCCTGTCTGTGGCATGACCGCTTGCACGCACAACCAACAACCTGGCGACGCCCTGACGGAGCTCACCCGGATTCATGGGTTGTCTGGGAGTTCGGTTCCTTCCGGTACGTCTCCTCGTTCATCCCGCTCACGTCCGAGTTCCCCAAGCAAATGGAGCACTGTGGTGCCTTTTTCAATCCCAAGATCGAGCTTGAAAACGATTTCAGGGGCTCGGCGCATTTGCAACCGACGGCCTAGCTCCCCACGTATGAACCCTCTTGCAGCCTCAAGGCCATCCATGACTTCGTCTTTTTGGGCTTGTTCGCCGAAGACACTTACGAAAATTCGACAATGTTGAAGGTCGCCGCTGACCTCTACTTCGGTGATGCTCACCATCCCTTGATGGACCCGTTCGTCACGGATTCCATTAAGAAGCAGCTCGCTGGTTTCCTTGCGGATTAAGGCGGCAACCCGTTCAACTCGACGTCCCTGGGCCATCGTCAGCTCAGTGGTGCTGTAGTAGTCACCATGGCACGCAGCACTAATCCAAGGGTCATAAATCCACTAATCAAAGCCCCGATCAGAGCAACTGCAGTGACGGGATTGCTGCGCCGCTGAACCAGGGGCTCGGCAACGGAGTTGAGGACTCCAAGACTGAAGGCAATGAGATAGCGCGGGTAACGCGTCACATTGACGAAAAACTCGCGCATAGTCCTGGCAGGGATATGAATCTGATAGCTACTCTGCCGGCTTAAGGGCAAAGACGGTCATGCTGGAGCTGCATCAATTCCGTCACTCCGCCTTCTGCCTCAAGGTGCGGATGGCGTTGCATGCCAAGGGTTTGAGCTTCCGAGAAGTGGAGGTCACACCTGGAATCGGACAACTTTCTGTGTTCCGTTTGTCAGGGCAAAGGCAAGTTCCGGTGCTTGTGGATGGAGACACGGTGATGGCAGATTCCAGCGCGATCTGTCGTTACCTGGACGAGCTGGAGCCCGAGCCGCCGCTCTTTCCGAAGGATCGTCGCGCTGCGGCCCAGATTTATTTAATCGAAGACTGGGCCGATACAACCTTGGCCGGATCCGTCCGCGCAGCTTTGTTGCAGGCAGCGGTGGATGATCCTGAGCTGCGTGCGGCCCTTTTGCCTGATGACGTTCCAGGCCCGATTCGGCAGGTGATGACCGGTGTGCCAACGGGTTGGCTGAGTGGGGTCAATGAGCTGTTTGGCCAGGAGGAGCGTTCCGCCATGCTCCAAAACCTGATTGCGATTGCCGATGGCCTCACTCCAGACAGCGTTTTGGTTGGCGATGCCCTCAGCGTGGCTGATTTGGCAGTAGCGGCGCAGCTATCCCTGTTGCGCTTCCCCGCCTCAGCAGGGTCCCAATTGGCTGGCCGCGGCGTTGCTGGTCTTAGTGATCATCCTCGCCTTCAGCCTTTGTTTGAGTGGCGCGATCGACTGGAGGCTCGTGTGTTTAAACAGGATCCTGCAGCCGTGTGAGCGTGAGCTTGTATCGGCTTGCTCGTTGCACAAAAGATTCGCTGGCCTCCCCGGGGGCTGGATAGGTCTGCTGCCATTGCTCCACACAGATTTGGCTGATGATTTCAGCGGTTGGCACGTCTTGACATGGTTGATACCGACTCAGGGTTTCAATCCTGCTGAGCCTTGGTGCCCTTGCCCCATGCATGACCTGAAGAACCAGCTCATCACTTAGAAAAACTGAGGCGTTGATCGAGGTTTGTTTCCTCCCGATCACGGTCGTTTCCAGGAGTCGATCGTCGCTCAGTCGAGCGAGCTGACGGTTTACCTGATCGGGGGCTTGCTCCACGCTGATCAGTTGCTGGCCTAAGAGCGCCTGTCCAACGGCTCTGGCATTAAACGGTCGGTTTCCCACCACATCGTTGTGCTGATTGAGCTCAAACTGGGCCAAATGCTGCAAGGGGGGCAAACTTTCGTCCACGGTTCCGTTCGCCAAAAGATCAAGGCTTTCCACCTTCCAAATCCCTTCAAACCAATCCGGATACACCAAATCCTGTTTGGCTCGTGGCCGCGGCAGAGGAGCTGGATCCGGCCAGGCTGGCCATGCCACGAGACGAGCTTCGAGCTGCTGATTGTTTTGGGTGTTGTCCGCTAGGGCTGGTTGTGAGGGCCCACTTAGAAGAAGCACGGCCATGATTAGTGCCAGCAGTGGCCGAGTCATGTCCGATCCCCTCATCCGTGCTTGTGATCACTATGTGGTGCTTGAACCGGGCAAGCCAGAACAACTGCTCAGTTCCGACGACACCCTGACATGGCTGACCGAACAGCTGGAAAATATGTCTGTTCTACCCAGCGATTTGCGTGATTTTGGCTCCTCGTCTGCTGCCGCAGAAAGGCTGTTGGATACGGCGTGCGATCTCGAATTAGCTCCAGGGTTCAATCTTCAGTGGTTTGCGGTGCGTTTGGAGCCTGGAACATGAGCTCATGGGGTTGGAGAATGCCAGGGATGGCTTCAAGAATTCGCTCTGTCACAGCGTTGACCGTTTCGTCTCTCACCGTGATGCGTAAGTCGGCCTCTGCATAAAGAGGAGTGCGAGCTTCAAGAAGTGCGTCTAGTGCCGCAGAAGGATCGCGCTCCTGAAGCAGTGGCCTTGCGCCTGGATCTACACGCAGACGCGCCAGAAGTTGGTCCCGCTCAGGGGCAAGCCAGATCACGATCCCTTGATGCAGAACGCCCCAGTTTTCTGGTTGCGTGATCACCCCACCACCGGTTGCTACGACGAGCGAATGGCGCTCGCCAATGGCATGCAGCACCTGACTTTCAAGCGTTCTGAACCCTTGCTCACCGTCTGTCTCAAAGATTTGGGAAATGGGGCGGCCAGCCAGCGCTTCCACGACTCCGTCGGCGTCAACGAAGCCGTAGCCCAGGCGTTGGGCTAGAGGGCGCCCTGTACTGCTTTTCCCGCTTCCCATCATTCCGATCAGGTAGAGGTTGCGGCCGCCAAGACGGGCCTTCAAAGGGTGTGGTGTCGTGGTCGCGCCGTCAGCCATCAGTTCGGCAGGTGGGTGAACTCACTAGGATGATCGCTGGTCAGACCATGTCATGACTGATGCCATCACGACGGCACCGCACGGCCAAGGTCGTGGCTGTGTCATCACCCGCCGAGCCTGTTTTAGCTCCAGTCACCGTTATTGGTTGCCGGAATTAAGTGCTGACGACAATGCTGCCCGCTTTGGATCCTGTGCGATGGCCCCTGGCCATGGGCACAATTACGAATTGATCGTGTCCATGGCCGGTGGTCTTGACGCCAACGGCATGGTGCTGAACCTCTCTGAGGTGAAGCATGCGATTCGTTCGGAGGTCACTGAACAACTCGACTTCCGCTTCCTCAATGAGGCTTGGCCAGAATTCGACGTCTCAAGTTCGGAGGGTTGCCTGCCAACCACCGAAGCACTTGTTCGAATCATCTGGTCTCGGTTGGCCAATCAGCTCCCCCTTGTGGCGCTGCGCCTTTATGAATCAACAGGCCTGTGGGCCGACTATCTCGGACAAACCATGGACGCCTATCTCACCATCCGCACTCACTTCGCTGCTGCGCACCGTTTAGCAAGACCAGAGTTAAGCCAGGAAGAAAATGAGCTGATCTACGGAAAATGTGCCCGACCTCATGGTCATGGCCACAACTATTTAGTAGATGTGACTGTTCGCGGAAGCATTGATCCACGCACTGGGATGGTTTGCGATTTAGCAGCGCTTCAGCGTCTTGTGAGCGATCTGGTCGTTGAGCCTTTTGATCACACTTTCTTGAATAAGGACGTAGAGCATTTCGCTGAATGTGTTCCTACTGCTGAGAACATTGCCCTACATATCGTTGATCGACTGACAACTCCTGTTCGCGCAATTGGAGCTCAGCTGCATAAGGTTCGACTTCAGGAAAGTCCTAATAACGCTGCAGAGGTTTATGCCGAAGCTCCGGCGCTTAATGCGATGCCTGAAGCGATGCATGCTGTCGTGAACGGCTGAGCCCTCTTCGACCGTGCAGCGTCCCTTGGTTCGTCTGGTGCTCGCCGTCAGCCTGGATGGACGGCTCGCGCCTGCCTCTGGAGGTGCCGCTCAGCTAGGCGGCGCCGGTGATCGGCAGGTGCTTGAGCAAGCTTTGGCTTGGTCTGATGCTGTGTTGATCGGTGCAGGAACACTGCGGGCCCATCGCTGCACCTGTCTGATTCATGAACAACAGCTTTTGGCTCAGCGCAAGCAAGCTGGCAGGCCCTTGCAGCCAGCAGTTTTTGTTGTGAGTCGCCATCCCGACTTTTGCCAGGACTGGCCGTTTTTCCAACAAGCGCTTGAGCGTCATTTATTGACCCCAGATCAGATGTCAGCGGAGGGTTTCTCCACTACCCATCGGTTGCACCCAACCTGGGAATGCACTTTGGTTGAGCTTGCCGCACTGGGCTTTCATCGCCTTGTTCTTCTTGGAGGGGCGGGCCTTTGCGGATCTCTATTGGAAGCTGATCAGGTGGATGAACTGCAGCTCACCCTGAGCCCATGCCTTCTTGGAGGTCGGTTCAGCTGGATTCCGATCGATGGATTCAGCATGCCACCGGCGCTGTCGCAGCCCGACGCTTGGACGCTGTTATCGGCCGATCGACTGAGCGGCAATGAGCTTGTGGTTCGTTATGGCCGCAGTCGCTGAAAGAGTGCGCTCAGGGGGACATCCTGTAGGTCTGTTGCCTGGAGTCCCAGCAGCGACGCCAGGCAGCGTTTGATCACAACCTCGGCGTCATCTCCAATTCGGCCTGATAACAGTTCGCTGATCACACCTAGCTCTCTGCCACTACGACTGGTTTCACGAATCAGGCATTCACTGACGGGTTTGGCTATTGCCTGACAAGGCTGCTTCCCCATGCTGATGAATGGTTCAAGGTCGAGTTCAGCGCCCTTGAGAGTTCGTTTAGCTAGTTGCTGACATTGATCAGCAAGCTGACGCTCTAGTTTTGGCCTCATCATTTGCAGCAATGGCTGCAGTAGCCCTGCTTGGACTGCACCTCCGCTGAGCGTCAAGCTAAACGCCAAGAACGTGAAAACCACCAGCTTTCTTCGTGGTGTTGAACGGTTCACAGCAGGTTGGAAAGAACTGGCCTTCGTTCAGTGTGACTCTGATGGCTCTCACTGGTTAGGGTCTTGACCTTCGCCTCTGTCTTCGCCGGTTATGGCATCCCTGAAGGCTCGTTGGCATCGCTCGATTCGGGAGATACCCGAACAGCAGTGGGAGCAGCTTCTTGGTCCTGAAGTGATTCCCTTCTATCGCTGGAATTGGCTCGCTGCTCTTGAGGATTCTGGGAGCGTGGCGCCTGATCAGGGATGGCAGCCACTGCACCTCTCCCTTTGGCGTGGAGAGGACCATCTTTGTGCGGTTGCGCCGCTTTATCTCAAGGGCCACAGCTATGGGGAATTTGTGTTTGACCAAGCGTTCGCACGGCTCGCTGGCGATCTTGGTCTGCGTTACTACCCAAAGTTGATTGGGATGAGCCCCGTAAGCCCGGTACAGGGCTATCGCTTTCATGTGGCGGCAGATGAAGATCTTGCGGAATTAACCCAACTTATGTTGGAGTTAATTGATACCTTCGCTCGTAAAAATGGCATTTTAAGCTGCAACTTTCTGTATGTTGATCCACTCTGGCGCCCTTTGGCAGAAGCGGCAGGTTGCGCCTCCTGGCTAAATCAGCAGAGTCTTTGGACATCTGATGGTCAGGCCAGTTTCAGCGACTATTTGGCAGAATTTAATGCTAATCAGCGCCGTAACATCAAGCGAGAGCGAAAGGCAGTCCGTGATGCAGGCCTTGAGATTACTCCCCTTTCTGGTGAGGACCTCGACTCTTCGTTGATGCAATGCATGCATAGTTTCTATGAACAGCACTGTGCGCGTTGGGGGATGTGGGGTAGCAAATACCTCGACGCATCGTTTTTCGATGCTTTGGCTACGAACTCGCTGCGTGAGCAGATTGTTCTCTTTAGTGCTCATCGCGGCAACCCCCATGAGCCAGTTGCTATGTCACTCTGCGTTCACGATGATGCCTCGCTCTGGGGCCGTTACTGGGGCAGCAATGAAGAGGTTGATTGTTTGCATTTTGAGGTTTGCTATTACTCACCAATCGAGTGGGCGCTGAAACACGGACTGAAGAGTTTTGATCCAGGAGCAGGAGGGAGTCACAAACGTCGTCGTGGGTTTGTAGCGCGGCCCACCACAAGTCTTCATCGCTGGTATGAGCCGCAGATGGATGGACTGATTCGTGGTTGGCTTGGCAAGGTCAATCCACTGATGATTGAGGAGATTGAGGCGATCAATGCTGAGCTGCCGTTTCGAAAGGAGCCGCCCTCACTCGCTCTGTAAGTTGAGATGAGCATCACAGCCAGATTGAACCAGATCAACACCGCCATTGACCGAGACGCGTGTGCTCAGCTGGATGATCAGTTGTCTAAGCGGTTTATAGCTTTGGATCCGTTGGGTTATTTCTTGATTCGAGTGGATGTTGTTTCAGCTGAATTGGTTGTTGAGCACTACGGAAACACAATTGATGAGCAAGGCCTTGCACGAGACCCCGATTCCGGGGAAGTGATTTCTTGCCGTCAAGGTGGTCCTAGAACGCCATCGGCCGTGTGGCGAGGGCGCACTGCAAAAGAGGTGGGAATTGCCTTAAGCGAAGGGGAAGAAAACCAACCCCTTAGCTGTTTAGACCATGCGTTGTATCTAGGCCGTGAACTTCAGAAGGCTGAACAGTGCTTGCTCGAAGGAAGCACTTACGTTCAGGATTAATTCTTCAAACACGCTGAAGCTCGCGCGAGTTGCTGGGTTCTTCTGGTGGTAATGATTCCAGCTGCTCACGGATTTCTTGTTGCACGATCGCTCTGTATTCCATGAAATGCTCGTTGTGCGCCAGTACAACGATGAACTGCTCAAGCATGGCTGGATTCTTGCGTGCCATACCAAAGAGATAGCGCCAAAAGCGCCCGCGAGTATCGCGTTTTAGGCCTTGGCGCCAGATCACGATCGAAAGGGCCTTGATGTCAATCCAGGTTGGCAATTTGCTGGTGCCTTTCCAGCGTGGAGCCCCCATCTTTAAGTAGTAGGAGTAAACCCGATCCATGTAGGCGTTGGGTTCATAAAGCGTGCAAAATGCTTCCACATATTCGTTGGCGATGTCACGAATGGGCCTGGTTGGTTTGAAGTTAAGCAAATTCGTTTGATTCACGCCTTTGGCAGCCGATTCGTCTTGAATCAGGCGCCCTTCTTTCTCAAGGCGATGCCATAGGGCTGTTTGGGGAAGGGCTTGAAGCATTCCCATCATTGCTGCGGGGATGCCTGTACGGGTCACGAAATCAACGATCCGGAGACCGGCACCGTCCTTTTCTCCATCAAAACCGATGATGAATCCAGCCATAACCCGAATTCCATTTGCTGTAATCCGGTCAACAGCGGCGTCAAGGGGATTGCGAGTATTTTGAACTTTTCTTGCAATTTCTAAGCTGGCTTCGTCTGGAGTCTCAATTCCCAAAAACACACTTTCAAAACGAGCTTCGTGCATCATTCGCATCATTTCGTCGTCATCGGCTAAATCAACTGAGGCCTCAGTTGCAAAGCTGAATGGGTAGCCACGGTGTTCTTGCCAGGCTTTGATTTCGGGAAGTAAAAGCTTCGCGTTGCGCTTGTTGCCGATGAAATTGTCGTCAACGAGGAAGATTGAGCGTCTCCATCCCAGGTCATAAAGCGATTGCAACTCAGCAACCAACTGTTCAGGATTCTTCGTGCGTGGTTTGCGGCCGTACAAAACGATGATGTCGCAAAATTCGCAATTAAACGGGCATCCGCGAGAGAACTG
>Ga0257106_1000627_pt1 | contig 20089 bp, 8 predicted proteins | sample LP_taG_3_FD_190177 | JGI IMG/M metagenome (GOLD analysis project Ga0257106, IMG submission 190177) | Marine microbial communities from Northeast Subartic Pacific Ocean, Canada - LP_J_2011_P26_10m | ecosystem: Environmental > Aquatic > Marine > Oceanic | place: Canada: Northeast Subartic Pacific...
GGGGGGGGGGGAGGGGGGGGGGGGGGGGGGGGGGGGGACGGTGGTGGTGAGGGTGGTGGTGAAGGTGGTGGTGAAGGTGGTGGACTCGGAGGAGGCGATGGAGGAGGCGAAGGTGGTGGTGAAGGCGGAGGAGAAGGTGGAGGGCTTGGTGGAGGCGAGGGAGGAGGGGATGGCGGTGGCGAAGGGGGAGGGGAGGGAGGAGGACTTGGTGGAGGAGATGGGGGAGGTGAGGGAGGCGGAGATGGCGGAGGAGATGGAGGTGGTGAAGGTGGTGGTGATGGTGGGGGCGAAGGAGGAGGCGAAGGAGGAGGGGAGGGCGGAGGACTTGGCGGAGGAGAAGGAGGAGGCGAAGGAGGAGGTGAAGGCGGTGGTCTCGGTGGCGGCGGAGAAGGAGGAGGAGAAGGAGGAGGAGAAGGCGGCGGACTCGGCGAGGACGGCGGCGGAGGAAGTGGTGGTGGCGAAGGAGGTGGAGATGGCGGCACTTTATCCCAACACTCTATGTTGAAGCACGGACAAAAGTCAATGTCGCTCGGAACGCACGTCTCAAACGGACAGTCGAATTCGCCCGTGTTCAAATGAATGTCGCCATTATATACACCGCGGTAATGAAGGAGCTCTCTACCTTGCTGCTTATTAGTAGACGTTGATGGACGCTCGGACGAATTCATTTTCTTCTCCAATAAGTTTGCATCGCGTGTTTTAGAGCTGATTTTACACGAGCTCACTTGATTTTTGACGATGCATGCAAATTTTTCGTTGAAAGCGTCAGCGCCGGCGAATATTTTCGATTGCGGAGAAGTTGCCGCATATCCGCTCCAGTTGTAAATATTTTGATCGAAATTCGTCGCATTGTGAAACATCCATCGCATATCCTTCACTTTGGAGGTGTCCCATCTCGAAATGTCTCGATTAAAATTTGAAGACGAGGCAAACATGCTTTCCATGTCCGTGACTTGCGAAACATCCCAGCGAGAAATATCCGCGTTGAAGTCGGAGCGATCCCGAAACGCCGAGACCATATTCGTCACGAGACGCGTGTCCCAATCCGGCATCGCACCGAATATCCCGTTCTCGCACAAGCCATCTTCTCGATGCGAAGCTTCGTTCATTGACAAGCATTCAGATATCGCGTCATGAAAATTGGAGTTCGTGACTTCCCGGCTAGATTTTGAAAGCGAAGAAGCGAAATTTTCTTCGTTTTTCTTCTCGTCCATCATTCGCTTTCCTTCGCGCTTCCTCGCTATGTTCTCCGCTATAACATCTCGTGTTTCTCTATCCGTCATCATCATCATCTTCTTCTTCTTCTCTATCTTTGTGGTTCCTTGTTGAATAAACAATTCGTCGTTTTCGTTTTCGTCGTAAGAGGAAGATCGCGGTCGCGTCGCGTTTTGTGCTCCGCTTCTCTCGTCGAAAGTCGAGTCGAGAGAGGATGAGCGAGTTTCTAACTGCCTTCGCGGCGCCGCGCGAACGCTTTCGTCCGCGCTCATGAAATCAGATTTAGAAATTCTCGATGACAACCTTCCTTCGGAATTCGAAGAAGTTGTCTTTGAGATCCTCGCTTTGACGTTTTTGAACAAGGAGTTCTTCGTGCAAGTCAGCCACAAAGGAACCGTCGGTGTCAAGACCAAGTCACCGTTCTCTTCGAGCCGATAAATCTTACCCGCGACTAAACCTAGATGATCGCCTCGCAGACGAAAGTGCCAGTTACCAATGATGACGTTCAATCGAATGAGCGTATTCGTATTCACTTCGGTAAATTTTTGATCTTTTTCGTACCAACACAAATCAGGCAAATCGTTCGCGACTCGGCCCGGGTCTTGCAAGCATAAATTCCAAGTCACTTGCGACATGAGTTCCAAAGCACTCAGTGCCGGAGAGTTTCCAAACTTAGTTTGAATGTGAATAACGAGCGATATTAAATTTATCGCCACGCCGCAATCCGCTTTACAACCAAATCTTCCAAAAGCGGGAAACTCGTAAGGCGCTTGGCAAATGCCGTCGCCGCACGGTATATCAGTCCAAATCGAGTCAACGACGCTCTCGGATAACCAATCGTACATGTAGTATATGTCTTGCGTTTGCTTGATCCTTGGCTTTAAGAGACCAGATACTGAAGATGTAACCTCGTAACTTAGAACAGGCTCAGTTTGTAAATACAGCATGGCGCAATACAAAGTTACAAACGCGGCAAAACTCAAGAGCTTGGAAAAATGACCCATGTGTCGGATGCGCAATCGCGCGTAAGCCTTGAGTTTTTGCAGAACGTCAACGTATGTGCTAGAGTCGCCGTAGTCATCTTCTTGCGAAGAATCGTTAGAATCGTATAATAATTCGTCGATATAGTCGTCGTAGTCGCGTTTTTTCTTCAAAAGAGTTTCATCTGAAGAAGCTTTAGTCGTCTTCGAAGTTGTCTTTGTCGTGGCATCAGCGCTGTTACTCATCGTTCGATCCATTGAAGCATCGACCGCGCTCGATTTTCCGCTCGAAAAGTCATTCGTTGTCGGCGGCGTCGCGGTTGCCGTCCGAGTCGTCGTCGTCGTCCTCGAGGAGGAAGACGAGTCCTCGAGGGCCTTCTTTTCCGACGGCGAAGATATTGAAGCCAGAAACGCTTGCCCTCCTTTTTTCACTTTCTTTTTCCCTCGGTGAAGATCACCGTCTTTTATTTCGCCTTCCAGTTCTCCCGTGAACGTGGCTAAAACAATCCCTTCTCTCGACTGCGAGCGCAAAGTCGCGACGGCTTTAATGTGGCAACCCACATCAACCTTCCTTACAAGATAAATCGGAGCAGTAGCGCCGACGATCGCGAGGTTTTCCTCGCTCTCGTCTCCTTTCGTCGTTCGAAACCATTGGAACTCTAACACGAGCGCTTCTTCTTCTTCTTCTTTGTCTTCTTCTTCTTCTTCTTCAATAGTACTAAAAGTAGAACGTTGAGGATGATTTTTTTCGTCGTCGTCCCTTTTTTTATCGTTGGAAGAAGCTCTCTTTCTCTGCTGAAAGGTTGGAATCGATCCGATCAGAATAGCTCTCAGCGCTTCTCCGGGTTCCGGCGAACCGGAAATCTTCAAAAGCGCGGTGGAGTTTCCGCTGCTCATGACGCGATTTCCAAAGGGCGCCCTCGTTTCACTTTTGTTTTTAAGTTCCTGCGTCTTTTCGTGAAAGGAGAATCCTCTCTCTCTCTCTCTCTCTCTCTCTTCAAACTGCCCTTTTTTTTTCTCTTTCGCGCGAGATGCTCAACGCGTCTGCCGTGGTTCCCCGCGCGTTCGCGTTTAGTAAATACGTGCGCGCGCGTGTAACAAGAGAGGAAGCGTTGCTCGAGGAGAAAAGAAAAGATGGTAGAGAAGTGAAGAATTTTTATCTCGTACTCGTACTGTACGTTTTATTTAAGAGGGAGAAAATAAAGGTTCAAGCAAAAAAGAGGGGTCAGGGGTCAAGTAAAATTTTTTTTGATCTCAAAGTCCTTCTTCTAATAAGAAATAAGAATTATGGATGATGAACCGTTGGGACGACATTATTCCAACACAACATTATTAGAAAAGAGGAGGAGAGAAAAGAAGAGATGAAAGCTCGCAGCAGCACCTCGTCCTCGCGCGGCGGCGGCGGCGGCGGCGGCGGGGAGAGGACGAACTTCATCGTCGTCCTCCTCGTTTTGGGGAGTCTCGGATGTTTGAAGCTGTGCTGCGTTGGATTATTCGCCAGAGGATTTTTATTCGTGCGCGTTGAACTCGCGCAAAAATCATCGTCGTCGTCGTCGAGCCACACCGGTGAAAGCTTCGCGACGGACGCTTCTTCTTCTTCTTCTTCTTCTTCTTCTTTCACTACTACTACTACTACTACTACTCCTTCTCTAGTAATCGATAAGCTCATCGTGCTCATCATCGACGCAGCGCGATACGATTGGGTCGCCAACTCTGCGTCACATTCCGCTCTGAAACGCGAAGAAAGTGATGATGAGAGCAACAAAAACCATGGCTTGACGGAGCTGCGAGACTACTATTACAACACCGCAGCAGCAGGAGCAGGAGCAGGAGCAGGAGCAGGGGCAACTGCGCGAAAGAGGAAATGGAGAAAGGAAAAGAGCGACGATATAGACAGCGATAGCGATACGTCCGATTCATTGCTGTTTAAATTCATCGCGGACGCACCGACGACGACGTCGCAGCGGCTGAAAGGACTCTTGACCGGTTCTCTTCCAACGTTCGTTGACGTTTCGAATTCGTTCAGTTCAAAAACGCTCGAGGAAGACAATTTGATACATCAACTTCATCGGAACGGGAACAAAAGGATACTGTTTTCGGGCGACGATACGTGGGCAGATTTATTCCCACCACCAATCAACGACGATGGCAATAATATTTCTTCTTCTTCTTCTTTTTCTTCTTCCTATTTTACTGATTTTGAAGCGTTTCCTTCGATGAATGTAAAAGATACCGAAACGGTCGATACGGGAGTTCGCAACTCTTGGAAGAAAGCGCACGCGTTGGCTCTAAAGAATAGGAATGGTAGTAATAGTGATAATAATAGTAGTAGTAGTACTAGCAACGATAGCGCTAGTTTTGATTGCAATGTTGCAGATTGGGACGTGTGGATTGGCCATATGCTTGGCGCCGATCACGTCGGCCACACGTACGGTGCGAAAACAAAAGAGATGAGGAATAAGTTGGAACAAAACGACAGAGATATTAGGAACATTATGAATGATATGAAGACAGAAAAAGAGGTTTACAAAAACGCGCTGTTTTTAGTTTTCGGGGATCATGGTATGACCGACGAAGGTGACCATGGCGGTTCTTCCGAAGTTGAAGTGAATTCGTTCCTCTTCGCGCATCGTCCGCACGGAAATATCGCGGAAGTTTTTGAAAGAGACGACGACGACGACGACGATATCAGTGAGAGTGAAATGTTGCAAATAGATTTAGTTCCCACGCTTGCTGTGCTCATGGATGTTCCCATACCATTTTCCTCGCTCGGCGTGGTAAACGAGAAACTTTGGAACTTATTTCATTACGATGAAAAGGATGACGCCGATACTAATAATGGTGAACAAAGAGGTAGCGCGTCTTTTGCATACGCTCTCGACCAGAACGTGCGTCAGGTTTGGAGGTACATCAACGCGTATCATCGCGTGAAACGTTTTGAAACGTCGGCGTTTACTCGACTCGAAGAAATGCATGGTAGGTACCAGAACACTTCACGACTGGAGAGTACTGGCTCGCGCGAGAAAAAAAAAGAGCTGGGACTTGCGTTTTTGAGAGAAACACAAACGATGACGCGCAGTGCGTGGGTTACGTTCGGAATGCTTTCCATGGTATTTGGAGTTATCGGTTTTTTTGGCGTTCTTTTGTTATACATGTACTGCATCGCGTACTTTACTTCCAAAGCCGACGTCACCGACGCAAAATTTGAGACTGGGCGAAGAAAAAAAGTCGCGCCGACGAGTGCGAGTAGTGCGACGAATTCGCAATCATTCACGTTGTTTCCTTGCTTATTTGTCGCGAGCGTGGTAGTGTATTTCTTGTCGCTCGCCGCGAGATGTTCCAATTCATTTATAGAGAGTGAAAGAGAGATGTATCAATATCTCCTGGCGACTTTACTTGCGTCAACGTGCATTGATAGATTGAGATTTCATAAGAACAAGCACCCACGGGATAGCTTCGTAAGCTCGAATAGGTTCGCAAAAGATGGAGTAATTTATAACGCAATCCTAGCTATGATCTGCAACGCGTTATTAGCTCGCATCGGAGATACGTGGGTGAAAACGAATTCAACTGAAGAAATTTCGTCTTCGCGAGAGAGCTTGTTGATCTTTGCAACTTTTTGCTTTGCGATGTCTCACCATCTTCAAAATTTTGAGATGGCTGTTTCTTGGATCTTTTGGGCGTTTAGCGCCACGTACAGAAACAATCTTTGGTATCCCCGAATAGTTTTCGCGTGCAGCTGGATTTGGTTCCCGGTGACGCGCCAGTTTGAAAGCTTGAGTCCCAGGCGAAGACTGAATTCGAGAGATTTTCTGTGGACGCTGCTGCCAGTGTTTGCAGTCTTAACAAACTCAACTCACATCGGCGGAGTGTTTGTACTCCTCAGCGCGCATATGATGAACTTCTCTTCTAAATCTATCGGTAATATGCTGACTTTATTTCCGTCTACTTCGCGCCCTGATGCGCGTCATTCATCACTGTCCAAAAGCCGAAGAGACGAAAAAGAAGAAAGAGAAAAGACAATATTCCTCTCGGGAAGTATTTTTACCGCGTGCGTGGCGAGTTTGCTGTTCTCGCAAGTAATATTTTATGGAGGAGGTCATTGGGTAAAGTTTAATGGATTGAGGTTCACCGCTGGGATGACTGGAATGGATTCGTTCAACTGGTATTTGTGTGGAATTTTGTTAGGCTTGGATACTTTCTGCGGAGAAATTATTTCAGTCTTGATGTTTCCAATATTTCTTTCGTACTTTTCATTGTCGTCGTCGTTGTCGTCGTTGTCGATGTGCGACGGATGGAAGGAGAAGCAACAAGAAGGACAAGAAGAACAAGAAGAACAAAAACAAAAATGCGTGGATTTGAACGTCAGGAGTGTTGGCTTTCTCGCGCTCGCGTTTCTTCGCGGATTAGGCGTTTTCGTTTCAACCTTCTTTGTCGCATACGAGAGACGACATCTCATGACTTGGGCAATTTTTGCACCCAAGTTTATCTTTGAGATTTGCTCTCTCTTGTGTTTTGAATGTTTCCTGGTTTTCAGTTTCGTTCTCGCGTCTAAAACGCGCGTATACGAAACTCTTTCCGAAAAACAAATTGACGAAGATTTTAAGATGAGAGAACGCACGCGGCGTTCAAAAGTCTACAAAAGTCGCGCCTAGCTTTCGGTTCGGGAATCACAACTGTGTTCCGTGTGATGACTATTAGGTCGTAACTTAACGCGCGAGAATAGATTTTAGGTAGTACAGCAATTTTAATTATAGATTACAAAGCGCAAAAAAAGAAGAAGCCCGGCTGTCTGTGTTTTAAATCCAAGGCCTTCCATCTTCCATCTTACCCGGTTTATATCACCTGGAAAGATTCACCATTAACAAGCGTTAAGTGCAAAGTCCTACTGGTCTCCTGATACTTTCTTCTTTCCGCGGCGCTCCTATCGCTCGAATTACTCTCCGATTCGATGATTTTTTGAAGCTTTCCAAAGCTTCTCGCCGTGTTCCTATCGCTCAACTTCCCCGCACTTTTCGCGCCTACGCGAACTAATAAATTTTTCACCTCTTGCGTTAACTTTCCGGAATACTGTGTCTTATCTACGCCTCCGGCGGCGGCGGCGGCGGCGGCGTTGCTACCGTTATTTTTTCCAACATTGGCCGCTAGGCTGTTCTCCTTCCCACTTTTTCTGTTTCCGCGTTCGTCTTCGTTTCCGCCAGCGACGGCGGCTTTTTGTTGTCTTTTAAACTCCTCCAACTCTGCGCGCGCGCGTTCGAGCGCGTCCATCGTTTCTTTGAGTTTTCCCTTCAACTCTTCAACAACCACTCCCGCTTCTTCTTCTTCTTTTTCTTCTTTCTCATCTTCCTCTTTATCCGCGCGCGTTGTATTTTGCAGCGCTTTCCTCTTCTCCCGTTCCTCTTTCGCTCTTCTCACCCACACTTCCAATTCTGTCTTTAACTTGTCGTTTTCAATTTGGGAAGCGGTTTTCCGTTCGACCAAAACGTCTTGCACGAAGAGCAAATACTCCACCAGAAGCTGCGCCAATCGAAACGCCTTCTCCTTTAACTTTGCTTTCTTTTTGTTCTCGTTGTCATCGTCGTCACCGTTATTGTCGTTCTCGTCGCGAGGAAGAGGAGGAAGAAAAGAAGAAGAAGAAGAGGAGAAATCGCCTCGAATTATGTCTTCCACAATCAACTCTAAACCGTCCACGTCGTGTAAACGAACGATATCTTCCGGCGAAGGCACTCGTTCGAGAAGGTTCCAATCCACCGGATGCACTCGCGGGAAAGAAGAGAACGAGAACGTTGGTGTTGTTGTTGTTGTTGTTGTTGTTGATGATGATGGTGTTGATGTTGTCGTCATTTTTTTACTCAAAGTGCACGGTGGTGCAAAGTGATGAGGAGAAAATAGTAAGTTGCGCGGTGGTTTGGTTCGTCGTTTGAACGGACCGATAATAATAATAACACAACGTGCATGATGATCGTGATGGAAAAAAAAAAAAAATTGAGGAAAGAGAGAGAGAGGTGACGTCCTCTCCTCATCGCGCACACGCGCAAAACGCACACGCCGCGGACGCTGCTCTCTTCTATGAACGCCTCCTCGCGACTGCTCTTTTTCTCGACGTCGTCGACGCGTAGGACGGCTTTGCCTTCTTCTTCTTCTTCTTCTTTTTGTTCTTCTTTTTGTTCTTCTTCTTTGAGAAGGAGGAGCACGAAAACGACGACGACGACGACGACGAGGAAAACGTCGTTTGCTTCTCGGACGAACGCCACCATGAAAAACGAGAGCAAGGGAAAAGAGGAGGAGGAGGAGGAGGAAGGGAAAACGTTTGATAAGATTCTCTCCGTGTTGCAAGCGCACAAGAGTCGTCGGTTATCGGTCGCCGCGGAATGCAGAACGCTGGTGAGCAACGCGAGTTTTACCGGGTTCGGTGGCGTTTTGTGCACGATAGCGTCTTCTTCTTCTTCTTCCTCTTCAACGACGAACCCGAAAACGACGAAAGACGGAGAAAAGGAGCGTGAAGATGATTCGTCCTATCCGGTGGGTTCTTTCGCCGCGTTTGCGATAGAAGAAGAAGATGTGGAAGAAGGAAGCGAGAGAGTTTCAACGCGCTCCTCCTCCGCCGCGGGCTTACCGATATTCGCGCTGTCGCAACTCTCCTCGCACACCAGGGACCTTTTGAAGAATAAGAGAGCGTCACTTTTTTGCGCGGAGAGTGGTGGCATGAGACCAGACGCTGCTCGCGCGACGCTCGTTGGCTCAGTGGAGAAAATCGAAGACGAAAAAGAGAGAGCGAAAGCGCGAGAGATATATTTAAAGCATCACCCGGATGCGTTCTGGGTGGATTTTGGCGATTTCAGTTGGTTCAAAATGACCGAGTTGAAAGAAGTGAAGTACGTCGGTGGGTTTGGCCGCGCAGCTACCGTCGGGGCGTCGGACTACCAAAGTGCGAAAGTCGACCCGGTGAGAAAATTTTCGGCGCCGGTGTGCAAACACATGAACGAAGACCACGCGGAGAGTACGCTGGATATCGTAAAGATGGTGGTTTTCGGAGATGAGAATATGAATTTAATTCGTAGCAGCAGTAGCAATAGTAGTAGCAGCAGTGATGATGAGAAGAATATGAAGGCGGAAATGTGTGAAATCGATTCTTTTGGGATGACTGTGAGCCTACGAATGGGAGGTCAAAATCTAGGTAAAGTACGAATCGAATGGCAAGAACCTGCGTACGATCGAAAAGCTATCAAGGATCAAATAGTAAATCTCACAAAGAAAGCGGCTGCGGCCGCGGCGGCAGCAGCGACTGATAAGTAGTGACCGAGACGACCAAAATAGAGAGAGAGAGTAGTGCGAGCCAAAAAAGTGTACTAATGCTACAAAACTAAAATCTAAAATCTAACGTCGGCGTCGTTGTTATCGTCGAACAAGGAAAGATCTAAATAACCAAACTGTCTAAACACCCCGTCGTTCAAGACTGGGGTAAAAAGGACACCTCTAAACTCGCCGTGGTACTCGCTACAAAACGCGTCGCCGGACAAAGAGTTGTACTTTATAAACACCGCCTCGCTTGGAATCGGTTTCGGAATTCCATCCGTGTCTAAACCGTGCAACTTTCCTTTGGGAAGGTTCAACTCCTCCGTCCAAATTTTCAAGGCATCGATGCCTTCTCGACCGGTTTGCGCGCAGATACCAAACATAACCGTCTCCGAGTTATACGAAAGTGTGCGAACGGCGTTGCCGAGCGAGCGTTCCGCGCACGTCGTCGTTGTCGTTGTCGAAGAAGACGAGGATACGCATTTCCTTTGTTCGTCGTCGAATCGTCTCAAAACAACGTCCGCGTCTCGGAGACTCGGTAACTTGGACACGTCCACCGACATTTTGACGAAGGAAAACGTCTTTGAAGAAGAAGAAGAAGAAGAAGAAGAAGTACTGGGTTTTCGCCGCGTCGTTTCCTCGAACGGATTTTTCGGTTTCTTCTTCGTCTTTTTCTTCTCCTCTTCCTCTTCTTCTTTTACTACTTCTCGCAGCTTCTGTGCCTCACGCAACGCCTCGAACGCTTTGGAATTTCTAAAACCTCCTCCTCTTCCTCCTCCTCCTTCTTCTCCGGGCGAAGTCGCGTCGTCACTCACCACCGCGGCGAAAGGAAGACTTTGACGACGACGACGACGACAAAGATTATGACGATGACTCTGACGACGTTGTTGTTGAGGGGTCGTCTGAAGAAGACAAAGATGAAGAAAACGGCTTTGAGAGGACACAGAGGGCGAAGAGATCGATGTCATGATGATGATGATATCAAAGATGATATTAATGATGATGCGTGCGCACTCTTCTTCCAACGAACGCTTTTATGATGAATGAATGAAGAAGCGTCGTCGTCGTTCCATGAGATGGCACGAACCGCGAATTCTGAATTAAATTTTTAAAAGAAAGAAATCCAACAGAAGACAAAAAAAAAGAAGAAAACCCGCAGACAAAAAACACAGCTGTGAGAAAAAAAGAAAGATGTCTTTTCCTTCGCCTCCTCCTTTTTCTCCTCTCTCCGCGAAAACGAGGACGACGACGACGACGACGAGAAGTGGTGGTGGCTTTACCAGAGAACAACAACAACAACAGCAACGACGACGAGGAGGAGGACAACGATTTTGGAATTTGACGACGAATTTGACGGAGAAGAAGAGATCGCGAATTCATCTTCTTTGCATCGTCTCGTCTTCAACATCATCGTCTTCGTCGTGGGCAAAGAAAAGAAATTCGCTGAGGGAAAAACACGAGTTAAAAAAGCGAGAGGAGGAGGAGCGAGGACAATCGATAAAGGCAACAGAAAGAAGACGGGAAGCGAAAGGAGGGAAGAGAAGGCAGTACGAGCGCGAGTTGGAAGACGCGCTGCGACGACAGCAGGAGCAGCAGCAGCGGCGGCGGCAGATTCGACAGAATGCTTTTTCTTCCTCTTCTTTGGAAACGACGAGAGCGGAGGTGGGAGACGACAGAAAAACGACGGCAGCGGCGGCGGTGAAAGATGCGAAAAGAAGAGTAAAAAAAGCGTTGAAGAAAGCGAAAAGGTTTGCGAGAAGAAACGTGCAGAAAGCGACGGACGTGTTGTTACCGTCTGGATCTTCGTTAGGAGGCGGGAGAAGAAGAGGAGGAGACGGAGGACCTGTGCGGTTTACTCCGTCGACTCCTTCTTCGTCGTCGTCGTCGTATTACGCGTATCGTCAACAACAGCCAAATATTTTCGGTTTGACAGGCGCGGCGGGGGCAATTGCGGGATGGAGCATGCTCATAGGTTTAGCGTACGTCGTCGTGAAAGTGATGAATGGTGAACGGGTAATACCGAGAGGAGGGTTCCAGTTAACCATACCCGGTTTTCGAGGTTCCAATTTTAACAAGAGGAAGAATAGAAACGAGGGAGGCAAGTGGGTCATAGATAGAAGTCTCGGCGGACGCAAGGTTTGGGTTCCAGATGGCGAAGCGAGTAAGAGAGGGAGTAAGTTGAGCGAACGAAGCGCCTTAGACGAAGTTTATTTCAGTTCTACATCTTCTTCTTCTCCGACGTCAACATCGACATCAACAACCTCGAGAACTTTTGAAGACGAAGATGAAGAGAAAGAACAACAAAACCTTCCCACGTGGTGGACAGAGTCTCTTTTCCTCCGCACATCAATTGGTGGCATCGATAAACAAAGAAAATCTGATTTGCTCCAAGATGCAAAAAGAAGCGCGAGTTTCCTTTCAGCCGCTCGAATCAACGGCGTGCAATGGACGTCTGATATGATTTTAGATTTTCACACGGCATGCGCCGCCGCTTTAAAGTGCTATCCGTACGAAGAAAAGAACAAATATCGACTCTCGATTGCGAAATCTGTGGGACCAGAAAATGCGCGCGTGCAGCTGTACCGGCAAGCGTCAGAAATTGCGGTAGAAGACTGCGTTGGCAACCGTTCTGGAGTGAGTTCGAGTTTTGGTACGGAGGTGAACATCTTTGTGGTTGGATTGAGTTATTTCTTGAACATTCCTACAAAGACAGCCATCAACATTGTTCGATCGTCGTGCGCGGTGAAGATTAGAAATTTGCTTCTCGAGAGTTGTTCCGCAATTCGGAAAGAACGCGAGGGAATGTCTTCTCCATCTGCGGATTTGTTGTTATCTTTATTCTCCATCGTGAGCGTCTTGAACGTTTTTCCTTTTACCGAAAACTCGGCTGAGATTGAAATGATCAACGAAGGTTTTAAAACTCGAATAACTGAAAAGGAGAGGAGGGAGTTAGTCGCGGCCTATAAACAAATTAGCGATGGTGTCGGGGATAAAACAATCGAAGAAGCTCTTCGATGAAATGAAAACAAGAACTACTACTATGAATCTAAATTGCTTCCTCGCTCTTCTATTTTTTGCCGCTCCCTTTCTTAATGGCCTTCTTCTTGTCCTTTTTCTTTATTTTCTCGGCTCTTTTCTGCGATTTTGCTGCTTTGACATCTTTCTTATGCTGTTTCCTTTCTCGTTTCTCGCGTTCGATATCTTCTGGCGTCTTTGTCCTATCTACCCAAACCTTCTTCTCCTCAGACGAAGAAGCGCTTTCTCCATCGTCGCCGTCGTCGTCGTCGTCGTCGCTACTGAAAGTTGAATCGCTCGCGCGATCGTGTTCGTTTCCTCTCGCCGCCGCTTTTTCATTTTGCGATACTTTCACTGTTCCTGGCGTCGTCGTGTTTTCAACTTTTTCTTCTCCTTCTTCCTCTTCTTCTTTTTCCAACCCTTGCTTTTTCGTTTTTTTCTTCGCCTCTTTCTTCATCGCCGCCTTATCTTCCTTCTTCAGCAGCATTAAACTCGGCATCTCGCGCGGACCGCTCAAATCGTGATTCATTCCCGTGATAGTCTGATAATAAATGCCTTCGGAGCGTTTCTCATCCTTTGCTTCGCTCGCCTCGCGCAGCCGTCTTTGATCTTTATCTGCATAATCTACCTCTTCGAGCGCTTTTGGGATGTGCGCCTGATGAAATACGGCAGCTTGAATTTCTTTTTCTGCTCTTAAATCGTCATCTTTTTGTATCTGTGCCGAGTCGATGCCTTGGCTGAGCCTCGATTTCATCTCAATTTCTAATTTAAAATCCTTCGCCGCTTTTTCCGACAACAGTTCTAAGCATTGATCGATGTTTGAACCGTTTATCGCGGGATCCGTCACGAAGTCAAACATTTCCTTCACCGACGGAACGACAACATCATACGCTCGATTCGAGAAGAATTGTTTCAAATGCAGCAAGTCTTCTCGTAAGAATTCTAAACATCTGGGATGATCGAGGTCGACGGATTGCGAAACATCGATAATCCACGCGTTCCCGTTGTGATAGAGCAAGTTATACTCCGAGAAGTCCGCGTGAACGAGCTTACAATCCTGGTACATCGTTCGAACGTCTTTCAAAAGCTGCTCGAATAACGAACGCATCTTCTTACTGCTCAACGAAGACGCCGCGTCTTTTAATCTTGGTGCGGCTCTTCCTTCCGAATCGCCAATCATTTCCATGACTAAAACGTGCGATTTCAGACATATGACTTTTGGAACGCGTAATCCTTTTTCTCTTAGCCGGTTATAGTTGCGCATTTCTTTTTCCGCCCACGTCTTGACCATTTTTCGCGGGTTTTTTCGCGCGTATCCGTTTCTCCATCTCCAATCTCCAGAAACATACCGATCTCTATCTTTAAAAACGAGTATCGAAGTTTTGTAGACTTTTACCGCCAAATGTTGTCGCATTTGGATTACATTCTTCTTCTTCTCCTTCTTCTCCTCCTCCTCCTCCTCCTCCTTTTCATTTGTCGTCGTCGTCGTCGTCGTCGTTGTCGTTTCATCCTTTCTATCTCTACTTTCGCTATTACTATCTTCTCCTTCTTTCCTTTCTCGTTTCTCGTCTTCTTTTTCTTCTTCTTCTCCTTCTTCTTCTTCTACTTCTATGACGCGCACGGCGTGGTACACGTTCGCTTCTTTCCCGGTGGACACGCACCCGTTAATCTCAGAAAATATTTCTCTCGACAACATTTTGAACAAAATCATTCGAGTTCGCGGATCCAGCGCTTGCTCCACCGTCGCTCTGTCGCTCTTATCTGTTACTTTTTGTCCGTTACCGCCAAACCCACCACCACTACCGAATCCAACGCCACCACCGCCACCACCACCGCCGCCGCCGCCAAACTTGCGCTCCACCTCTCGCAGTTGGTTTTTGACTTTTTGCGATATCCCAACCCAGGAGGAGGAGGAGGAGGAGGCGGCGGTGGCGGCGGCGGTCGCCGCGTCTGCACAGATTTCCGCTTCTTCGTCTTCGTCTTCGTCTTCTATTACTTCTTTCCTCTTCTCGTTCTTCTTCTCATTCCTCGTACTTTTCTTCGCCCCGGCGACGCGCGAGAGGAAACTTTGTCTCTGTTTCCCCACGCGAATCTTATTCTTCTCGCCTCCGTTTGCGTTTGGAGACGTTTTGACGACGAGGAAAGATTCGTCGTCGTCGTCGTCGTCCAATCCTTCTCCTCTTCCTCTTCCTCTGCTGCTTTGGATAGTAGTAGTAGTAGTAGTATTGCCACCACTCCGAGCGTTCAAATCGTCTCTCACGTCCAACGCTTCCAGCGCCCGGTGGATCATCGTTTCCTCGTTCGTTGTCCTCCTCGGCGAGCGCATATTCGCATTTAATAATAAACTTTCTTCTCTCTCTCTGCTCTCGCTCTCTTTCTTTCTTTCTTTTCTCTCTTTTTTTTTTTTTAAAGGCAAAACAAACGTGACAAAAACACAATGTTTTGTTTGTTTTTTGGGTTTCTCGCTCAACAAAATCACACAAACACAGACGCACACAGACACACACACACGTAGAATCCCTTCGTCGTCGTCGTCGTCGTCGTCGTCTTCTCTCTTCTCTCTCTTCTCTCTCTTCTTCTTTCTCTCTCTCTCTTCTTCTTTCTCTCGTTCAAGAAGGAAGCTCCAAAAACACACACACACACACAGAAGAAAGAAGAAAGAAGAAATGGAAGGCGAGGGAACTTTTTGCGAGAACAAAAACGACGTCGTGCGAGAGCTCAATCTGTTCGTCGGGAAAAGACGAGGAGAAGACGAAGACGAAGATAAAACTATTAAAAATCGTCTCCGCATCGATGATCATCGAAACGTGTCGTCGTCATTTACTCCGCCTCTTCCAGCGCTTGATGATCTTCTTCTTCCTCTTCCCACGAGCGACCGAGAGGTGAAGGAACGATTGCGGTCTCTCGACGAACCGATTTGTCTCTTTGGAGAAGGGAAAGCGGAAAGGAGAGAACGGTTGAAGAGGACATTATCTGCGTTTGTTTCATCGACGACGAGAACGAAGACGACGAAAGCTATTGGAGAGGGAAGAGAAGTGGATGAAGTAGACGACACGAATGGATTGAACGGAGAAACCGCCGCGAATAACCAAGGAAGAAAGAAGAGGAAAGAAACGTTTTATACGGAAGGGAGCGCGCTTTTGACGCGCGCGAGAATGCGCGCGGCGAAGTTTTCCTTACAACGTGCGAGGGAAAGAGTTTTGACGGATAGCAATAAAGATAACGGTGATGTAGACACAGGGAAAGAAGAAAAAGAGACGCGCGTTACTTTTTTAAATCAAAGAAGGAAAGAATGCGCGGATTTGAAAAGGTTGCGATTTGCGCCTGTATCCTCAGTCATTGGGGATTCGAGACCACTTAGTGCCGTAGCTTCATTATTGTTCGAGCGAGGTGACAAAAGTCATCACGGAATGATGGTAGCGTCTTCGATCAAGAATGAAAGCGATGGTGTCGAGGAAGACTTCCGCAGTGAAGCTCTCGGCATCGTTTTAAGCGGTTCTTGGACAGGAGCTGTCAAGGTTTGGAACATTGCACGCAGCGGCATGAATAAAGAGAAAAGAGAAAATGAAGAAGAAATGATGCGCGACAGAAGTAGCGACGAGAACATTAATTGTATTCCCGCGCTTACGATCAAAGCTTCGGAGGAGCGGATAACCGGGCTAGCATTTTCGCCCTTAATATCGGCGACAAACGATAATGAAGAAGATTTACCGGCGTTTGCTTCCGCTTCGATGGATGGAACGTGCACTCTTTTCAGTCTTTCGGGTAAAAAAATAGCTTCTCTCGTTGGGCACGTTGGGCGTTTAGCAAAGGTTAAATATCATCCGAGTGGCGCGTCCATCGCCACAGCGGGTTACGATAAAACGATCCGACTTTGGGACGCAAATACTTCGCAAGAAATCTTTTGCCAGGAGGCACATTCGCGCCCGTCTTACGATTGCACCTTTAATGACGATGGAAGTCTATTGTTTTCGACTGGTTTGGACGCGTACGCACGCATGTGGGATCTCAGATCGGGACGATGTTTGTGGACGATGAAAGGACACTCAAAAGGCGTGACGTCGATTTCAGTCGATGTCACGAATTCTTTATGCGTTACGGGCGGAGAAGATAACCTCGTAAAAGTTTGGGATTTGAGAAAGCAAGAGAACGCGTACACAATTCCCGCGCACTCTGGACTTGTTTCATCTGTATCGTTTGAACCGAGACGAGGATGTTGGTTCAGCAGTTCTAGTTTTGATGGCACGGTTAAACTGTGGAGTGCGCTAGACTTCTCTTTACTCGCCCGCTTGGAGGGACACGAAGGCAAAGTAATGGATTGTAGTTTAGGAAGAACAGCAGCAGCAGCAGCAGCAGGAGGAGGAGGAGGAGGAGGAAGAAGAAGAAGAAGAAGTCGTAGTAGTGGTAGTAGTAATAGCGATAATGATGGTGAGAGAAGCACTATCGGCGGCTTTATTGCGAGCGCAGGCTACGATCGCACGCTTAAAATTTGGAAATAGTTATTCTTTTGACAAAAAACGCGAGACGTCGGCGCACATCTTTTTTATGTCACTTTTCCCTCTCGTTCTCTCTCGCACACACACACACACACACACACACACACACACACATACACACACAAACGCACGTATGATTTCTCTCTCTATCCTCGATGAGCGATGAGCGGGTGAAAGCTGCCCTTCTTTCAAAACAAACTCGCGAACGAGAAAGTTATTTTCCCATGCACAGCAGTTTTTTATTTTTTATTTTTTCAGAAAAAACATATTTTGGTGGGGTGGGCGTCACTATAAATTATTTACACGCCGTAGAAATCCATTTCTTTCACACAGAAAACGTCACAAACACCAACACTTCGGTTTCTGTTCAGGATCAAACGCCCCTGCGCGAGACTTAGATCAGCGCTCTGAGCGATTGGTTTGTGATTTATTCGCGTTTAAAGCGGCTTAAAAGAGTTCGAACGAAAAGGTCAGGAAGCAATAAAATTGTTTTTAAAAAACAGCGAAAGAGAGGAAGAAAAAGAGGGTGAGGCGTCTTTTGGGGGCGATTTTGATTTGATGATTTGGAGCGCGGTTCTCTCTGCTTTCCTTTCTCCGTTTCTTCTTTTTTCTCTCTCATTTTTCTTTCTCTCTATCTCGCGCGTGCGTCATCGTCGTCGTCGTCGTCGTCGTCGTCGTCGTCGCGTTTGAGAGCGCGTCTTTCGAGGGTTCTTACCACAAAGAAAGAGAAAATAAAAATTCTTTGGCTGCTGCTCGCGTCTCTTCGGCTTGCTCTCCTTGTCTGCTGCAGATGAATCTTGCCCTTACTCTGACCCTCTAAATAATTTTCTCAGCTTCTGACTCTTTTTATTACAAACAGTTTTTGTCTTGAAAAATAAGGACGGCAATCATCCGCATGTACGACGAAGCAAACAACAGTATGAAGACGACAAACACAACGAAGAAGACGTGGAGGAGGAGGAGGAGGACTGAATCGAACGAGTGCGCGAAACGAACGGCGAAGCACTTCATGTTTACGCTCAACCTATTTGCGCTCTTAGTAACGAATTTGTTCGAATCCTGCGTCGGAGACGGATTTCAAGGCATGTTTTCTGGAGCGACAACGTTTCAAAAGAAATACGAGTGTGATTCTATGGTGAGTGGATCGCCAAATTCCTGCGTTTGTAAAGGCGAAAACTGCTATCTGACGGATGGTAACTTTCACCTTGCCGTGGAAAAATGTCTCGAAGAAGCCCCGAGAGACGGTTTGTGCTCAAAGTGGGGTACAAACTCTACAAATTATGGCGTTATGCCGAAATGGGACACGAGCAGGGTGACCAATATGGATGGAAAACTTGGATCATCTTTTACTGGGTTCGGAGGAAGAGCAGCATTTAACGGCGATTTATCGACTTGGAACACGGGACAAGTCACGAGTATGAAATTCATGTTCGCAAAAGCGGCAAAATTTAATAAGGATATTTCTAAATGGGATACTTCAAGCGTTCGAGACATGACTGGTATGTTTGACGGAGCAATCGAGTTCAACCAAAACATAGGACGTTGGAATACATCTCAAGTTCTCGGTATGAATGAAATGTTTAATGGAGCTCTTGAGTTTGACCATCACGTGAACACTTGGGAAGGCCCGGCGGCGCTTTCTCTGCAGGCAAATATGTTTTTAGGAGCAAAAGCTTTTATTGCGAAGTATAAATGCGCCGATTCACTGACAGGTCCTCCGAGTTCTTGCTCGTGTTTATCAAGCCATTGCTTGACAGATGAAACTTTTCACATCGCAGTTGAAGCTTGTCTCATGGAAGACCCTGTGAAGGGGCTTTGTTCGACATACGGTTTATCGAGATCGAAGTTTGGTACGATGCCGGAGTGGGACACTCACCTCGTTACTAGCATGATTGGGTACACCGATGATGGTGATATTGTTGGATTTGCGGGCAAGTCGACTTTTAATTCAGATATATCTCGATGGATTACCTCGCAGGTAACGACCATGCGTTACATGTTTGCATGGACAGCCAATTTTAATGCAGATATTGGCAATTGGGACACATCTCGAGTGAAAGATATGCAGTCAGTTTTCGAAGGAAGCAGCTCCTTCGATCGTGATATTTCGCGCTGGGATACCTCGAGCGTGACGAACATGGACGCGATGTTCTATCAAGCGGTTTCCTTCGATTCGGATGTTTCTAGCTGGGATACTGCGAATGTTATGGTGTTTCGGCTCATGTTCGACGGCGCTACTGCATTTCAAAATAATTTCACGTGTGCTAATGCCGTGAATGGACCACCGAACACTTGTTTTGCGCAAGATTATGTATTATCAGATGAAAATTTTCACGAATCGATCGCTGCGTGTTTAGCTGAAGACCCGTTGTATGGAATTTGTCCAAATTTTGGTCTAATCGAGAAGAAAATTGGAATTGTTCAGAATTGGGACACGGGTCGAATTACGAATATGAATAGTACTTTTGAAAATACATATAATTTCGTTGGAGATATTTCTAGTTGGAATACCGCTCTGGTGAGAAATTTCGATTACGCGTTCAAAGACGCAATATCATTCAACGGCGATATATCTGGATGGAATACGAGCAGCGCCACAAGTATGGCCCAAATGTTCTTTAACGCCTCTTCTTTCAATCGCGATCTGACCCAATGGACCGGTGCAGCTGCCACAACTCCGCAGGAAAGATTATTTTACGGAGCGACTAAGTTCATCAAGGCTTTCATATGTTCGTTTGGAATGTTAGGACCAATAAGTTCATGTTTCGCTATTGTCTCTCTTACAGATTCAACTTTTAAAACAACTGTAAACAGCTGCTTAGGCACTAATCCGGTGGACGGTTATTGTTCTAGCTTGGAGACATACGGGCCGATGCCATATTGGGACGTGAGCTTGGTGACGAACATGCAAGACGCTTTCTATAACAAGGGCAGTTTCAATGGCGACATTTCTCGATGGAACACCTCGAGCGTGACTACGATGCGTCAGATGTTTTACGGTGCGAACAGCTTCGATCGCGATCTGAATGACTGGGATACTTCGAGTGTTCGTGACATGTACCGAATCTTTTATTCGTCAAACGCAAA
>Ga0257106_1000628_pt1 | contig 20085 bp, 7 predicted proteins | sample LP_taG_3_FD_190177 | JGI IMG/M metagenome (GOLD analysis project Ga0257106, IMG submission 190177) | Marine microbial communities from Northeast Subartic Pacific Ocean, Canada - LP_J_2011_P26_10m | ecosystem: Environmental > Aquatic > Marine > Oceanic | place: Canada: Northeast Subartic Pacific...
GAGGAGGAGGAGGAGGAGTAGGAGGAGGAGGAGGAGGAGGAGGAGGAGGAGAACGACGACACGACACGAGAAGCATCGCACCCTGTCAAATGGTAGCACCGTTAGCTCTGGTACTTTGTGTGTAGAGCCGGTGTGCCTTCCATCCTTCGTGATCCATCGATTGCTTGCACGTAGACGAAGCCGTTAACCAGTCAACGCCTCGTCAACCTTTATAACTTTGTCCACTCTCCTTATCATATCCGCATTCGCTCGAGCGCCCGACATGCACGTCATCAGTCTCGCGTCCGTCTGTGTGGCTCCCGCCGCATCGGCGCGAAGTACGCGTCGTGTCCGCGGTACCGCGAGATCCGGGATCGTGCACCGCGGCGCGGTCCGCGTCGCTGCGTCCGATGAGGATAGCCCCGGCTCGTCGGCACCATCGGAAGATCCTCCGTCCTCGTCCTCGGCCTACGGAGGCCCGAACATGTATGCGGACTCGCAGGCCATAGCCCCGCCCTCCCCGCGCCGAGTGTTCCTTGGCACTCTCGTCACCGGCGGCCTGGCGCTCGGAGGTAACTTCCTGGGCATCACGGGTAAGCTCCTGGAGGGTTCGCCTGACGTGGCGGAATCTCTGAGGCTCGATTTGATCTATCCAGTTGGCGGGTTCAAGCGGGCCTACAACCCGGAGAAGGGCTACGAGTTTGTGTATCCGGAGGACTACCTCGGCGACGCGACCATGGTGGCACGCGCGGCGAACCAGCGAGAGTCGATGAACTCGCTGGATCCTCCTGGGCTGGGCGACGTCCCCAAGCCACCCAAAATCTTTGGCCAGACTGTGCAGGAGCCTCAGTCGGCGTTTGGGCCGATGGGGGGCACCGGGGAGGAGAACGTCTCGGTCATCGTGAGCAGGTCGCCGCCCGGTGGGTTCAAGCTCGACAGGTTCGGTGACGCGCAGAACCAGGCGACGTGGCTCCTGGCCAACGTCTTGGCACCCCCGGGCAGCGGCAAGACGTCCGAGCTCTTCGACGCGTACACCCGCACCTCTGGCGGCGGGACCAAGTATTACACCTTCGAGTACACAATCAAAACCGACGCTTGGTTCAGGCACAACGTGGCGGTGTTCGCGGAGAAAGGGGGGCGGCTGTACACGCTGGTGGCGCAGGTGCCGGAGGTGGACTGGGCGCGGCGGCGAGAGGCGTTTCGCAAGGTGGCCGACTCGCTCAAGGTATTTGTTCCCACCGGATAGTTCAAGGGATACTTGCAGTGCTAAAAGATGTACGTAATAAGAAGAGTACTGGTGCGTCAAAAGAGGAACCTGTGCGTTCGCTCGTCGTGCGGCTCGAACTGCACCTTCACCCCCGTGAGCTTGTGGATTTTCCGTTTCCCCCGTTGGTATTCCCGCTTGATCAGCTTGGGCAGGAAAGAGTCCGCCGCCGCCTGCAGAACGCCGCCGATTGTCTCGCACGTCGCATCAGCCGTCTGCGCCCCGATCCTCAGCGCCCGCTTGCAGTTGTTGGGTACCATGTTCACCGTCTTGTCCACCAGCGCCACCAGCGGGTGTCTTCGCACGGGCCAGCCCACGGCCATGCGCTCCTTCTCGAACGCGTACTGCCGGGGAGTCAGCTTGAAGTTGTACGGCAGCTCAACCGCGGAGCCGCCCCGGCAGCAGTCCAGGAACATCACCAAACTGCACCCCTTCGGCAGGCGGGACACGAGCGTCTCCTGAACCTCGCTGTCGAGGATGGGCCCCTCGGTCTTGTAGTCGCACGGCACCAGCCCGTCCTCGGCGACCACGGCCTCGTCGTCGGTCTCCGATGCCTTCGGTCGGTTGACCCGGACGCCGTGCCCTGAGAAGTGCACCAGTAACGAGTCCCCATCCGCGGCGCCAATCGCCAGCCAACGCAGCGCCTCCATGATGTTATCCTTCGTGGGCGCGAGTTCGCCGGATTTGCCGTTGGGGTCGTCCCTCAGTACCATGAGGGAGTCGCTGTCGTTGGCGAACCCGACGGACGCGATGTACCTCTTCATCTTGGACACATCCGCCCACGCGCCGTCGAGCGCCGACTCGGTGCCGGGGTAGTTGCAGCCGATGAGCACCGCCCTGGTCCGCCCGCTGAGCCCTTGGGTGTTCGCGCACCGCGGGTTGAGGATGCTGAACGGGCGTCTGAAGTCGAACTCGATGTTCCCCGCCGACAGACGCGGCACGGTGGTGTACCCCTCCTTACTGAGCCACTTCTGCATGCCGACCATGGTGGTGAGCCAGCTCCTGTCCGGGGGTTTCGTGCGGTCGGATTCTTTTAGGTAGTGGAGGAGGGCGTTGGCGCACGCACCCCCCGCGCCGCCCTTCCCCGCGCGCCTGGGCATACCGTACCAACCCATCCCGGATTCGAGCGCCCCGGCGATTTCTCCCTTGCTCTCGGACGATACGCCCGAGAACATGACGACGTGCGCGTCCGTCGCCGGGGATCTGCAGTCGGTGTCGTGGTGAAGTTTCACGGGTTCGCCGGGGGCTGATTTCATGAGCGCTCGGACGCGCTTCTTGCGGTGCGCCTCGCGCACCCTCTGCTTCTTGCGTTCATAGTCCTTCTCCTTTTGGGCGTCCCGAGGCTTCGGTGTGGAGGATGGGGCCCCGGAGGGGGGCTTGGAAGCCGAAGGCATGGGTGTAGCGCCTCTCCTTCTGGTACCCCCAGGTTTTCCGTGAACGTTCCGTGAAAATCAGCAACGGTCCTGATCTCGGAACCTCGTTTTGGCTGCTGACGTGGAGAAGGTCGGGCCAGGGCCAGTGACGCATCGAGTGCGTGCACAATCAGGAGGCATGATTTCACTGACAAGGAGCGCGTGCATCGCGCGAGCGCCCGAACGCATCGTCTCGAGACGAGGCGTGACGAGGCGCATCACCGCTCTTCCACCCAAGCTCGCTGATGAATCATCCGGAAGTTCATCGGCCGGAACAACGTCTCACGGGCGTGAGGCTGAACGCGATAGTCTCACGCTATCCAGGCGTGTCTTCGGGCCATCCATCGCCGCGGCGCTCCTCGTACCAGCCGTGTTCGTCGAACCACCCCGTGCCGCCGCGGGAAGCGTTTCTCCCGCGGCGGGTATAGAGACTGTGGTACTTCGCACGGCGTCAATCACTCCGGACCAGGCTGCCAACTACCTAGTAGAGGCCGTTCCCGGGCTCGTCAAGCGCGACGACGCTCCCGCGGGCAGAGCGGTCGTCACGGGTGCGGGAGGTATCGCGCTTGAACTCAGGGGCGGCGGCGACGAGGGAGATGAAGGTGATGATGGATCATCCTCGTCGGTGAAACTGCCCTCCGAGCCTCGAGACCCGCCGAAGCTCGCCGCTATCTTTGTCGGCACCGATAACCCCGCCAAGGCCAGGAACACCGCCCTGCGAAACGGCGCTATACCCCAGAGGGAAGGACCGGGCTCGGGCGAGAGGTGCGCCGGCGACGCCTACGCCGGTTGCGTCGCCAACCTGATCGGGTTCCCGTTGGTATTCGTCAAGACGAGGTCACCCAAACCTTCACTCGTCAGGGTCGCCGTGTCGGGTGCCCTGGACGCGAGTGTCGTGGTGGACGCTCTCGGAGGCGACGCGAGTGGCCTGAGCGTCGACCCCGCGGGGAAGGGCCAGGTTGGGGTGGTGGAGAGAGCCGCTGAGGATCCACCGCCGCAAGGAAGGGGGGTGATATTGACGCCGGCGGCGGGTGGTGCTGGAGGACTCGAGCTGAGGGCGGGTGACCGGGGAAGCGCCGCGTGGAGGGTGCTGGGTGTCGCGGCGACGGGCGGGAAGGTGTTCGTGCCGCCGTGAATGACCGTGCGCGGTCTGATTAGCTAGATTTGTCGAGTGATGTTGATGAGAGGCGACTGGTGCTCGCGTCGAAAACTTGAGTCTGATACGAGCAGTCCCCCCAAAAAACTCCCGAGATGAGCCGAATCAGCGAAGCCGAATCTCATCCGCTCGCTCAGTCCTGTCAAGCCGCGGGAATAATTCGCCGTTGACGATCACTTCACGACCACTTCGCCGTGCAGTGGGCAACCACCTGTCACGCGGAGTCAAGGGCCAAGTCACTATGCCCAGTCACTATGCTACAGGAGGACGGCGAGTGATGGGAAGCGCCGTCTCCTAAAGCACGGTTTTCAGACAAGCCGCGCAAGGTGAGCACCGACCGAGATCTTGGCGGCCCGGTGCACAATTCCCAAGATCTTCACCGAGCGACCGGCTCACCTTCCATCCAATCCCGTTTCCTCGCAGCGCCGCGTCTTCGGACGTGTACATCCATACGTCGCGTTCGCGCGTACGTGATCTAGGCGAGCTCGTCACGATTTCCACGCTCTGCCCACATGCCTTTGCATTTCCGCCACCAAGAATTCAAGAATTCCGCGAATTTATCGGCCACGTGCCCAATTTATTGGGTTTGTTCCAAGTTCTGTTCGCCTTTCTCGGAAACGACCAAAGACCACGCCTCGCGCGTTGGCATCACCTTCATGCTCGCTCAGGAGCTCAGGATCAAGTAAGACCCCGGGCCGCCCGTAAGTCCCGAGGGCATCCACAAGTTGGAATTGTGAAAAGGAAAACACCCCCACGGGAAAAAGTGGCGTAAGAGGCATCTTTCAGTTTCCCTCCAGTGCGCCGGTTTTGTTCTCAGGTTCACAGAGGCATTCATTCGCAAACTACTACGAGTCCACCGCAGAAATGCGTAAGTCCAGAATTCTGTGTTCCGCCTCATGATGTATCACCCAGGTGCAAGTTTCATTCGATTCGCCCACTGGGCACAAATCACCGAAGAAAGAGTGGAGAGTCGCGGAGAGGTTATCTTTTGTCCTGGCACAAATCACCCCACGCCCCGCGCTTTCGCCTTGCCTTTGATCATCGCTTCACCGTCACAAGCCGTAGCTGCATATTGCACACGCGCGCGTCATGCCTTTCGAGTCTTTGATCTCTCAGGAACACATCGCAAAAAGATAACGCGCTTCGCTGCCACACCGATGATTTACTTGGTATTACGTTCAAGCGTCCGAGATCCGGCGTCCTTGCTGCAGTAGAGTATTCCCGCACGAACTTCTATGCCCATTGATTCGTCAATCCGCGCGGTATTTCTGCATGTTTAAGTCGTCAGTTTGCTCACTTTGGTTCGCTTGGAACTGTGTGGTTTGTTTGGGTTCGCGTCTTCTCCCCAGGATGATTATTCGACTCTCCTTCGTGGCGCGGTCATCAGTAGGTCAGATTTGTTCTTTCCGACTAGTTCGCTTGGGACCAGGTTTTCGTGTGCCATTCCCTTAAAAAGCTCCAGACATTCTTTGTGTTTTGGTTCTGTTTCCAGCCAGTTAGTGCTTCCGCCATGGGTCACTGTTTGTTTATTCACCGCTTCGCCATCCGGTTCGTTCTTCTTCATTTCATGTTGCGGCTCAAGTTGTTGTACAGTGTTTCATCGATCGATCACGCGGCGTTCCAGTTGTTCACTTTCACAGCGTAACGATTCATTTGCTTCATCGCTTTGTCTCATCGCAATTCGTTCTGCCTATCATTTCATCACATCACTTCGCTGAGTGTTTGAGCGCTAGAAGTCTTTTGCGAGTGGAAACGTTTATCATGTTCTTCGCCACCGAGCAGAGTAAGATGTGAATTGTTTCTTCAAAGATTAGCTTCTTGTTGCTAGGTGTGGGTTAGAGTTTGTTGTGTTGGCTTTAAATGGGTTGGTTATCCTGGAGGATGGTTGAGAGGTTGGACTTTGGACTTTTTTTGGCTTGCTGATCTCTCTTTCAGGGACTTCAGGGACTTTTTTAACTCCCCCGATGATGGCGCGCGCTTTTCGCCGTGCCGGAGGGCGTCTCAAAGATGTGCCCCTTGACCGGGGACGAAGGGGTTCGAAGCCCCATTGAGAGTATGACACGGGGAGTGACTTTTTCTGTTTTTCTGTTTTGAATTGCTTTGTCTAATATATCGACGCGTTAACCTCGACGTTCTCTCACACTCGCGGCGTAATATTTTTGCCGACTAAAGAATCAATCCGAGCCGCCCTCTTTCAACCCTACCACCTCTTCTCCTTCACCCTCCCACTCCTTCTCCGCCTCGTCCAACCACCCGAGACCAGCCAGCGGCAACAAGCTGCTCATGTTGCATATCAGAACCAGCCAGAAAAGGTTCGTGAAATCCTCTGCGGTGACGCCCAGGTAGCTCGTCAGCGCGGCTCCGAGCGCTCCTGAAGCCGCGCCGCCCGCGTTGAACACCGACATGAGCGCCGCAAACAACGTCGCCTCGACTCCCTCGGGGCATATCTTGGCCGCCAGCACGAGCACGGGCAGGAAAGACACCTCGCCGAGCACCGTGAGCACCACCGTGTCCCCCAAAGCGAAGAACTGGTCGCTGATGCCAATCTCGCGGTTGTACCCGGTGACCAGCGCGAGCTGCGTGAGACCGAGCGCGGTGCCCACGATCGCGGACCAGAAGAACATTTTCTTCAGCTGGACATTCTTGAGGTACCCGTTGTACACACCCACACCCACCAGCGCGGCGACTGACCTGGCGAGCGCGACGCGACCCAGAAACTCGGGGGTGAACCCGAGCTCGTTTGTGGTAAAGTAAAACATGGCGGTTCCCGGGTTTGGGGTCGCCTGCCACAGGAACACGAACGCGGTCGGCGCCCATATCCGCCGCTGCTTCCCGACGGACCATAGCTTCTTACCGAGCTCCACGAGCTGGCCACCCACGGACTCGTCCTCCTCTTCCGGAAGAGTCGGTTCGGCATCATCCGCCAGTCTCAACTCATCCGCCGAACTCAACTCATCCGCCGGGTCCTCCTGTACCAGCAGCGCTGCACCCGCGATGAGCAGGGGGAACAGCGCGGACACCCCGAACACATACTTGGTACCGTACGTCTCGATCAGGGACCCCGAAAAGTACGACGACGCGATGCCTCCGACGGCCACGGAGCCCCAGCACAGGCTCTGGAGAGACCCGGAGAGAGCCTGCGACTCGCCGCGCGCCCTCGTGACCACGATGCTGTCGATCACGACGTCGGCGAAGGCGGTGGAAAGTGAACCCAGGGTGAACGCCAACACCGCGCCGGGCACGTCGTTCACCACCGTGCACAGTGAGAACCCCGCACCCGCGCCGAGGAACCCGCACAGAGCGAGGTAGCTCTTGCGCTTGTAACCCGCCAGCGGCACCGAGTCGCTGATGAAGCCCCACAGGGGCTTGACGAGCCAGGGCACGCTGGATATGGTGAAGATGATGGACGCATCCGCGGGCGATAGACCGAGCTCATCCTTCACGAAGTAGTCCTTGGCGAGCCTGGACAGGCCGAGGATGCCCTGCACGAAGTACACCAACACGATTGCACTGACCTCGGGGGTGAGAGGTACCCCGGCGAGTGTGATGCCGGCGAACCCGTCGCCTTTGTCAGCCTCGGAGGTGGACGGCGAAGCATCCGTGACCTCCACCTCAACCTTGACTGACCCACGGTCGGGAGGAGCCGCCTGGTGTCGAGCAACCTTCCCGGTTGAGCGTCGTTTGAGCGGCGTCCGGCGCTGCGACACGTCGTGGAAGCTGGATGATGTTGGGCGTGGGCGCCCCGGCGACGCCAACGTCGTCGAACGCCTGCCCAGCGAGGCGATGCGCCGCCTCACGGGCGTCATCGCCACCTTATCAACCATAGACGCCATCCCGATACGCCACACCTCCCTTCTCGTGCGCGTCACCTGTGGATAGGAGCGCCAGTGGGAGGTGCCTTTTTGCAGTCTTGGCAGTCAAGTCCACCGCCGAGGTTGTTAGGGTAAATCAGTTGATCGGGCGCGAAGGAGGGACTGCGCCTGGGAGAGGACAGCCGCCCGTCGCGATGAGTTTCGCGATCCACAAGCAGGTCCACCCGCCCACCGGCGTGGACCACGCGGTCGCCGCGTACTTCACCCACCCCATCGGCGACGGCGGTCCCCCGAACCTGGTGGTGATGCAGGCGAACCATCTCACGGTGTTTGCGATCCGACGCGATCCCTCGGCGGACCCGTCGGGCGACGCCGCGCTGAGTGCCAAGGCTGTGGCGCTGGCCAAGAAGAAGAGGAAGACAGACGGCGGCGACGGCGACGACGAGGACGACGAGGACGACGACACGCAGGTGTCCCTCGAGGTCGTCGCGGAGTTTGACCTCAACGGGACCGTCGGATCCATCGCCGTCATGCGCAGGCTGTCCGGGGCGCCCAGGAACCAGAGGGACGCGCTGCTCATCGCCGTCCGCGAGAGCAAGCTCAGCGTGATCGAGTGGGACCCGAGCGCCATGACCATCGTGCCGTCGTCGCTGCACTCGTGGGAGACCCCGGTGGGAACGGGCGGCGTCCCGTCGGCGCTTCGAGTCGCGCCCCTCCCGCCGCTCGCCATCGCGGACCCGGAGGGACGGTGCGCGGCGGTGCTGCTCCGCGCGGAGGGCCAGTCCAGGCTGGCGCTGTGCCCCGCGGTGGACGGCGACGGTGACGACGTCGACGGAAGGGGCCCGGGGCCCGCGGCGAGCGTGATGAAGTCGTACGTCGTGGACCTCACCGCCGATCTCGGCGTCAGCGGGACCCGGGACGCGGCGTTCCTCCACGGGTACGGCGAACCCGTCGTGCTTCTGCTGCACGAGCGTGAGCCCACGTGGGCGGCGAGGATGCCGCTCGTGAACAACACGTGCGTCCTCACCGCGGTCAGCATTAACCTCGACACGAAGAAGTGCACGGTGATTTGGCAGAGGGAGAAGCTGCCGAGCACGTGCTACCGGCTGTGCGCCATGCCGGATCCGCTCGGAGGCGCCATCGTGCTCTCCAACAACTTCTTACTGCACGAGTCGCAGGAGAGCAGCAGGGCGCTCGCGCTCAACCCACTGGCGGGAGGCGTCACCTTCGACGACGCCACGACGGCGGCTGCCGCGGCGGCATCGGCTGCCGCGGCTCAGGCGTGCACGGCGGGCAACGCGGGCGCCACCAACCCGGAGCTGGCCAACCCAGCCTCGTTCGTCGCCACGCGCGAGGGTACCGAGTCGGCGCTGGGTGTCTCCGTCGAGCTAGACTCCGCGCATGCGGCGGTGTTGTCCGAGCGTCAGGTGCTCGTGACCACCAAGCAGGGTGCGCTCATGCTGCTCAGCCTGAGGGTGGAGGGACGGAAGTTAGCGGCGAGGGGCGCGATGCACCTACGACGCGCGGGAGGTGCCGTGCTCTCGAGCGGCATGTGCCTCGTCACGAAGCGGCTACTGTTCCTCGGGAGCAGGGTGGGTGACTCCCTCCTGGTTTCACTGAAGCAGAAGGAGGCTGCCGGCGCGGCGCAGATGTTGCCGTCGGCGGCGCCGAAGAAACGCAAGGCTGGCGAAGCAGAGCCCCCGAAGCCCCCGCCCGCCCCGACGAAGACCGCCGTTAACCCCGACGACGAGGACGAGCTCGAGGCGATGCTCTACGGCGAGGGTGAAGGCGGCGCCGCGGGTAAGGCTGCGGATGTCGTCGCGGCGGATTCAGATGCGGTGAAGGAGGGTGAGGGCGACGGCGTCGGCGGCGTCAGCGCGGCGACGCTCAAAGCCGCCGCGAAGGCTGCCAACGCTGGGCGCAAGGAGGATCCGGGATACACGTTCACCGTGCGTGACTCCGTGCTCGGAATCTCCCCGATCATCGACCTCACCGCCGGTGCGTCCGCCTCGGTGCAGGGCGACACGGAGGAACGTGCGGAGTTGGTGGCGGCGTGCGGTCACGGCAAGAACGGCGCTCTGGCTATTTTGCAGAGGGGTATCCAGCCCGAGCTCGTCACCGAAGTCGAGGCCGGCACCCTACCCGGGCTCAAGGGTACGTGGACGGTGTACCACGAGGCGAAGGATAACGAGCGGCTGCGTGAGTCCGGCGCCGCAGCCGCGGCGGCCAACGTTGATCCGTTCCACTCCTACCTCGTCATCTCGCTCGAATCGACCACGATGGTTCTCGAGACGGGCGAGGAGCTGAAGGAGGTGAGCGAGGCTGTGGAACTGGTGACGGATGCCGCGACTCTCGCGGCGGGTAACCTGCACGGCCGTAAGCGCATCGTGCAGGTGCATAAGAACGGCGTGAGGATATGCGAGGGACCGGTCAGGATGCAGGACGTAGCCGCGGCGGAGATGCCGGCGGCTGGCGACTCGCCTCCAAACCTGGAGATCATCGCGGCACAGGTTCTCGACCCGTACGTGCTCTGTCGCATGTCCGACGGTTCCCTGCGCGTGCTCAAGGGTGACGAGGAGGCGGGCTCGGTGGAGGCGATGTCCCCGTCGTCCTATGCGAACCTACCCACGGGCGAGTCCATAGCGGCTGCCGCGCTGGTGGACGACTCCGTGCCGGCGGCGTCTCGACCGGGGCTCACCACGCGAGAGCCGGGTTTCCTGAGGCGCGCGGCGACGAGCACTGGTACTTTACCCGAGGACGAAGAAGGTACCGTCCTCGCGGTGACGCGCGTGGGAGGCACGCTGGAGCTGTACGCGTTACCTTCGTGCGAGCGGATCTGGAGCGCCGACGGTTTATCCGAGGGTTTGAACATTCTCGCACCCGGAGGCGCCGGCGAGGACGCGGCGATCGACGCGGACGCGGCGGTGGAACAAGTGGATGATTACCCCGCGCCGGAGATTGTGGAGTTTCGTCTCGACGCGTTCCCACGCGCGCACGAACGGCCGATGCTCACCGCGCTCAGGGGCGACGGCAGTGTCTTGGTGTACAGGGCGTACGTGTGCCCGCCCGGGTCTGGCAACGTCGACTTTGACGCCAAGCCCCAGCTCCGGTTCTGCCGCGTGCCCATCGAGCTCGAGGGCGGCGGCGGCGGTATGGTGGACACCAACGCGCTATCCGGGTCCAGGCTCACCAGGTTTGAGCGCGTGGGCGACAGGGGTGGTATTCGCGGCGTCTTCGTGTCGGGTCCCCGGCCGCTCTGGCTCCTGGTGCGCCGCAGCCGAGTTCTCGCGTTGCCCATCCGCGGCGAGGCTCAGCGAACCGTCTCGTTCACGCCGTTCCATAACGTAAACTGCCTGAACGGTTTCATGCTGGGAACCGCCGCGGGAGGTGTGAGGATCTGCCAGATCCCCGGGCGGATGCACTACGAGGCGGCGTGGCCCGTGCGCAAGCTCGCTCTTCGATGCACGCCTCACCACGTCCAGTACCTCCCCGACTTTCGTCTCTACGCGCTTTCAACCTCCGCGCCGGTCAAGTGGAAGGACCCCGACGTCGACGAGGACGACATCCACATGTCCACGCTGGTCAAGACCCGCAAGGCGAACGCGATGGCCAAGGGTGCCGTCGAGCAGGTGTTCTCCGTCAGGCTCCTCGTGCCGGGCACGTTGGAGTGCGCTTGGCAGTACACCGTCGAGCCGGGCGAGCACGTGCAGAGCATCCGCAACGTCCAGCTCAGAAACACGATGACGGGCGCGCTGCAATCGATGCTCGTCGTGGGAACCGCGCTTCCGGGTGGCGAGGACGCGCCGTGCCGAGGCCGCGTGCTCATCTTCGAGGTTGTCTGGCAGATGACGGATCGGGGCACGCGGTGGCAGGGTCAGCTCGTGTGCGTACGGGAATCCAAGATGGCGTGCACCGCCCTGGAGGGTGTGGGCGGCCACCTCGCCGTGGCGATCGGCACCAAGCTCATCGTCCACTCGTGGGACGGTCAGCAACTCACGCCCGTGGCGTTCTTCGACACGCCGCTGCACACGGTCACCATGAACGTGGTCAAGAACTTCATTCTCCTGGGCGACATTCAGAAGGGTGCGTTTTTCTTCCGGTGGAAGGATACGCCAAACGAGAAAAACTTGGTGCAGATGGCGAAGGACTTCGAGGGTATGGAAATCCTCGCCACCGAGTTCCTCGTGGACGGCAGCACCCTCAGCATGCTCGCCACGGACATGACCGGCAACGCGTACATATTCTCCTACGATCCCAAGTCGCTCGAGAGTTGGAAGGGTGCAAAGCTTTTAACGAAGGGTGCGTTTCACGTCGGGTCGCCGGTGCACCGCATGGTCCGGTTCCGACTCAAGGCGCCCGCGACGGCGGGACAGACGGTGAGCCCCGCGGAACAGAAAGCGATGGCCAACAAGCACGCCGTGTTCTTCGGCACCCTGGACGGCAGTCTCGGTATCCTGGTGCCCATCGAGGAGGCGACGCACGCCAGCTTACAGTCGCTGCAGAGGTACCTGACCTACGCGTCACCCCACGCGGCGCTCGCCGGCCTCAACGCCAGGACGCATCGACACCCAAAGACGACGGAGGGTAGGCCGATGCGGCAACCCGCGCCGCACTCCCTCCTGGACGGTGGTTTGCTCGCGGTGTACGAACACATGCCGTGGAAGGCTCAGGCCAAGGCGGCGAAGGAGGCGGGGATGACTCGAGACGTGGCGCTCGGGCACCTCCACCAGCTCTCCGCGCGCACCGCGTTCATGTGAGCGTAGCTTCGTTTGTAAAACTAAGTCTTATGATAATTACATCACGCTATTGGTCCACGAATTGTAGCCTCTTGACAGCGGGCACGGTCTCGTTGAACTCCGCATGCGACTTGAACCCGACGTGCTCCGCGTACTTGGCAAACAGCGGCGAGAAGAGGCTCTCGGGTCTTTCGATACCGGGCACGGCTCCATCTCGTCGTCGTTCCAATCACCCGAGTTCGGGTACTCCGCGCGCATCCTCGCGACGAACGCCGCATCGTCAGCCTCGTCTTCCTTTTCCATCTGCCTGTGCTCGTCCGTGACCCTCATCAGGCCCGTCAGAATCTCTTGCGTGGCGTTGCTTCCGGCGGCGATGTCAGTCGAGTTGACGACCCTGAGGTTACCTTCAGCCTCAGCGGTGACGCCTTCGCGCACGGCTTCCTGAATAGCGGCGAGAGATTCGGGCGCGATCTTGCCGTCGTGTCCTCGTTTCAACGCGGCGAGTGCCTCCGCGAGCTTCGGCCCGGACTCTTGCGCCATGGCGAGGAGCTCCTCCGTTTTCCACTTGCGAAGAACCTCCTCGTCCACCCTCGCCCGCCTCTGCGCCTCGAAGTAGTCCCGAACCGTGGCGTCACCCTCGTCGTCGTAGTAGCCGAACTGGTCGAGGTGGTCCTGCTGGTAGGCGAGCATCGCACGCTCGTATTCCTCCTGGGCGATTCTCTCCTCCTCGCGCCACGCCTCAGCCACCTGAACCTTAGCCTCCTCCTCCTCGATGAGGTGCTCACGGACCCTCTTCATGGTGAGCTCCTTCTCGTACTTTCTCGCCATGAGGAGCTCCTGTGCCGCGAGTATCTCCTCGCGTGCGTCATCGGGGTGGACGTCGCCCTTAGCAACCTTCTTCTCCGCGCGAATCTTCTCGGCTCGGAGCCTTTTCTTCAGCTCCAGTTCCTCCTTTGCGGTTCTGGGTGTCTTCTTCGGCTTGTCCGCGGGAAGCGGCACCGTCGTGGTGCCCAGGCCGATGTTGACGGTCGGCTTCTTGGGTGGACTCGGGCCGAACCTGGAGTACGGCTCGGGAGGCGACCCACCTCGCGCCGGGGACGGTGCCGGGATTGAATCCCACGGGTCCTCCTCCGGCGACTCCGGTCGGACCTGGATCTTCACGGGGGTCCCCGAGCGACCCCTGTTGGTCGTGTCTGAGAGCTGTCCAGTGCGGTAGCGGTGCACGTGCGCCGACGCCCCGGACGTGGCGTCCATCTCCAACCGCGCGTGTTCCGCCTTCTTCGCCAAAGCCTCCTTGTCCCGGTTCTCTTTGGCGTCGTCGTCGGGCTCCTCCGCCGCCGGGGCTTCCACCCGGCCGAAACCTTCGCCGGGAAGAACCTTGCCGACGGTCGCCTGCCTCAACGCCCGGGTCAGCTCCGGAAGCGAGATGGTCGCATCGCCGGATAGGTCACACGCGCGGAGGTTCGCGACGGTGCACCTGGCGTCCATGTGGGATATGCCCGCGAAGAGTTCCTTGACCAACTTGAGCAGCCTGCGCGAATCGAGCAGGAGAGCCGACGCGTCTCGGTCATCCTCCTCCAACAGGCACGCGTAGTAAAACGCGGCGACGTCGCCCGCGTGCGGCCCGCTCTCGATGGCGATGGACATTCGCTGCATCACGATCCACGGAGAGGGTGCGCCGCTCCTGGGCGCTACGTCCCGGCCCCATCGAGCGCTCTCGGCGACGCACTCCTCGAAATCCCTCAGCGTCACGAACCCGTCGCCGTCCCTGTCGAGCATGACGCCGTAGTAGGACAGCTCCGAGTCAGTGACCCCGGGAAGGAGCGAGCCCCGCACGAGCTTGGCGAGCTCGGCGAGGGTCAGCGATCCCTTCTTGTTCGTGTCGTGCATTTTGACCAGCTTGCGGAGGGAAACCTTGTTCCGCTGCAAAAACTCCTTCAACGCGTCGAAAAGATCCGCAAGCGGCGCGTGCTTGATCAGCTTGCCGGAGGGTGCGAGCTTGCCACGCAAGGGTCCGGGCCACTTGGATGCGCCGTCTTTGCCCGCGTTGGAACCTTCCTCCGAGACCATGGAGGTGTTGGCGGAGTCCGTGTCGGTGTCGTCCCATTCGTCATCCGACGAGTCGTCGTCTGAGTGTTTGCCCATATCCGCCCTCCTCTCGGTTCTCCACGTCGCCGTCAGCGTGTCCATCGTGCGTCCGATCGGTTTCCGCTTCGGCTTCTTACGCTCGCCGAGTGGTACGTCCGCATCCTCGGTGCGCGTGAACACCAGGCGGGTTTCATCGTCCATCAGGCAGGTCTCGTCACCAAACGGCATCGAGCGGAGCCGCCAATCCTGCCCGACGGAGGGATCCATCGGGAGCATCACCTGTTCCGTCTCCACCGCGTCCTTCTTCCGCACCTTCCTCGCCGGTCTCGACTGGCCCGCGCTCTTCTTAACATCACCCTTCTTCGGCTGCTTGCGAACCTTACCCTTGGAGTCGAGAACCTTGAGGTTGACCAGTCGCGCGGCGCGGAGCATCTCGGTGTAGCTCACGCGCCCGTCGCAGTCGCCGTCTACGGTTCTCATCCCCGCGAGCATCAGCCGCCGCTCCAGCGCACTCGCGTCCGGCACGAGCTCCTTGATCATCTCAGTCAGCTCCGAGAAATCGAGGAACCCGCTGCCGTCCAGGTCGCACGCGTCGAACACGCGCCGCGGATCCACCGAGTTTTCCTTCATAAACTCAATCACCCTTACGAGCGCCTCGGGGACGTCTGAGCTCTGCGAACTCGCGCGCATGGACACACCCGCGCTCTTACACCGCTTCACGCACTCTATGATTTCGTCAAAGGTGACGCACTCGTCGCCGTCCGCGTCCATCATGACGCGGAAGTAGGTCACATCCTCCCTGGTAGCCTCCGGTATGACCCGCCTGGCGAACCTGGCGAGTTCGCCCCGCTCCAACCGGCCGTCGTCGTCGAAATCGTACTCTTCGAAGAGGTCCCTCAGTCGAACCCGCTCGTGCTTCAAACACCGGTCCAGCTCCTCGAACAGGTCCTTGCCGGCGCCGGACGTGCTCGGAACAACGTGGCCGTCCTCGTCGAGGACACCGCGGTGCACCGGCCACTCCCCCGCGTTTTCGTCGCAGTCGCCGAAGACGTCCCGGGTCTCGCGGTCAAAGAGCAGAGTCTCCCGGCCGACGAGGATCGCCTCGAGGGTCCAGTCGGGAGGTGTGAAACCCACGAGGTCTGGTTTGAACCTGAGCGCGGGTGGAGCCGTCGCCGCCTTGGTCTCCTCCTTCGTTTCGGTGTCGGATGAGAGTAACTCCTCGACGACGTCGTCCTCCACAAAGTCATCCTCGTACGAGATTTCCTCGACGATGTCAGATTTGGGAGGAGAAGCGGGCTTGGGAGGAGAGACGGACTTGGGCGAGGGTGAATCCTCACCCTTCGCCTTGTCCACGCGATCGGAGAAGAGTGGGAGCGCCGCCGGCTTCGCGGCCGCGTCGATGGGTTCCCTTCCAAACTCCCCGCGGGTCCTCGCAGCCTTCTCAGCCTCCCTCTTGCGGTGGTGGCCCTCGGAGACGCGGACACTCTTCACAAGCCGCAACCCGCGGAGCAGCTCCTTGTACGTCACGGTGCCGTTACCGTCCGTGTCAACCTCCCTGAACCCCGCGAGAAGGTGCCTGAGCTCACCGGGCGTCACGTCCGGCTGGAGCTCTTTTATCATCTGACGCAGCTCGTGCACCTCCAGCTCGCCGCTTCCGTCCAAGTCGCAAGCCTCGAAAACCTTCCTCGCGTCGGCACCGTTCTCCCTCATGAAATCTCTCAGCTTTGACATGACGGGCGCGAGCTCGTCCGAGTGACGCGCCGCCTGCGCCATCTGCGTCGCGTCCGTGCACTCCCTGATTGCCTCGATGAGACCCTCGAAGCGGACGCTGCCCTCCCCCTTGACGTCGCACATCACGCCAAAGTAACGAACCTCGGACAGCGTCGCGTCCGGCGCAGAAGCCTTGACAAACCGGCCGAGCTCGTCGCCAGTCAGAACCCCATCCTTGTTCCGGTCGTGCTCATCGAAGACGTCGCGCAGGCGTCTGTGCTCATTCTTGAGCATGTCATCGATACGGTCGAATATGGCACCCGCGTCCCTCGTGCCCGTGCTGCGCACGATGCGAATCATCGGCTTGGACACGGAATCGAACATCCGGTTCAGCGGGTCCGAATCCTCAACCAACTCGCCGACGCTCACCGGCCACTCACCCGAGTCGTCGTACGCGGTGTTCGAGCCGTTATAACGGTCGACGAGGTACGTCGTGCCGTCGTGCGTCAGCGCACGCTCCAGCTCCCACTCCTCCACGGCGGGCTCGGGGTACAAAGGTTTGGGATGCGAATCGTCTTCATCCGCGTTCTTCTTGGACGTCGTCAAAGTGGCAATTTTCTTGGCTCGTCTCAACTCGTCGGGCCGAGCGGACCTGAGCGCGGTGCGCGCGGTTGGTGTGGACTTCTTGGGTCTGTTGACCGGTGAAAGTGAGCTCGGTGTCGCCGGTGCTGACTTCTTGGCCGTCGGTGGAGACGATTTCTTCGATGAGGGTGGAGACGATTTCTTGGATGACGGCGGAGACGGTCGCTTGGAAACGGGCGGCGACGGCCGCGGGGGTTTGTCCTTCCTCGGCTCGGAATCGGGGTCAGGCGGGGAGCTCACGGGCGTCACAGCCTGCTTCTCCGCGGAAGCGATGGACGGTCTGCGACTGCCGATCGAGGCGGGCGTCTTGGGGGTACCAGCCGCCAGTTTCACGGGCACTTTCACCTTGCCCGGGGATTTCGGCGACTTGGCGATTCCTCCGTGCGCACCCGGGTGCCTCTTCATCGCCGCCGGTGTCTTGGCGGGACCCCTCACGGGAGTCTTGGCCGCCGTGGGTCTCGGGCGCGTGGGTGCCGGGCCGTTGAGCTTCTCCTCCAGCCTCTTATCAGCCTTTCTATCGGCGCGTTCCACGAATTCCTTCGCCGGAGGGGTGTCGCTCACCTCACCCCACGACATGGGCTCAACCTTCAGCTTTGCGATTTTAGCGCATCTGATCAGGTCGATGTACCTCACGATGGCCTCGCCGCTCGGGTCCATCCACGCCAGTCCCGCGGTGAGCCGCCTCTTCTCCGACTCGGACACGTCGGGCGCGATCTTCTGCACCAGCTGACGCAGCTGCTCAATTTCCAGCGACCCGCACTCCGCCGCGTCGAGGCTCGCGAAGATCCTCTTCGCGGACATCATGTTGTTGAACATGTACGACTTCAGCCTGTCCAGCACAGCGGGCGTGTCCGATAGACCGGGCGCGACGAGCGGGTGCGGCTTCTTCCGCTTTCTGTCCTTGCACTCCTTCATCATCTTGACCAGACCCTCGTACGAAGCACCCGCCGGGCGCACGTCGGTGAGGACAACCTCGAGGTACTTTCGTTGAGCCGCGGATATCGCGCTCGAGCCGATGAACTCCTCGATGAACCCCCTCAGCTCCTCGTCCGACAGCCTGCCCCGCTTCTTAGTATCGTGCGCGTCCCACACGTCCCTGAGCCGCCTCTTGTGCTTCTTCAGGAACGCATCCATGAGCGCGAAGAGGTCCACCGACGCCACGCCCGGCGCGTCGGCGTCGACGTAGGCGCCGTCGCTCGCGACCATCCCAGACGGCTCGGGCCACCCGTCGATTGACGGCAGGTACGCCACGCCCGTGTCTCGGTCCACCAGGTACACCGCCCACGAGCCCCCGGGTGATCCCACGATCTTCTCCTCGTGAAGCTCCCAATCGTCGCGGAAGTACGGCCGCGCGGGGGTCGCGGGTAGGTCCGGCGGCGGCAGCGACGGCACGGACACTCCGATGTCTGAGAGCGGCGATGCGGGCACCGACGGCGAGACCGGCGCGGGCGCTACGACGGGCGATTGCGGCTCGACGGGTGATATCGGCTTTGGTACCAAGCCCGATATGGGCGGTAGCGGCGCGCCGAGGGGTTTCAGTCCTCCCAGGGGCGCCAGGGGTGCCAGGGAACCCGCGCGTCGGCCGTGGGCCACCGGCGCTGGGCCGCTCGGCATCTCCGAGTTCTCCGGCTCGGGGACCCTGGGCGACGCGAACTGGGGCGTCGATTCGCCCGACGCACCCGGTATGTCCAGCATCGGGAGGTCGCTAGGTCTCTGCTGCGGTGATGAGGGATGAACGGCGTCAGGACCATCGTCGCGGGGAAGATGTTCGGGACGAAAGATTTGGCAACGAGTGAAACGGACGCGAGTGGGATCGGGGAGGTCGACGATGCGGGTCGAAGGATGGTTGGGAGCCGCCCGCACCATGTTCATCGCTCTAACCACCGGATTGGCGCTTCGCAGCCTGGGCGCGTGGGGCCCTAGACTGGTCGCACCTCGCTATGCCGGCTCTAGCACCTCCTCCGAGACTCTCGAGAATGTTGACCCGACAAACGGTTATCATACAAGTATTTGTGCCAAAAAAAGGCGAAAACTAAACGCACTCTCGCGCGCGCCGTCCTTTTGGGTACGACCCACGTGGCTTGACCTCCGCACCCGACAGCCCGCTCGAGCCGTGAGTCTCGCCGTACGCCATGGGAGCTCTTTTCTCGAGGTTGAGGCACCCGACCGACATCTGGGACGAACTCGCGGAAACCGTCCCGGACATTCGCAAAGTATCCTCCCCGACTGGACCCGATGCGACAGCCGCGGTGGACGTCACCACGCGCTCGTTCGCCGGAACCGCGACGTGCGCGCCGGAGTATCTGCTGGATTGGGCGCTCGGTGACGAGCTGAAGGAGCAGTGGGACAACCCCGACCGCGTGAAGCACGTAGGTTGGGCCCTGAAGCTCGCCATTCAGTGTGCGCTTCGGCATGGACGGAAAAGGGCGGTGTTCCTGGCGACGGCGCCGGGGGCGGACGCGCCCGGTGCGGCGTGCACTGTACGTTTCCTGCCCGGTAAACTATCCACAGGCGCCGAGGGATGGATGTACATGTGGGAGATGATCAGGCGGTCGGGAATGCCCACGTTCGATACCAAGAACGGTATGGACCGGCGCTTTCAAGCCGCGGAGGATGCCATCAACGCGGCGCATGTTAAGCACGCACCCGGCCCGCACATAAACGTGCAGCTCATGGCTTGCGCGCCGGAGCACCAGGGCAAGAAACTGTGCTCGGTGTTGATGCGCACGGTGAACAAAGTGGCGGACAAGCACGGGTGGCCGTGTTACCTGGAAACGTCGGGGCTGAGAAACGTTAAGGTTTACCAACGCTTCGGGTACGAGACGGTGGAGCGAGTCACCGTGAGTGACCCGAAAAAGCCGGACGCGCCCACGTACAACGACTTCTACGCCATGGTACGATCGCCGAGTAAGGCCACGTAGCGGGAGCGCCAGAGCTACTGGCTATCTAGTCATGATAGGGTTGAGTTACCGTTGTTAATAACTACGTTCGAAGGTATAAAAACTTTCTTCTACACCTTGTAGCCGGGGAACATGTCGGCGAACCCCGGGGCGTTCATCGATTTCCAACCGTCCGGGTCGATGGGCGGGCTGTCTAGGTTCATGTGCGGCGGGTTGTTAATCTTCTTGCGCAAGCCCGCGACCGCGTCGGGGTTCGTGAACGGGCCGTCCGGGTGCTTTCCGTCGACGTCGGTGAATCCAAACTTGTCGGCGACTTCGCGGGTCTGGATCACCTTGCCCGTGAGCTGGTTCATGTCCTCTTCCGAGGCGTTCATCAGCGCCGCGAC
>Ga0257106_1000629_pt1 | contig 20056 bp, 17 predicted proteins | sample LP_taG_3_FD_190177 | JGI IMG/M metagenome (GOLD analysis project Ga0257106, IMG submission 190177) | Marine microbial communities from Northeast Subartic Pacific Ocean, Canada - LP_J_2011_P26_10m | ecosystem: Environmental > Aquatic > Marine > Oceanic | place: Canada: Northeast Subartic Pacific...
CCAATGTTAGACGAACAGCTAGTATCCATCGTTTACGGCGTGGACTACCAGGGTATCTAATCCTGTTCGCTCCCCACGCTTTCGTCCATGAGCGTCAGTATATTGTTAGTGATCTGCCTTCGCAATTGGTATTCTGTGTGATATCTATGCATTTCACCGCTACACCACACATTCTAACCACTTCACAATAACTCAAGTCTTTCAGTATCAAAGGCCGTTCTACAGTTGAGCTGTAGGCTTTCACCTCTGACTTAAAAGACCGCCTGCGGACCCTTTAAACCCAATGATTCCGGATAACGCTTGGATCCTCCGTATTACCGCGGCTGCTGGCACGGAGTTAGCCGATCCTTATTCTTACAGTACCGTCAAGCTCCGACACGTCGGAGTTTTTCTTCCTGTATAAAAGCAGTTTACAACCCATAGGGCTTTCATCCTGCACGCGGCATGGCTGGATCAGACTTTCGTCCATTGTCCAATATTCCTTACTGCTGCCTCCCGTAGGAGTCTGGTCCGTGTCTCAGTACCAGTGTGGGGGATCCCCCTCTCAGGGCCCCTACCTATCGTAGTCTAGGTGAGCCGTTACCTCACCTACAAACTAATAGGACGCATGCCCATCTTTTACCATTAAAACTTTAATCTAAAAATCATGAAATTTAAAGATGTTATAGAGGATTAATCCAAATTTCTCTGGGCTATACTCTAGTAAAAGGTAGGTTGCATACGCGTTACGCACCCGTGCGCCACTCGTCATCTGGTGCAAGCACCAATGTTACCGTTCGACTTGCATGTATAAGGCCTGCCGCTAGCGTTCATCCTGAGCCAGGATCAAACTCTTCATTGTAAAACTTTAAATAATTTTAACAACTTAAATTTGATTTGGAATTGAACTCAAAATGGTTTTACTTAATTCTGTAAATTATGTAAACATAATTTTACGCTGTCTATCTCAATATTTTCAATGAACTTAGTTATTACTACTTTTGTAATGCGAGTGCAAATATACACTGCTTTTTCAATCCCGCAAACTTTAATTATAAAAAATTAATTTATTTATAAAAAGATGTGATTTTCCTCATATAAAATAAAAAAAATTAATTATTAGCGTCTTCCAATGATAGTTTAATTGACTTATCTGCATAAGCTCTTTTTAAAACATCTTCAATTATAGCGTCTTCATTAATTTCAAGAGGATCATATTCCATTTTAATAGATATATCAAAAAACTTTGCTAACGACTTGTAAGAGAAGGCTCTAAGTCCATTTCTTAATTCTTTTATTAATTCATAAACAGTCTCACCAGTTTCTCTATATACTAATTTAATCAATATTTGACCTTCTGTCCTAGTTAACTTTTTTAATTCTTCAGAAAACTCCTTCTCAATAAAACGCTCAACAATTTTTGTATATCTTCTTCTTTTAGACTTGGTTTTAATTAATGGAATTCTGTTTTTTAATTGAGTAAGTCTTTTGGAAGCAAGTATAGCATATGGATAAACTTTTAAAGTCTTTCTTTTAATAGTGTAATACATTACTTTTTCTTCAAAACTATTAAATTCCAATTGAGGATATATGGTTATTTCTTTTAGATCAATTGATCTTCTCGCAATAGAATCACCCTGAACTTTAATTAGAATACCTAAATCATTGTATTTCTTTTCTTGAGAAAATAACTCTGAGGAAATCAAAATAGCTAAAATTAAAAAAAAGAATTTCATTATATAAAATTACGTATAAAGAACAATATTTTTAAGTAATTATGTACTTTTACACTCAAATTATTAATTAATGGCTACAAAAAAAATACTCAATCAAAATTCAATTAAATTTTTAGAAGAATATCTAAATAACCCTTCGCCTTGCGGTTATGAATGGGAAGGTCAAAAAATTTGGATGAACTATTTAAAACCATATGTGGATGAATTTATAACTGACACTTATGGAACTGCGGTTGGAGTAATTAATCCAAAAGCTAAATTTAAAGTAGTTATTGAGGGGCATTCAGACGAAATATCATGGTACGTTAACTATGTTACAGATAACGGTCTTATTTATGTTATTAGAAATGGTGGAAGTGATCATCAAATTGCTCCCTCAAAATGGGTAGACATACATACAAAAAATGGAATAGTAAAAGGAGTTTTTGGTTGGCCTGCAATTCATACAAGAAAGGCTGGAAAAGAACAACAACCTAGTATGGACACTATATTTATAGATATTGGCGCTAAAGATAAAAAAGAAGTTGAAAAAATGGGAGTTCATGTTGGATGCGTTATAACCTATCCTGATAAATTTCATATTTTAAATAAAGATAAATTTGTTTGTAGAGCAATTGATAACAGAGCTGGTGGTTTTATGATAGCTGAAGTTGCAAGATTATTAAAAGAAAATAAGAAAAAACTACCTTTTGGATTATATATAACTAATTCTGTTCAAGAAGAAATAGGCCTGAGAGGTGCTGAAATGATTACTCAAAAAATTAAACCAAACCTTGCGATAGTGACAGATGTTTGTCACGATACTTCCACTCCAATGATTAACAAAAAATCACAGGGTGATAATACAATGGGAGCGGGACCAGTTATATCGTATGCTCCTGCGATTCAAAATAAGTTTCGAGAAAGAATTATTGAAACTGCCGAAAAGAATAAAATACCTTTTCAAAGACATGCCTCCTCAAGAAGCACTGGAACAGATACAGATGCATTTGCCTACAGTAATGGCGGTGTAGCTTCTGCATTAATTTCTTTACCGCTTAGATATATGCATACGACTGTAGAAATGGTAAAAAAAGATGATGTAGAAAATGTAATAAGATTGATTTATGAAACTTTATTGACTATTAAAGAAGGTGAAGATTTTGACTATTTTAAATAGTAAATTTATTTTATATACTTTCAACTATCTCTCTTACAATGTCTGGATTTAGTAGTGTAGAAATGTCGCCAAAATCACTCTTTTCACCACATGCTATTTTTCTAAGAATTCTCCTCATGATTTTTCCGCTTCTAGTTTTAGGTAATCCTGGAACAAGTTGAATTTTTTCTGGTTTTGCTATTGGTCCTATAGTACTTGAAATCAGCACATTGATTTCGCTGTTTATATTTTTAATTTTAGAATCATCTTTTAAAATCACAAAAGCATGTAAGGCATTACCTTTGACATCGTGAGGAAAACCAACCAATGCACTTTCAACTACATTTTTATGCAAATTAATAGCATCCTCTATTGGAGCTGTTCCTAAATTATGTCCTGAAACAATTACAACGTCATCAACTCTACCTGTAATCCTATAATTACCATTTTCATCTCTAAAAGCACCATCTCCTGGAAAATAATATCCAGGATACGCAGAAAAATAAACACTTTTATATCTATCGTGGTTTCCATAGATAGTCCTAGCAATTGATGGCCATGGATACTTTATTGCCAAAATTCCATTTGTGTTACAATCTAAAATCTCATTTCCATTATTATCTAACAGTACAGGTTGAATGCCGATCATTGGCTTAGTTGCAAATGTCGGTTTGTCATCTGTAACACCAGCGATAGATGAAATCATTATTCCACCTGTTTCAGTTTGCCACCAGGTATCAACTATAGGACATTTTTTGTTTCCAATATTATCATTATACCAATTCCAAGCTTCCTCGTTGATTGGCTCTCCAACAGTACCCAAAACCTTTAATGAACTTAAATTATATTTTTTAACATAAGATATAGGATGTTTTGCTAAAGCTCTTATAGCAGTTGGAGCTGTGTAAAAATGAGAAATATTGTGTTTTTCACAAATTTCCCAAAAACGACCAAAGTCAGGGTAAGAAGGTACTCCCTCAAACATAACAGTTGTAGCTCCTGATAAAAGTGGCCCATAAACAATATAACTATGGCCAGTCACCCAACCTATATCAGCTGTACACCAATATACATCCCCATCCTTATATTGAAAAACATTTTTAAAAGAATATGCTGAATAAACCATATATCCGGCACATGAATGAACCATTCCCTTTGGTTTTCCAGTTGAACCTGATGTATATAAAATAAAAAGAGGATCTTCTGAATCCATAATAGTTGCTTCACATTCTTCATTAACGTTGGACATTTCATCATGCCACCATTTGTCAATCTTATTAAAGTTTATTTTAGAATTTGTTCTCTTTAAGACTATTGACACTTTTATTGTTGGACAATCTAATAATGCTCGATCTGAAATACTTTTTAAATCAATAATTTTACTTCCTCTAAAGCTTCCATCAGCAGTAATAATCATTTTACATTCAGCATCATTAATTCTTGCAGCTAAAGCAGTCGAAGAGAATCCTGCAAAAACAACTGAATGAACAGCTCCTACTCTAGCACATGCTAAAACCGCTATTGCAAGTTCAGGGACCATTGGCATATACAGACAAACTCGATCGCCCTTTTTGATATTATTTTTCTTTAATACGTTCGAGAATTTACAAACCTTACTATGTAATTCTCTGTATGTAATTGATAACGATTTTTCTTTTGGATTGTTGGGTTCAAATAAAATTGCTATTTGATTAGGTCTATCAACTAAATGTCTGTCTAAACAATTTTCTGTAATATTTAGGCTCCCCCCTTCAAACCAACTAAACTCAGGTTTATAAAAATCAAAAGATAAAACTTTATTCCATTTTTTTTTCCACGAAAAAGTAGAAGCTATTTTATCCCAAAAAGATTCAGGATTTTCAACACTTTGAGCATAAAGTTTATTATAATCTTCTAATGTTTTTGGTATGTATTTATCAATCTTTTCCAAATTAAATATTTTAATTAAATATAAAAAAAAACAACTACTGATTTGATCTGTAATCTAAGATCGCATTATTTATTTGCTTAACTATACTTGGACCACTGTAAACAAATCCAGAATATAGTTGAATCAAACTTGCACCTGCCTTAATTTTTTCAATTGCATCTTTAGGGTTCATAATTCCACCTACTCCAATTATAGGAATAGATCCATTACTTTTTTCATATAAAAATTTTATTACAGACGTAGATTTATTTGTTATTGGTTTTCCGCTTAAACCACCATTTTGATGAACAAGATAATCAGAAGACTTTAAATTATTTCTTGACAAACTGGTGTTAGTTGCAATAATCCCATCGATTGACGTCTCTTTTACTACATCAATTATATCAATAAGTTGATCATTGGAAAGATCAGGAGCTATTTTCAATAATACAGGTTTACTTTTAGGAAAAGACATGTTTTTTTCTTGAATAGATTGCAAAAGAATTTTTAGGGAATCTTTATGTTGCAAATCTCTTAAATTCTCTGTGTTTGGAGAACTAACATTTACTGCGAAATAATCAACATAAGGGAATAGCTTTTCAAAACAAATCAAGTAATCCTCATTAGCCTTACTCATGTGAGTGTTCTTATTTTTACCAATATTACCTCCAATAATGATGTTTTTATTAGATTTTAATCTATCGATAACTTTATCAACTCCTTGGTTATTAAATCCCATTCTATTAATAATACCATCATCCTGTACTAATCTAAATAATCTTTTTTTGGGATTACCCTCTTGGGAAAGAGGCGTAACTGTGCCAATTTCAATGAATCCAAATCCAAAGCTTGAAAATTCATTATAAAGTTGTGCATTTTTATCAAATCCTGCAGCTAAACCGACAGGACTAGAAAATTTTATACCAAATAGTTCTGTTTCAAGATTCTTGTTTTTTAAACAAAATAACTTTCTCACAACAAATGAGGTAAAAGGAATTTTAAAAATTAATTTAATTAAAAAAAACGTAATGTTGTGAACTTTTTCTGGATCGATATTAAAAAGAATAGGTTTTATGAACTTCTTATACATATAAATCCTTAAAATTACCCACTATTTTTTTTTTAACTTGTTACTCATTTCTAAAGAAATAGCTGATAACTCATACCTTATTTTACCTGCCATAGTTTCAATCACACAAGATTCGCTTCCATCCTTTATTTCAACTATCTTCCCATGAAGGCCACTTTTTGTGATGATTCTAGATCCAACTTTTAATTCAGACAAAAACTTCTTTTCTTTTTTTTGTCTTCTCATCTGAGGATAAATCATTAGAAAGAAAAAACCTACCAACATTAAAATAAGAGGCATTGAATTAAAATTCTCCATGTTTATTATATTTTAGGTAAAACAAATGCTTTAATATTTAATAATTCTTTCCCCTTAGAGGTGTTGGTTACCAGAGTAACTGTCTTTCTTTGCATTCCTGGTTTGTTGGATGAATCAAACTTTACTTTTATTTCGCTAGATTCACCAGGTTTAATAGGAACTTCTCTTGGATATTCTGGAACAGTGCATCCACAACTTCCAGATGCATTCAAAATTTTTAAATCCGAATTACCTGAATTAGTAAAAGTGAAAATAGTTTCGACAATATCCCCATCTCTAATTTCTCCAAAATCATGGTTAATTTTATCAAATTCAATAGTTGGATAATCAAAAACGGTATTTATTCTATCTTGTGATTTTTGAATGTTTTCTGTTTTAATTTTTTTGGAAGGATTATCGTTACAAGATGTTAAAAAAAAGCTAATTGTAAAAGCAAGTATAAAAGCTGTAAAAGTTGATGTGATTGTTTTTTTATTCATAATATTATTTTAATACAATTACAAAATTAGTGAATTATTGTAAACCTCTTTTATTTTTCTTTATTCTTCCATCAATAATTAATTTCTTAGAAATAGCATCCATAATACCATTTATAAAAATATTACTTTTTGGACTCGAATACTCCTTGGCTAATTCTAAATATTCATTTATAGAAACTTTTAAAGGGATTGAATCAAAAAATAAAAATTCAGCTAAACACATTTGTAATAATATTAAATCTATTTGAGCTATTCTCTCATTGTCCCAGTTTGAGGTAAACAAACTAATCTCATCTTTTAAAATATCTTCATTAGAAAAAACTTTCTTAATTAATTTTATGCCATACTCTGCATCTTGATCATTTTTATAAATTTTCGTAAAAAGAGAGGATTTTCTAGAAAGTTTCTCAATTTTTTTTAATGTTACCAAAACTAAACTGTTAACTAGAGGAAGATCGTTAATCCAAGAGATTTCAGAATCTTCATAAAAGTCATACAACTTATTATCAAGAGCTATAATTTGTTTGAAAATCCTCAGGACTAATAACTTATCTTCATTGAAAGTAAATGTGTTGTTTTTTAAATAAGCAGAAAACAATTCACTTTTTTCTATTTTATTTAACAAAGAATACAGATACTCAGGATGCTTATTAAATACATCTATTTGAAGCATATCTATTTGGTTAATTAATAATTTATCTGAATGAATTTTTTTTAAAAATAAATTTTCTGAGATTCTAAGATAAAATGAATCTGAATCATTTATTAAAAATTTTTCAGGTTTTTTTGAATTAACATTAGACGAATGAATGTATATACTTTTAAAAATAGATAAAATAGTAATATAAAGACGATAAAAATTTTTGTTTGAATTTAAAAAATATTTTAATTGAAAATCAACATCTTTTTCAATGGAATTACTATAAGAATATACAACTTCCATTACTTTTAATCTAAGTTGACGCCTATTTAACATTTTAAAAGAACATTAAGAATTTATTTTTCAAAAATAATTTATTTTTTTATTAAAAAGGCAAGAATACTTTAAAGATTTAAATACTCATTAGTGTATATTTGAACTTTAATTATTGATGGTTGAATTAAAACACTTAAATAAGTATTTTCTCAAATACAAGATTAAAATAATAATTGGAATTTTTATTACAATTATAGCTAGAATATTTGCACTAATAACTCCAAATTTAATTGGAAATTCTATAACAATTATTGAGAATTTTGTATCTACATCTTCAATAGAAATAGAAATTATAAAGATTAAACTTCTAACTAATATTTTAATGATTGTTGGTTCAGCTATTGTTGCTGGTATTTTCACTTTTATTATGAGACAAATGCTAATTAACGTTTCAAGGTTTATAGAGTTTGATTTAAAAAACGAAATCTATAATAAGTACCAATTTTTAAGTTTTGATTTTTATAAAAATAATAGAACTGGCGATTTAATGAATAGAATAAGCGAAGATGTCAGTAAAGTAAGAATGTATATAGGGCCCGCTATTATGTACACAATTAATACATTTTCCTTATTCATAATAGTTATTACATACATGATTAGTGTTGCTCCAAAACTTACAATGTATACATTAATGCCTCTTCCTATACTTTCATTTATTATTTATAAAATAAGCATTGTAATAAATTTTAAAAGTAAAATTGTACAGGAATACTTGTCTAAACTCACGACTTATACTCAGGAATCTTTCAGTGGAGTAAAAATAATTAAGACATATAATATTGAAGAAAACATTAACAAAGAACTCAATAAACTTGCAGATACAAGTAGATCCAAAAACATGTCTTTAATAAAAATACAAGCTTGGTTTTTTCCTTTAATGATATTATTGATTGGCATAAGTAATATTTTGGTTGTTTTTATTGGTGGAAAACAGTACATGAACAATGAAATTGAATTAGGAGTTTTAGCTGAATTTATTATTTATGTAAATATGTTGACATGGCCAGTAGCAACTGTTGGATGGGTAACTTCAATTGTTCAACAAGCCGAGGCTTCTCAAAAAAGAATAAATGAATTTTTAAAAACTCAATCAAGTATTATAAACATCAATAATAAAAAAACACAAATTAATGGAAAAATTGAATTTAAAAATATTGAATTTATATATCCAGAAACTAACATAAATGCTTTGAAGAATGTTTCATTCTCAATCAATAAAGGAGATTCATTAGCAATAATGGGAGATATAGGTTCGGGTAAAACTACTATACTAGAATTATTGTGCAGAATATATGATCCATCTGATGGGAAGATATTAATTGATAATTTAAATATTAAAAAAGTTAATATAGAAGATTTAAGAAACTCAATAGGATATGTCCCTCAATCTACATTTTTATTTTCTGAAACTATAAATAAAAACATCAAATTTGGAAACGAAAATGCTTCTAAAAATGAAGTTGAAGATGCAGCCAAAAAAGTTTGTTTGTCAGATGAAATAAAATTATTTAAAAACGGATACAATACTTTGTTAGGTGAAAGAGGAGTTAACTTGTCTGGAGGTCAAAAACAAAGATTAACAATTGCCAGAGCAATTATAAAGAAACCTAAAATATTAGTATTAGATGATAGCCTTTCAGCAGTTGACACCGAAACAGAAGAAAAAATATTATCCAATATAAATAAAATAAGTAAAGACATTACTTTGGTTATATCAACTCATAGAATATCCACTGCAAAAAATTGCAACAAAATTTTAATCTTAGAAAATGGTAAAATAATAGAGTCTGGATCTCACAATGAATTAATTGCTAAAAATGGGTATTATGCTAATACTGTGATAAAACAATCAAAATAGAAACAATTTATTTTTTTTATTTGGTGAGTTTGTTTTTTTTCTTCATTTTTGAATTAAAATAATTCTAATGGAAGAAAGAAAATACAACGAAGCTGATGATATTTATTCAAAAATTTTAAGAGCTGGTAGAAGAACATATTTTTTTGATGTAAGATCTACTAAAGCTGGAGATTATTACTTAACTATATCTGAAAGCAAAAAATTTACTAATGAAGATGGAAGTTTTTATTTCAAAAAACACAAAATATATCTATATAAAGAAGATTTTGATGGTTTTAATGATTTATTTCAAGAGATGACAAAATATATTATTGATGAAAAAGGCATAGAAGTAATTAGTGATAGACATCAAAAAGATTATGTGAAAAAAGATCATAAAACTGGAAATGAAGAGAGTAACAGTTCGAGCTCTGATAAAAATTTTACAGAGCTAGATTTTGATGAAATTTAAAATTTAATTCAAATATCATGAAAGATTTAAGCTATTTATTATTGTTTTTTAGTTTAATATCCTTTTCTCAGTTTAATCACGATTTATCTTATTTTTTAAAAGATAGCAAGTCTTACAACCAAAATGTTCCAAAACCTAGTGATTTCACTTTAGGAAAACAAGAAATTGGAAATTCTCATATAAGTCATGACCGTTTAGTTCAGTATATGACTGTTTTAGCAAATTTTTCTGATAGAATATCTATTTCTAATAGAGGTGAAACATATGAAGGAAGACCTTTGATTTTACTTACTATTACATCTGAAGAAAATCAAAAAAAAATTGAATCCATTAGAAAAAAACATTTAAGTCTCAATTCAGAGAATAATATTAAAGATTTTAGTGAAATGCCTGTTGTAATATATCAGGGCTATTCAATCCACGGAAATGAAGCAAGCGGAAGTAATGCAGCAATGCTTTATGCATACCATCTTGCTGCATCAAATAATCCTGAATTATTAAATGCTTTAGAAAACAGTATTATTTTATTAGATCCTTCTTTTAATCCAGACGGATTACAAAGATTTGCTCATTGGGCAAATACTAATAAAAGTCTTAACTTAAATCCAGACAATTATGATCGTGAGTTTAACGAAAACTGGCCAAGAGGAAGAACGAATCACTACTGGTTTGATATGAATCGTGATTGGCTTCCAGTACAACTACCTGAATCAGAAGCAAGGATAGAAACATTCCATCATTGGTCTCCAAATATTTTGACAGATCATCACGAAATGGGAACTAATTCTACTTTCTTTTATCAACCAGGTATACCGTCAAGAGTAAATCCTTTAACACCAAAAGAAAATCAAAGGCTAACTGCTGAAATAGGTAAATTTCACGATAAAAGACTTAGTGAAATTGGATCTTTCTCTTACAGTGAAGAAGATTTTGATGATTTTTATTATGGTAAAGGATCTACATTTCCAGATATTAATGGGAGTATTGGTATTTTATTTGAACAAGCTAGTTCAAGAGGACATTTACAAGAAAGTATAAATGGTTTGTTATCATTTCCTTTTACAATTAAAAATCAATTAACTACATCTCTTTCAACTTTAGAAGGAGCAGTTAAAATGAAAAACACTCTTTTAAATTATCAATCTAATTTTTTTAATGATTCAAGAAAAAAAGCATTAAACAAAAAAAACAGTTATATCTTAATTACAGATCAAAAAGACAAGTCAAAAATTTTTGAATTTTATAAAATTCTTAATAAGCACAAAATTGTTACAAAAAAACTATCAACAGATGTTGTAGTTAATAACATTTCTTACAAATCTGAGAATTCAATTCTAGTTCCCAAAAATCAGAATAAAATAACTTTAATTGAGGCTATGTTTGAAAAAAGAAAAAGCTTTGAAGATAGTTTATTTTATGATGTTTCAGCCTGGTCTTTTTTACACTCATTTAATCTAGATTACACTAATTATTCATCAAAAAAAACATACAAAGAATTAGTTTTATCTAAACCTACAGGGAAAATTTTAGATAAAAATGATTATGCCTATTTGTTCTCTTGGGATGATTATTATACTCCTAAAGTGTTACATGAGTTACTAGACTCTGGAATTAGACTAAAAGTTGGCACTCAACCTTTTTCAATTGGTTCTAAAAACTTTGATTATGGAACCATATTAATTCCTATGACTAACCAAGAATTAAGTAAATCAGATATAAATAGTAAATTAAATATAATAAGCAATGAAGTTGGTATTAATTTTTATGGTTATAAATCTAGTCATACAAAAGGAATTGATTTGGGAAGTAATGACTTTATAGATATTTCTAAACCTAATATTGCACTAATTACTGGTGAAGGAGTTTCTAGTTATGATGCAGGAGAAATTTGGCATTTATTAGACACTAGATACAATATACCAATAACTAAAATTAAAAAATCTAATATTCTAAATTATAATCTATCAAAATATAATACAATATTAATGGTAAATGGTAGATATAATTTTGATAGTGAATCTACAGAAAAAATAAAAGAATGGGTTAGGAGCGGAGGAAATTTAATTGGCTTTAGAAACTCTATAAATTGGTTAATGAAAAAAGATTTCATTAAGCTTAAATTAAATAAAAACGTAGCATCAACAAAGAATTTAAAATTCAAGGACAGGAACAATCACTTTGGAGCTCAATTAACTAGTGGTGCTATTTTTAATGTAGATTTAGACAGATCTCATCCAATAAACTATGGATACCATAAAAACAAACTTTCTGTTTTTAGAAATACTAATATTTATATAAAAAATGATTCTGTGGGGTACAATAATCCAATAAAATATTCTAATTCTCCTCTAATAAGTGGCTATATCTCTAAAGAAAATCTTAAATCCATGAAAGATTCTAGGCCATTTGCTATTCAAAATTTTGGAAAAGGTAAAGTAACTGTCTTTACGGATAATACTAATTTTAGAGCTTTTTGGTATGGAACTAACAAACTAATGATGAATGCTATTTTCTTTGCTGACTTAATGTAGAAACTAAGATCTGGACTTCTCAAATGGTCTATAGAGTAAGTTACCTATTTTTTCATTTTCTTCTTTTTCAAAAAAGGTATCAACTCCATAAATAATTTTTGAGGGGTTTAAGTGCATGTGTGTTCCAAAAAGTCTATCCCAAAATGAAAATATATTACCATAATTAGAATCTGTGTACGGAGTTACATAATGATGATGGACTTTATGCATATTAGGCGAAACTATTACATAGCTTAAAATCCAGTCAAAATTTAATGGCAGTTTAATATTAGCGTGATTAAACTGAGATAAAATCAGTGATAGAGACTGGTATAAAAAAACTACACCAATTGAAGTTCCTAAAACCATAACTCCTAATAATGTAAAAACAAATCTAATTACACTTTCAAACGGATGATGCCTATTTGCCGTAGTGGTGTCCACATTGTGATCAGAATGATGAACTAAATGAATTTTCCATAGAAACTTAACTTTATGTTGAATATAGTGTGGTAAATACGCTCCGATCAGGTCCAATAAAAAAACTCCTAATATTAGATTAATAACAATAGGCATTTTAAACCAATTTAAAATTCCAAAATCATTATTAGTCACCCAATCAGCTGAATTTAATAATAAAAATGCAAGAGAAAAGTTAACTATAACTGTAGTTAAAGTGAAAAAAAAATTGGGTATTGCATGTTTAAATTTTTTATAATTAAATTTAAACAAAGGAATTATTGTTTCGATAGACCAAAAGAAAGTTATTCCTGAAATCAGAATTAAAGACCTCTGCAGGGAGGATATATTCTCAAAAAAATAAACAATATCAATCATTAATTATTAGCAATTTATGGAAAATTCCATTTAAATTTGAAAAAAAATTCATTAATATGGCTAGAACTCCTTCAAATATGGTTCCAATTGGATTTAACGCACCTTCTTTTGAACTTTATGACACAATCTCAGAAAAAATATTAAAATCAAAAAATATTTTTGGTAAAAAGTGTACTCTTTTAATGTTTATCTGTAATCATTGTCCATTTGTTGTTCATGTCAATAAAGAAATTGTAAAAATGGCTAATGAATATCAAGCAAAAGGTGTTTCGTTTATAGCTATTTCTAGTAATGATAAAATAAATTACCCTGAAGACTCCCCAAAAAAAATGAAAGAAATTGCATTAAAAGAAAAATATACTTTCCCTTATTTGTATGATAAAACACAGGAAGTTGCTAAAGATTATGAAGCAGCATGTACTCCAGATTTTTATGTTTTTGATGAAAACAAAAAACTAGTCTACAGAGGACAGCTTGATGACTCTAGGCCTGGAAATAACATTGCTGTAAGCGGAAAGGATATTAGAAATGTATTTGACTGCCTTTTATATTCAAAAGAAATAAATATAAACCAAAAGCCAAGTATAGGATGTAATATTAAGTGGATAAATTAGACTAATTCTACTTCAAATATCAAAGTTGCGTTTGGAGGTATTACTCCTCCCGCACCATTTTCTCCATATGCTAAATGGGAAGGAATTATAAAACGTGCTTTATCTCCCTTGTCAAGCAACATTATTCCTTCATCCCAACCAGGAATCACCTGACCTTCTCCGACTTTGAATTCAATTGGTTGGTCCCTTTTATAAGAAGAATCGAATACAGTTCCATCTAACAATTCTCCTTTATAGTGAACTTTAACTAAATCTCCAGATGAGGGCTTTTTACCTTCCCCCTTTTTTAAAATAATATATTTTAGTCCAGACTTAGTTTCATCGAAACCATTTGAAATTTCTTCAAGCAATTCTTTTTCTTTTAAAATTAAATCTTGTAAATCTTTTTCTTTTTTATTTTTAAATCCTTTAAAAACCTCTTGAGCATTCCAATTATTTGCATCATCTCCCACTCTTATAATTTCAATAGAATTCATTTTATCATTTTGTTCTATTAGATCCACTATATCTTGACCCTCAACTACCTCACCAAAGACCGTATGTTTGTTGTCTAACCAGTCTGTGGGTGTGTGAGTTATAAAAAACTGACTTCCATTAGTTGCTTTTCCAGAATTTGCCATTGATAAAATTCCAGGTTTATTATGTTTTAAATCAGGATGGAATTCATCATCAAATTTATAACCTGGGTCACCCGTACCTGTTCCTAGAGGACAACCAGCCTGAATCATAAAATTAGGTATTACCCTGTGAAAATCTAGTCCATTATAAAATGTTTCTCCATGAGACTTGAACGAATTATCTATTTTTCCCTCTGCTAGACCTACAAAGTTAGCAACAGTTCCAGGTGTTAATTTATAATGTAATGACAATAGAATATTACCTTTATCTGTAAAGATTTTAGCGTAAATACCTTCTTTCATAAACCAATTTTAATTATACTATTTTAAAAAAATCGCAATATAGAGCAAAGGTTTTAAATTTAAAAGAAAATAGAACTAATTAGATACATCATTAATGAATTTGATTCTATATAATTTTAAATCTGACTCTTCATAATCACCATCAAACTCATCAATTGCTAAATTGATATCATCAAACTCAGAATCAATAAAATAATCATATAAATCTTCTTGTTGATCTTCATCAAAAATTTCATCAATCATATAATTAATATTCAATTTTGTTCCAGAAAAAACAATAGTTTCTAACTCTTTTATTAATTCTGAAAGTTCTATTCCTTTAGAATCTGCTATATCAATAGGTTGAATTTTCCTATCAATACTTTGAATAATAAATAGCTTTAAAGAAGAATTTATTCCCGTTGTCTTTACAATTAAATCCTCAGGTCTTGTTATGTTGTTTTCATCAACAAATTCTTTGATTAAAATAATAAAAGAATTTCCAAATTTTATTGCTTTTCCATCTCCAACTCCATTAATATTTTTTAACTCATCTATGGAAATTGGATACTTAATTGCCATCTCTTCTATTGATGACTCCTGGAAAACAGCATAGGGGGGGATTCCTTTTAATTTAGCAATTTTTTTCCTTTGTCCAATTAATATTGAAAACAAAACCTTATCAAAAAAAATTCTTTTAGTTGAAACTGACTGTTTAGATGAATATTCTGAATCAGAATAATTATGATTTTTAGTAATATAAAAGTCCTTTGGACTATTTAAGTACTCGAGAGAACTTTTAAATAATTTTATAATTCCATAAGACTCCACTACTTTATCAAGCATTCCTTTTACAAGCATATGTCTAATCAAAGAATTCCAAAAAACTTCGTCAAAATCTTTGCCAATTCCAAAAAAATCACTTCTATAAATATTATGAGATCTCAATAAATTAGTTTCTTTACCAACTAAACATCCTACTAATTCTTTAATTTTATATTGTTCTTTAGTTTTGACAATTAATTCAATTACAATTTTTACCTGAGCATTAACTTTAATTTTAGCTTTTGGATTTTTCATATTATCATCCATCATTGCTCCTTCTCCATTATTTTCATCATACTTTTCACCAAAATAATTAAGCAAAAACTTTCTTCTTGACATAGAAGTTTCTGAATATGCAGCCATTTCATCTAAAAGAGAATAATTCTGTTCTTTTTCAGCCAAAGGCTTACCTGTCATAAACTTTTCTAATTTTTCAATATCCTTGTAGGAATAGAATGCTAAACAATGTCCTTCTCCTCCGTCTCTTCCTGCCCTTCCAGTTTCCTGATAATAACTTTCTAAACTTTTTGGAATATCATAGTGAATAACGAATCTAACATCAGGCTTGTCTATTCCCATTCCAAAAGCAATAGTAGCTACAATAATATCGCATTCTTCCATTAAAAACATATCTTGATTCTTCACTCTAGTCTTGGATTCTAAGCCAGCATGATAAGGGAGAGCATTTATATTATTAACCTGAAGAAATTCAGACAATTCATTAACACTTTTTCTGGACAAACAATATATGATGCCTGATTTACCTATTCTTTTATTAATAAATAAAATGATCTCCTTATTAATATCAATGGTCTTATTTCTAATTTCGTAAAAAAGATTTGGTCTATTAAAAGACGATTTAAAAATAGTAGCCTCTTCTATTCCCAAATTCTTTATAATGTCATCTTTTACTTTTGGAGTTGCTGTAGCTGTAAGTGCTATTATTGGTATACCTTTTTGTATTTTATTAACAATATCATACAAATTCCTATACTCTGGTCTAAAATCATGTCCCCATTCTGAAATACAATGTGCTTCATCAACGGCTAAAAAAGATATTTTAGATTTACTTAAAAACTCGATATAATTCTCTTTAGCTAATGATTCTGGAGCAACATATAATAACTTTGTGATTCCATTAGAAATATCATTTTTAACATTTTGAATTTGAGAGATATTTAAAGATGAATTCAAAACATGAGCAATTCCGTCATTTGAGGAAATTCCTCTAATGACATCTACTTGATTCTTCATTAAAGCTATCAAAGGCGAAACTACTAATGCCATACCATCTGACAATAAAGCTGGTAATTGAAAACATAATGATTTTCCTGCTCCAGTTGGCATGATTACCATTGCACATTTTTTATTTAAAACAGTTTGTATGATTTTCTCTTGATCTCCTTTAAAATTTGGAAAACCAAATAAAGATTTTAATTCTTTTTTTAAATCTATATCTATCTTCATTTACTTTCCTAAAAGGTATTTTGTACATTTGCTCTTTAAATATAGTATTAAAAGGTTATTAAAAAAACTATTTTGGATTCAAAATTTGACATAATTCAAACTGCAAAAAACAGCATTAAAAACCAAGGTAATTCTATTTTAGAATTATCTAATTTTATTAATAAAGATTTCAAAAATGCAGTGGAGCTAATAAATTCAATTCAAGGAAGAGTTATAGTTACTGGGATCGGTAAAAGTGCAATAATCGGAATGAAAATTGTAGCTACGTTAAATTCAACCGGAACACCTTCCGTTTTTATGCATGCATCTGAAGCTGTACACGGTGATTTAGGTATTGTACAAAAAAATGATATTATTGTTTTGATTTCTAAAAGCGGAAATACAACTGAAATTAAAAATCTTTTGCCTTTTTTAAAAAATGCAGATGTTAAACTTATTGCCATATCCTCCAATGAAAATTCTTTTTTAGTAAAAAATTGTGATTATTTTTTAAATAGTTTTATTAAAAAAGAAGCCTGTCCAAATAATTTAGCGCCAACTACCAGCACAACAGCTCAACTTGTGGTTGGAGATGCCCTTGCAATTTGCCTTTCAGAATTGAAAGGTTTTAAAGAAAATGATTTCGCTAAATTTCACCCTGGAGGCTCTTTAGGGAAAAAACTTCACCTTAAAATCAAAGATTTAGTTGCTAAAAACCTGAAGCCTCAAGTTGACTTGAAAGACACCTTCTATAATGTTGTGGATGAAATTTCAAAAAAAATGTTGGGCGCAACTGCTGTAGTGAATAATGAAACAGCTGTTGGAATAATTACAGACGGAGATTTAAGAAGGTTTTTTTTAAAAAATATTGATTTAAAATCAATTAAAGCATCGGATTTAATGACTAAACTTCCAAAAAAAATTAATTCAGAAATTTTAGCATCTGATGCATTAAAAATTATGAATTCCAATAAGATTACCCAACTTATTGTAGAAAATGAAAAAAAATACATAGGAATTATTCATCTACATAACATTCTTAACGAAGGAATTTCTTGATGAAAAAGGCCAATGTAGATGAAATGTCTTTTTTAGATCATCTTGAGGATTTAAGATGGCATTTAATTAGATCAGTTTTTGCAGTACTTATAGCTGCTAGTATTGCATTTATTGCAAAAGATTTTATTTTCAACCAAGTTCTTTTTGGGCCTAAGAGTATTGATTTTTTTACATATGACATCCTATGTAAAATATCCAAAAGTATTGGGTTGGATGAAAGCTTTTGTATTAGTGAAATGCCTTTTAGAATTCAGAGTAGAACTATGTCTGGACAATTTTCCGCTCATATTTGGGTATCTATAACAGCTGGATTTATAATTGCATTTCCATATGTGATTTATCAATTTTGGAGTTTTATAAGTCCTGGATTATACTTAAATGAAAAAAAGAATGCAAGAGGTTTTATTTTTATCTCTTCACTATTATTTTTTATTGGTGTTTTATTCGGATACTACATAGTTACCCCACTATCAATAAACTTTTTGGGATCATACAGTGTAAGTAATGAAATTTTTAATGATTTTGACCTAGATAGTTATGTTGGATTAATAAGGGCATCTGTAATAGCTTCTGGTTTGATTTTTGAACTACCCATCATAATATATTTTTTAACTAAAATAGGATTGGTTACACCAGAAATAATGGTAAAATATCGAAAATTTGCTTTGGTTCTTGTTTTAGTTTTATCTGCAATAATCACTCCACCTGATATAGCTAGTCAAATCATAGTTGCTATTCCAATTGTTATTTTGTACCAGATTAGTATTTATATCTCTAAGTTTGTATTGAGAAAAGAAAAAAAATAATATTACTTTTAAATATATCAAATGAAACTAAAGGCTAATAACATATTTAAATCATATAAAGGAAGAAAAGTAGTTAATGATATTTCTATTGAAATTAATCAAGGTGAAATTATTGGACTATTGGGCCCTAATGGTGCCGGAAAAACTACATCATTTTATATGATAGTAGGGTTAATAAAAACCGATAGCGGGACAATAACAATTGATAATTACGACATTACTAAATTTCCAATGTATTTGAGAGCTCAGAAAGGAATTGGATATTTAGCACAGGAGCCTTCTGTTTTTAGAAAATTATCAGTGGAAGATAACATTAAAGCTGTTTTAGAACTTACTAAATTGAGTAAAGAAGATCAATTAAATAAAATGGAAAAATTACTCAGTGAATTTGGATTACAAAAAATAAGAAAAAACCGAGGGGATTTATTATCTGGAGGAGAAAGAAGAAGAACTGAAATTGCTAGAGCTTTAGCCACTGATCCTAAATTTCTTCTTTTAGACGAGCCTTTCGCAGGTGTTGATCCAATTGCAGTTGAAGATATTCAAAAAATTGTTTCTCACTTAAAAAACAAAAATATCGGTATTTTAATTACTGATCATAACGTACAAGAAACCTTGGCTATAACAGATAGGACATACCTGATGTTTGAGGGTAATATTTTAAAAGACGGGGTGCCAGAAGATTTAGCTAAAGATGAGATGGTAAGAAAACTATATTTAGGTCAAAATTTTGAATTTCGAAAGAAAAATTTAGACTTTAATTCTAAATAAATTAATAAAAATATAGATTAAAATTATTACTGGAAACACCGCTAACTTAAATATAATTAAAAGCACTAAAAAACATGAAATAAAAAAGAACAAAAACTTTTTTGTTCTAAAGTTTAGTTTTTTGATCTTTAGAGAGAACATCTTTATATCACAAATCAATAGAAAAGAACTTAATATCACTATAATTAAAAGGAAAATTGTATTATCGATTAATTCTACATATTGAATAACTATTATGTTTTCAAATAAGGAAGGTAAACAGACAATTAGAAGAGCATTAGCAGGTGTAGGTAGGCCAATAAAATAAGAATCATTACTCTGTAAATTAAAATTCGCTAGCCTGTAAGAGGATGAAATTGTAATTAAAAAAGATAGA
>Ga0257106_1000631_pt1 | contig 20003 bp, 15 predicted proteins | sample LP_taG_3_FD_190177 | JGI IMG/M metagenome (GOLD analysis project Ga0257106, IMG submission 190177) | Marine microbial communities from Northeast Subartic Pacific Ocean, Canada - LP_J_2011_P26_10m | ecosystem: Environmental > Aquatic > Marine > Oceanic | place: Canada: Northeast Subartic Pacific...
CTGAGCGAAGCGAGGGTGTCGGATCCATCCCACGCGGCGCCGTCGGTCGTCGGGCGGGGGCTTGACCTAATCCGTCGTCCGCGGAAGACCACCACTTGGAGAGAGAGGGGAGAAATGAACGACCGCGGCGTGGACGGCGTGGAGGAGGCTCCGTCGACGCCGACGTCGGCGACGCCGGAACTGAACAAAGGGGTGTCGTGGGGGGATATTCACCACGGGCAGGATCTCACGACGGTGCGGGAGTTCGAGCCGAGCGAGGCGAGCGACTCGGACGAGGATGAGTACGGGCGGCCGAGGAGCCGGAAAACCCCCACCGGGGGTTGTTGCGCGATCCAATGACGCAAATGGAAACCTCAGCGGACCTTCCCGATCCGGATTGGACGGCGGGAACGCCCGAGGCCGCGTCGCGCGCGCCCGGGCATGTACTCTATCACACAAGTAGGCGAAATTGATTCCTCGAGCGGGAGCCCGCGGGGCTCCCCTCGCAACCTTAGCGGCGGCCAAGCGAAGTGCTCTTTATTATTACAGATGCGGTATTGGCGTACTCGTAGTTCACCGCGGCGTCGTCGCCTCACTCACGCCGCGCGTCCCCCTGAACGCCCCATGGCCTCCTCGAGCAGTGTCCCCGCGCGTCTGCTCTCCTTCCACGCGTGCCTCGCGCGCTCGATGGCGTCGCTCGCGGCGTCCATCTCGTCCGCTGTGAATCGATTGGTCGCCAAGGGACCCGGCGCGAGGATGTTCACGACTTCGTCCACCTGCCTCTCCACGCCGGTCTTCTTCGCGACGTTCCCGGCACCGCCGCGGGCTCCTCGGCGCAGTGCGCCGGCGACCGACGACGCCATGCCGATGACTCGAGATAACACGCCCGACATCGACGATATAAGTCGAGTGCCCGTCTTTCGTCGTCGGAGTCTGTGAACGCTCAGACTCTGACCAGCGGCCCGTCCGTGCTCCAGTCGCGAACCTTGCGTCCCTTCGCGATGCCCGGGACGTCGTTGCACGCGTACTTGTCGCTCTCGAGGCTCGGTCCGTCCAGCCGCAGGCGCACGTACCAGCCGTCGGCGCGCTTCTCGACCTCGTGCGTGCGCTGACGAACCCCCGCGGATTTCACACCGTCCGGGACCAACTTCCCGGTCTCCTCGTCGAGCTTGGTGGAGCCGTAGAGCTTCTCCCCGGACTCCAGGGTGACCTTGTACAGGTGCCACGGGCAGGACAGGCACGCGCGGCCGCCCACGTCCTCGATGTCGCCGATACCGAGCGGCCCGCCCGCGTGGTAGCACAGCGAGTCGAGGCAGTACACCTCGCCTTTGTGGTTGATGAGACTCACGTGCCTGTCACCAAGTTGCACGTGAACGCGGTCGCCGTGCCTGCGTAGCTCGCGAAGTTCGCACACCTTCACGAACGGCCGCACGCCACCGGGAGTTATCGGATCCGCCGTCTTTCACCGCCCGACCGGCGCCACGAACAGAGGCGCGGTGTGGAATGCCAAATCTTCCCCTAGGGTTGGTCCTCAAAACGACTTTTGCAAGCATATCATATAACACGCGAGGGTGCGCCCAAACGAGACCGCTCGGTCCGTGCGGCGCCTAAGACTTAAGTAATGGTATAAATTCACCGCGTTCACATCCTCCTCCTCCACACCACCATACGAACGCGTCTCACAGAATCTTCTGCTTCCGGGCGTACCTCATGATGGCTTGGAAAATGGCGCCGATGCCCGAAAAGATGAGAAAGCACGTGAGGTAAAACGCGGTGATGGACATCTCCAGGCAGGACCTCAGGTTCATCCCGAAGATGCCCGTGATGAGCGCGCCGAGCGCCGCCGCGAACGTCGCGATGCTCAGCGTCAGCTCCAGCTTCGACACCTCGTACCGCCTGGACGAGAGCGAGACGCTGATGGACTCTTCCAAGTCGCGCGTGTTCTCCAAAAGTTGCTCCGCCGCCGAGTGCACCGTCTCCGTCTGCTGCAGGTAATACTCGATGAGGTTCTCCACCTCCTCCTCCTCATCCTCCTTCTCCTCCTCCGTCTCCGCGGTGGACGAGATCGTAAAGTCGGTTATGTCGTCGTCGTCGTCCAGGGTGTCCAGCAGCACCTGCCGCACCGCGCCCGCCCTGGAGTCCAACTCCACCAGCGACTGCTTCGTCAGCCGAAGCTCCTCCAACACCGCGGGGTTGATCGACGACTGCAGGCGTTTACTCACCTGCCTGCACCGCTCCTCGCAGAACTCCATCTTGGCGTACAACTGTGACGTCGTCTCCTGCAGCGCCGCCTCGACAACCTCAAGCTCGAACGGGATCGGCGCGCCGCCCACGCCGCCCGGGGTCTCGTCCAAGTCGTAGTCGCTCTTTTTGTCAACCGACGCATCCGCATCTGTGGACCCGCCCGATCCGCCCGATCCCACCCCCGATATCTCGTGCCCGTTCTCCAACTCGATGCCCCGGATGGGTCCGTCGTCGTACGCCAAACTCCTGTCCGACACGCGTAAGCCTTGTTCACGCCGCGAGTTTTTCTGTCGCTGCTCCACCGCGGCGAGGAAGCGCCGGGCGGTGGCGGTGTCGGGTTCGAATAAAAGCGCGTGGTCCGGTCGGATGATGACTCGGACGCCCAGGTTCACCAGGATGGTCTGGTCGTTGACGAGCAGCGCCGGGGTGTTGTTGGTCTGCAACAGCGACGGATCGATGCGGCGGAGGTCGCGCGGGGTGAGCTCGGCGTCGCGCAGGAGCGCGCGGCGCGTGAGCTGTTGCTCCGTCTGCGTTCCCGGATTTTCGGTGGCGCTCTCGCTGTTGATGCGCATCACTTTGTAGGGCTTGGGCGGGGATACCACCGTGCCTTTCTTCTTCTTTTTTGTCCTCCCGTTGGTGATGTTATCCATGCTGCCACCGCCGTTGATGCCACCGCCGTTCACGGACACGGGTTCGGTCGGTCTGACGGATTCCTCGAAGGGGTAGTAAGGGTCTTCGTCCGCCTCCATTGGATCGTCTACGGAGATGCCCCCGATGGGCATCGCGGCGATGCCTTCGAAATCGCCGGATCCCATGACGCCGCCGCCCATCACGACGCCGCCCGCGATGGCGGCATCGTCCATCACGGCCGTGTTATTGTCGGACACATCGTGGTCGTTCTCCTCGTCGGACACGTCGGACGCCGCGACGTTTGAACTCGAGTTCGGCCGCGCGACACCCGCGAGGATCTTCCACACGCGGTTGCCCTTTACCGATCTGCGTCTCAGCGCGGGTCGTGAGTAGCCGATGGGTTTGAACGCGGGCATGGTGTCGCCGTCGGTGGATGACACCCCGAAGGATGTCGGGTCCACGTCCGCGCTGCCGATGGACATGTACCCCGCCAGTGAGTTTGGTGATGGATCGGACGACTTGCCCATGGCTCGAGCTCGTTGCGTGTTGGTTCTCTTCTTCTTCTGCGCGTCTCTGGTTCGTCGCCGTTGCGCCTCCTCGCCGGAGTCGTAGCCGGCGCCGTCGTCGCCGGCCTTGACGCCCGCGGTGAGATCATCGCCGCGCCGCGCGTCGGCGTCCTCGGCGATGCGGCTGGGCGCGCGCTGGCCCCAGGACGCCGGTCGCCTTCGCGGAATGAGCCTGCCGCCGAACGGAGACGAGGGCGACGATGGGAGCGCGCGGGCGAGGAGGCCCGAGCCCTGTGATCGGGCCCGCGGGATTCGCGGGGCGATCGGGGTTGAGACCGCGGCGCACGCCGCGGTCGCCATGGCGCGAGTGGTTGCCTTCAAGCCTGCGGTGGGATGCGGAGGGCGGGGACGGGACGGTCAGTTTGGCTTGAGAATTCCCAAGGATTCGACCGGTGGTGTGGGCTCCAACGGTTTGGCGACCCGGGCGGCCCGGGGCTCGACCCGCGCGTGACGCGTATCGCCGCCCGTCGCGTCGACACACATGTACCGCGGGAGTCGAGTCGCCGGGCCGCGGGTCGAAACCGGCGTGTCCTCCCGGGCGTGTCCACCCGGGCGCGTGCCAAAGCGCGTGGGAGAGCGCGGCGGGAAGAAAAAACGAGCATCGCCCAACCGCCGGCCGAGATCACGCCCGCGCCGAGAGGCGACGCCGGCGCGTGACGCGACGCCGAGGACGGGATGTGCACTCACCTCGCGGGTACGTACGAACGTTCCTCGCGCGTTTAGGGCGAACGGGTGTGCGTCTCGCGTGTGCCGCCGCGGTGAAGCACCGGTGGGTGGAGGCTCTCTATCTCGCCGTCATCTCAAGATATCTTTTGACAACTCATCACATCTATCCGACGTTCGTGAGAAACAAAACACATAAGATTTTAGGAGTAAATGTGCAAATACGAGTGTTTTCAAAACATCATGCGAATTTCAGTCAGCATCTCGCTTGTTATTAACGGTTTCCGATGATCTCAAGCCGAATTTTTTGAATCCACAGATTCAAAGTTATTAGTCCGGCTCTGCGCCTCCCCGCGACCACTACGCGCGCGCAGGTCGCAGACCCGCACGCCGCGAACCCACCCCGCGCCCGTACCTCCCGGTGCGCGCCGCCTCGACCCCAACACTCGAGACCACACTCCAGCCGTGCGCCAGGCCCCGGCGGATCTCACAGCCTTTTGCCAGCCTTTGAAAAAGAAAGCACGCGAGATGGCGACGGTTGACAAGGAGAAGACCGCGGCCGAGGCGACCGCGCTGTTCGACCAGGGCATCGCCAAGATCAAGGCCAACGAGATGGATAATGCCATCGAGCTCCTCGGCAAGTGCCTCGAGCTACGCACCGCCGCCTTCGGCGAGAATGCCATCGAGACCGCGCAGGCGTACCACAAGTACGGATGCGCCCTCTTCTACAAGGCGCAGGACGAGAACACCGTCTTCGGGGCGCGCGCGCAGGAAGCCGCGGACGCCAAGAAGGAAGCCGACGCCGCCGCGAACGACGCATCCGACGAGGGCGAGGACGTCGGCGACGACGACGCCGACGACGATGCGAGCGCCGAGAACGCCGACGCTCCCGCGACGGATGATGCCGACGCCGAGGAGGGCGAGAAGGAGGAAGGCGCGCAGCAGGACGACATGGAACTCGCGTGGGAGATGATCGAGTGCGCGCGGCTCATCTACGAGACGGAGATGGACGACCTCGACGGCGATACCTCCGGCGGCCACCCCATCGACCTCGCCAACGTCTACGAAATCCTCGGCGACATCAACACCGAGGCTTCCAACTTTAAGGAATCCCTCGACGATTACTCCAAATGCCTCGCGCTCCTCGAAGCGCACGTCGACGAAGACGACCGCCGCATCGCCGGCGTGCTGTGCTCCATATCCGTCTGCCATCAGTTCGATTCGGAACCCGACGCCGCGCTCAAGTGCGTCACGCGCGCCATCGGCATCCTCAACGCGCGGCTCAAGCGGCTCAAGTCTTCAGACGAAAACGCAATCGCGGCGGTGGAAGCCGCGCCCCTTCCGGCGGGCGCCAAGCGCCACGCCGATCCCCTCGCCGTCGCCAAGGCTGAGCTCGAGACGATCGAGGCCACCATCGGGGACCTCGCCGCGCGTGAGGAGGAGCTCCGAAGCGTGTGCTCCGAGGACGACGCGACGCGCGAGCAGATCAAGAAGGCGTTCGCGGCCATCGGCGGCGGCGCCCCCGGCGGCGAGGCGGCGGCGGTCAAGGCCAACGCGGATGGAAGCGTGGAGACGATCGGGTTCGACGCGCCGAAGACGTCGAACGCGCCGGTGACTAACCTCGGCGTCGTGGGCGGCGGGAAGAAGGGCGCGCCCAAGCGGATCGTCATGCAGCCGCCGGCGGCGGCGGCTCCCGCGCCGGAGGGATCCGCGAATGCGGCGGCGGCGGCGGCTTTCGCAGCCATGAGCGATGCTCCCGCCGCTCCGAGGCGGTCGCTGGAGGACATGATGGGTCCCGCGGGGGGCGAGAGCAACGAGGGGTTCGGCGCGCCGAAGCCCGCGGAGGCTAAGAAGGCGAAGGTTGAGGTCGCGCCCGTCGTCGCGGCGGCGCCCGTCGCGGAGGGCGCGGGGGGTGAGAAGGAAAACGCCCCAAACGGTTGCCCGCAGCAGTGAGACTTGCGATGAGTGATTTGCGATGAGGAGTGATTTGCGATCGATGCCAAACACGACACTAGCCGACGATCGCCGTCGATGTTGATACAGGGAAATGCATGCTACCACTACGAAGAGTCCCCGGCGCCGCTCGTGTTCTTTCCTCGTCTCTTCGCAGAGCCCTTCGCCGCTTTCTCTCGAGCCTCCGCCTCCAACTCCTCCTTCTCCTCCAACGCGTCCAGCCGCCGTTCCTCCGCGAGGTACTCCTCCAGCGTGGGTATGTCCATCTGCCACCTGAAGAAGTTCTTCATCCAGTGCGGCCCTTCGTCCTTCCCCATGAACAGCCTGTACAGTCCCAGGAACCACACGCAGAAACACGCCGACTCGAAACAAATGTCGAAAATCACCCGAGGCGTGAAAAACTCCTCCCAGGTGTCCACGTCGCCGCTGAACGCGCAGTGCGTCTTGAACGTGACACTCACAACCAGCGGGTGGCCATGTCCCACCTCCACGCTGTGCTCGGTGCGGACCTCGCGGGTCACGATGGACGTGGTCCAATTCACCAACCCGCGAGACAGAAAAACCGCAGACGTCCTGTTCCTCGGACTCGACGCGTTAAACGCGTCACCACCAGCCTCCACCAACTCGCCCACTTCGCTCGACATCAAAGCCTCCACCACAGCCTCCGCGTCCGACACGTGGGGCATGCCCGGCGCCAGTGGATCATGTGGGAGCCGCGCGATGACGGCGATGTCGTCGATCATCGTCCTATTATCCGACCCGTCGCCGGTTTGTATCGTGCGAGCTTCGGACATCAACGCAGACGCCGCCGCCTCGCGCCGGGCGCAGGTCCATTGGAGTTCGTCGAAGTGGACGACGACCAAGGTGACGTTCTTGCGGCCGACTGGAACGCGCGTGATGTAGTGGTCCTTCGGCGGGCCGGTGGTGCGGACACCGTCCGTGTGCGCGCAGGATCCGTGTGTGTCACCACCCGCGGCGCAGACATCTGAGTCTGCATCGTCGCTCGCGTCGCACGAGTCTTTGGATTGTTCGCATTCTTCGGTTGATCCCGTTGTGTCCGGGGCGTCGTCGCGCGGGTCGCGTGGGCATCGCGTGCTCGGGAGAGGGTACGCGAGCCGCGCGTTGTCCACGCGCGTGAGGTTCGCGCTCGGATCGAGCGTCAACATCAACCCGTGGTGCGCCATCGCGACGCCCTTGTCCTCCGGTCGTTCGTGAAGGTACTGCCGAACCTTCGACGCGTGCGCCGGGAGCAGTTGCACCTCGGCGGACAGCATCTGTCGAACGGCGCCGCACCCGTTGGTACCTGAGACGTCAACCACGTCAGCCTCGATCTCCGCGAGGATCTTACCGAACGCCTGGTACCGCAAGCGGTCCTCCTGGCGTATTCGGTCCGCGACGGCCTTGTCCGGCTTGGTGCCCTTCGCCGTGGCGTTGACGGGGCTCATTGACGCGATCCATCTGGCGTCGAAGGTGGCGAAGGTGAGGCGGTTGGACGTGGGTTCCTCCGAGCCCGTGCGGCGATCGGACGGATAGATCGGAAGATCGGAGCAGTCGCCGCCGCCGCGGAAGGCGTCCGCGGCGGGCGGCGCCAGTAACAGCGCCAGGAGCACCCCGAGTAGGAGGACCCTGCCGCGCATCCCTGAGTGAGTGAATCCCCACGTCTGGCTTCGTCGGAAGTCTCAAATTTTATTGATTCAAAATGCAAAACGGGCTGCGCGTTCACCGCGCTCCCCGCCTCGAGACGTCAGCGACGGTCCGAGTGCACGCACCGCCCACCGCAGTATCCATCGAGTGATCGGCTCGATCGAACCTCCGCCGGCACGCACGCCTGTTTGCCCATAACCGATCCGTCGCGAGACCGAAGAGAACGATGACCAAAAAGTCGTCCTCGTCGGCCATCACCTGGCCCAAGGGTGGCGAGCTCACGAAGGAGTGGGTCACGAACCTCGCGTCAACCATGGAGGCCAACACCCACACCGGGCCCGACCACCCGGCGAACCTGCGCAAGCTCGTTCCAAAGTCGGTCATGGAGAAGCTCCTGAAGGCGACGCTCGCGGTGCTCGAAGGGGAGGGCACCCTGGTGCAGGTCACGCCATCGTCCCCGGACGTGCGCGTGAACGTGGTTGGGGACACGCACGGGCAGTTCCACGACGCCCTGCGCCTCATGCACCTCGCGGGCGAACCGAGTGAGACGAACTGGTACGTGTTCAACGGGGATTTCGTGGACAGAGGCGCGTGGGGCGCGGAACTCGTCGCGCTGGTCTTCGCGTGGAAAGTTTGCTCGCCCAAGTTTGTCACGCTGACCAGGGGTAACCACGAGTGCGAGTTCTGCACCGAGGTGTACGGGTATAAGAAAGAGCTGGAGGTCAAGTACGGGACGAAAGAAGGGCGGGCGCTGTGGCGGCTGTTCATGCGCGTCGCGTCGGAGCTCCCGCTCGCCGCGCAGGTGGCGTCGAAAACACTGGTGTTGCACGGCGGTCTCTGGCGATCGAAGAAGAAAGCCAAAGGGAAAAAAGGCGCCGTCCAGGTTGGAACACTGGCCGAGCTGGCCAAGGCGTGGAAAGGAGGTGACGACCCGGACGGCGAAGGTGACACGCAGATCGCCGGGGACGTGCTGTGGTCCGACCCGGGAGTCGACGTGGAGGGGATGATCTTCAACGACAACCGCGGCATCGGCACCATGTTCGGTCCGGACGCGACTAAAAAGTTTATGGAGACGAACGGGATCGAGCTCGTGTTGCGCTCGCACGAGGGACCGGACGCGCGCGAGGACCGGGTCGGGATGAACGACATGACCTCGGGGTTCAGCTTGGACCACGACATTGAGGGCGTCGGCAAGCTCTGCACGGTGTTCTCCGCGCCCGATTACCCGCAATTCGTGGAAGAGGGCGAACGAAGATTCAACGGCAGAGCCGCGTTTGTCACCTTGACGTCGGATACGGACTACTGCGAACCGGCGGTGACGTCGTTCGAGGCTGTGAAGCCACGGCCGCGGTGTGACCCGTACTACGACGTGACGGTGGGTGGATCCGACGAGGAAGGGCCGGACGGGGAGTTGGCGGCGACGATCGAGAGGAATGGAACTCCGATGGATGACGATGAGGAAGCGGGCGATGATGACGGTGATGATGGTGAAGACTTCGCCGCAGCGATGGGCGGTGGGTCGTTGACGGTGACCGAGTCCGACGGGGATACCGTGTCCTGTGATGATGAGACTGTCGTGGTGGAGATGGATGGACACGACGCGAGCTTCGTGCCGGACTCGGACGGGGAGGGTGAGGGTGAGGAGGATGATCACCAAGGGACCAAGCGGCCTCGTTGATTGATGGCTTGTAAATTGCATTTTGCATCAAGGTGCCGTCTCTTCGCCAGCTCGGATTTGTCGTTCGCAAACTCGGCCCTTTCGTCAGGAAAGAAACCTAGCGGAGCGCCGGTCACACACGCGCGCGCGGACGTCTGACCGGCCGCGATGGGTTTCCTCGACTTCCCCCGCAATGTCTACAACGCCATGATCGACGTGCCCGTGCATTTCGTCACGCACTTCACCGACGACCTCGTCGAACGTACGTACCCGCGTGGCGCCCCCATCATCTGCCGCAATCCCTCGAACGTTACGAAACCCACGATATCGATCGATCCCTAGCTGACGTCGCCCACCCCGTCTCCGCCTCCTCCGCAGACACCGGCTGGCACCCACTGGCCATCTGGGGCGTCTTCCTCGGCTTCCTCTTCCTCGTGTACAAGGCGATGAAGTTCATGCAGCACCTGGAGTCCATGTCCATCCTGGAGCTGCCACTCGCGCGAGTCGCGGGGAATCCCAAGAACGTCCGCGTCTTCATGGAGTTCGAAGCCGCCGGCAAGGACGGAACGAAGAAGGACGTCGGGCGCGTGGAGTTCGAACTCTTCTCCGCGGCACTCCCACGAACGTGCGAGAACTTCAGGTCCTTCTGCACCGGCGAGCGCGGCAACGGCGTCCAGTCCGGCAAACCCATGCATTACAAAGGCGTCCGGCTGCACCGCGTCATCAAGGGGTTCATGACCCAGGGCGGCGACACCGTGCGCGGCGACGGCACCGGCACCGAGAGCATCTTCGGCCCGATGTTCCCGGACGAATGGGCGGAGAACAAGACCCACGTCAAGCACCAGAAGGCTGGCATGCTCGCGATGGCCAACGCGGGCCCGGATACCAACGGGTCCCAATTCTACGTCACGCACCGAGCCACCACGTGGCTGGACGGCAAGCACGTCGTGTTCGGGCAAGTCGTGGACGGTATGGAGCGAATCGAGTGGATCGAGGCGAACGCGGGGAGCGCCAGCGGGACACCAGCGGTCGAGGTGGTCATCAAGGACTGCGGCGAGGTAAAGTCCAAGTCGACGTAGACTTTCGACTCGGAAACGATTCCAACCTTTTAACACTTAATAAGAGACCATATCATGTGACATACAACCGCCGCGAGTAATCAATCCAGCCGCTCGCCGCCGCCCGCTTCGCACATGAACGGCATCTCCTCCGGCTCGTACTCCCCGCCCAGCGCCAGCGCCAGCTTATCCCGTTCGCGCACGAACCACGCCGCGGGTAACACAACCTCGAGCCCGCAGAGCGCCTTGGTCATCGCCGCCGCGACTTTCCGCGCCGCGCCCGCGCCGCGGTCGCGAACGGGCGCGCCCATCGGCCCGAGCGGCGGCCTTAACAGCCGCGCCACCGTCGTGTGCATGATCGCGCGGTCGCTGACGATCTGCGCGGACGGAGAATTCGGCAGCGCGGCGCGAAGCTTCGAGCGCAGATCCGCCGGTTCCGCGCCCGAAACCACGTTCCAAAGCGCCAGCACCGCCCCCGAAGGCGCCACGACGACTCGTTCGACAACCGCGCGGATGGGACACAGCTGTGCGCACACCTCCTCGATCGCCGCGCTCTCCGTCCGTTCCTCCGTGGGCGTCGCGGTGACTGGCGATTGGTGGTGCGACGCGTGGTAGATCGAGAAGTGGTACACGGCCGGGTCCTGGTACCACACCGAATCCCCGTGACCCGCGACGCCGTCCTTACTCCCGTAGCCCGGGAAGTGCGTACCGAGGACACGACGCGTCGTCGTTGAAATCTTCCTCGCCGCGCGTGACGTACCGGGCAACGGCACGACGATCGCGCGGACGGGCACGTCCAGCCTGTGCAGCCTCGCCGTCACGCGGCCGCTCCTCGGGTGAAAATCAAACAGCGACGATAAACCCAATCCTTGCGTCGACGTGGCGTCCGTCGCGTGCTCCGGCGCGAAGACGTCCAGGCCTTTGCGCTCCAGCCCGCTCGCGAATGCACCGTAGAGCCGCGAGCGCTCCAACGAGAACGCCGCGGCGGTTGGGTCCAGCGGCATCACCGCGCCGAGCCTCGTTTCGCACGAGCCGGGAAGTTTCCACGGCCGGTCGGCTTCCCATTCTTCTCGAAAGTGCGGATCCAGCGCGGCGATGTGCGTCAGCCGCGCGCGTCGTCGTTCGTAGTACCTCGGCGCCGGGATGGAGAAGAGCGCGAGGAGGACGAGGACGAGCGCGAGGCGCGCGGCGCCGCGTTTGCGCCTCGCGGTCCAGTACCCGTGTCGGTGATGGTGATGCCCCTTGGCCATGATGATGATGATTGTCTGATTCTATGATGTTCGCTATTATGTCTCGATCGGCGCGTGGTCACGGGAGAGTGTTGGCGACCGGTGCGTCGGGATCGGACGGGAGGTGCGCCGCGAGGTTCTCCGGGAGCTGCGGCGTGGAGAGCAAGGACTTGAGCGGGGTCTTGGACGCGATCTTCACGACGTGGCCGTCGATGACCTCGACGGTTTCGTAAAGGGGCGCGCCGTTGGGGGTGGATCCGGTCAGGCGCTCGGAGGCGACGCGCGCGGACTCGCGGACGAGGAGGGAACCGGCGTCCTCGCGCACGGTGTTGTCCTCGGTGGCGAGGAGGACGTCGAGCTCCTGCGGGGAACGAACGATGCGGGGGGAAGGTCGTCAGGATGGGCATTCGCGGGCAACCCTAAAGAAATAATTCGGACGCCGGGTGTCGTCGCCGCGATCCGACGGTGTGTGCGAGGGTGGGATGTAAGGGACGCTCACCCTGTTGAGTTCCTCGGGAGGCGGAGGGGTGACCGCTGCACCCGTCATCGATGTCGAGACCGTCGGGGGCTCGCGTGCCCTGTGAAGTGCAGAACCGTTCGGGCCGATGATTGGTCTCAACTGATGGAGAGCAGCGAGGAGGTCCTGAAACAGAACACTGCTGAGCATTTTTCACCTTCACTAGTATTCACATCGCATGCGTCTATCGCCCCCTCACGAGCTGCATCGTCGCGTCGTCCACCCTGTTCGTGTTACTCACCCCGACCAACCTCCCGCTGCCCCCGATCGCCAAACCACGGAGCGTGTACGTCGCGCGGTCGAACCCCTTCACGCGCTCGCCGTCGAACAATCTAAACTTTCGAACTCGACGCTCGTCCCTGAGGTCCCACACGCTCGCGTCGTCCTCATCCACCGAACCAGTCACCGCCGTCGCGTACCTCTCGCACACCGCCACCCGCGTCGCCCTGGACGCCGGCTTATCCACGCACTGCCACGCGGTGTCCGCGTCGGAGTGGGTTTGATCGAAGTGCGTCACCGATACGTTGCCGTCCCCGCCCGCGGTGACGACTGCGGCGCCGCCGCCTGGCGCTCGCTCCCACAGCGCCGCGTCGTGGATCCTCGCGTCGCGCGCGCCGTCCCTCGGGAGATGCGGGTGTACCGTGCGCACCAGCTCCGCGCCGCCGCCGCCGTTCGAGGGCGACGCCTTGGGTCCCAGACGGAGGAAGCACAGCGAGCCGGTTCTGGACGCGACTGCTACCGTGACTGGCGCCCACCAGTCGCTCGGCGACTCTACTTTGTACGCCGCGGTGACAGCCTCGGCGTCCTTCGGGTCCCTCCACGCGACGCACGCGCCGAGCCGGTTCCCCGCGTTATCGTCGGACGCGGCCTCGACGCCAGCCTCGCCCTCGGGAAACGCGTACTTGAACGTCCCCTCCGTCAGCAGATACGTCTCCACGACTCGAAGTTTTGGTCCTCCGGCGTCGATGACGTCTTCGCCTTTGCCTTCGTCGATGCGGACGAGCTTGAGCTCACCGCTCTGGGTGATGACCGCCACGTGGGGCGCGCCGGGTCCGTGGACGTCGTCGAGCGGCGGCGGGAGGGAGTGAAGCGCCACCGCGCGGGTCCGACCGGCGGCGCCGTCGCACCCGCATTTGAATCCTCCCTCAGCTTCGCAGGTCACACACATCGACGCGACGACTTCGTCGATGCGCGGGACGTCGTACATCAACAGACGGTCGCCGAGGACGTGGCCGGAGACCACACGGTTCGTGCCCTTCACCGCGCAGAAGATCCCGCCGGCGAACGGTTCGTCATCGGCTCGCCAGTCCCCCGCGGGTTTCGTGAGGTTGGCGCATTGGAAACACGAGCGGCCGAGGAGGTAGTCGCGCCCGTCGACGACGACGAGCTCGAGCGAGCGCGTGGGTCGATCCCCGGGCCTGGAGACGGTACCTCCGGATGTTCCGGGTACCGATACGACGTCGGCGCCCTTCTCGAAGGATCGCGGCGCGCTCAGGCGCTTGCCCCTCGGCGCCCGCTCGTCGTGGTCCACAACGCATCCCCCGTCGCCGTGGGGCGCGTCGCGTTTCCTGGTGTTCACGTCGGACTCCGTCAGCTCACGCAGGGGTACGGCGCCGCCCGCGGGTTTCGCGGTGGGTGCCTTGAAGAACGACGCGATGGTCCGCTGCGCCATGGCGGATCTCCCCGGGGCTGGGTCTGGAGAGGCGCGCGCGGCTATCGTTGTGGCGAGACAGCTGGTTCAAAATTCTCGGAGGAGGCCTGATCAATCCACGCGCGAGCTGGCAGCTTGCGCCTGAATAACGAAAATCTGGATTCAGACTACTTCGCATACGTTTCTCGAGTGAAACCACGTCAATTAGCGAATTATCACCAACTTGAATGCCCATACGAGAAATGGGTCATTTTACTGTTAATCGATTTTTCGGCACCTGGAAAACACCCCTCGGGTGGCTTCACGCGCGCGGATGGGCGGGTTCGCGATCGCGGCTAACCCGAAGCGCGCGCTCCCATCGACGAGAGGGTCCATGCGGACGCGCTCGTGTGGTTTTCCAACTTAGCCGCGATCGCGAACCCGCCGAACGGAACGTGGTTTCAGCCGTCACTGGCGCGTTATTCACGCATTCTGGCAGCTGGCCCTCTGGCGAGCGCCATATTTCTGTAGATCACTCCAGAACCACGCCGCGCGACCCCACACGGCGTCGCGTTTTCGACCCATTCTCGCCTTGGAACGCGCGTAGCCGCTACCTCGCATCATTATCAATGTCACTGGAGGCGTGCGACGACGTCAACCGCCACGTCCCCCGGGCGGCGGGTGCCGAAAGGGCCCTCTCCTTCGGTCGTGAAGCTAATTCCCGGGGCGCATCACCATTTATCCTCCGCGTTCGACGTCGAGGCGCGGGCGCGGTGCTCGCGGTGCTGCTGTCGGCGGGAGGGGCGAACGCGGCGAAGGTAGCCTGCGGAAACTCTCATACCTGCGCCATACGGGACGACGGCAATGGATGGTGCTGGGGAAGCAACGGTTCAGGCCAGCTCGGGCAAGGATCCACCGGTGGAAGCTCCCCAAATCCGGTTGAAGTGGATCTCGGCTCGGGGCGCACGGCAAAGACCATTTGCGCTGGATTTTCTCACAACTGCGTGATCCTCGACGACGATACCATCAAGTGCTGGGGCAACGGCGGTAACGGCCAGCTGGGGTACGGCGACACCACCAACAAGAACGCTCCACCAGCGACACCGGTGGACCTCGGCGCCGGGCGCACGGCAAAGGCCGTGTCCTGCGGAGATTATCACACCTGCGCGATCCTCGACGACGACACCCTCAAGTGCTGGGGTATTAACGGTAGAGCTCAGCTCGGAATTGGCGACCCGGAGCACACAGCGGGGGTAGGGAGTCAAGCAAACACTCCTACGGCCGTTCTGACCGCGAACCTCGGCGCGGGTGTGAAGAGCGTCGCCGCCGGAAACAGACACACCTGCGCCGTGCTGAACGACGGGAGTTTGAAGTGCTGGGGAGATGGCGGGAGTGTTCCTCTGGGCTACGGTGACACTTCAACTAGGTACAGTCCACCCGCAGAGAACGTCAACCTAGGCGCGGGACTAACGGCAAAGAGTGTTTCAGCTGCTGTTCGTCACACATGTGTCATCCTGAACGACGACACCCTCAAGTGCTACGGTAATAATGGCGCATCTGAGCTCGGGTACGGCGACACCACACAAAGAACGGTCCCCGATGCGATCGCAATAGATCTGGGCTCCGGTAAGACGGCGACGAGCGTGTCGACTGGGGGTGAATACATGGGTGATGGTTTCACTTGCGCCGTGCTGAACGACGGGAGTTTGAAATGTTTTGGCCGTAATAATCTAGGGCAGCTCGGCACTGGGTCGTATTTGCCACCTCCTGGAAATCTTCCGGCGACGATGGACCTCGGCACGGGGCGCACGGCAACAGATATATCGCTGGGTAGTGAACATGCGTGCGCCGCATTGGACGATGGCACCATAAAGTGCTGGGGATACAACAATGAGGGGCAGGTTGGAACGGGTTCGCCTGGAAGTTTCGGTATCACGCTTCCCACCCTGGTCAGCTTCGATGGATCGAGCTCAAGCGGCTCCAGCGGCTCAAGCCCCGGCGGATCCGGCGCGAGCGGACCCCCAGGTCCACCCGGACCGAGCGGAAGCTCGTCGGGCTCGTCAGGGTCAGGGAACGTCACGTACGTCTACCTCGCGGGACCGCCCGGACCGGCGGGTCCACCCGGCCCGGGGTACCTCGGCCCGGGCTCCAACTCAACCTTGGACGACGACGACGGCGCCAAGTCCCACGCAAACACCCTCGCGATCGTCGCGCTATCAACCTTTGTGTATTTCCTGATGCTGTGAATAATGAACAACACATTTAGATGAGAGTGCGAATAGAGAGAGCTCGTTTAACTGTTACGACTTTGCGATTACATATATCGCGATGACTCGCTCACCGCCCGCTGTACGCCGCGAGTTGCCCCACCGTCAACAGCGGCGACGCCACCCCCGCGAGCGCCGCGAGCGAATCGTGCAGCCGAAGCGTCACCGCGACCCTCTCCCTGATGAGCCTGAGCCCCGCGTCCACTTCCCTGGACGCGCCCACGGATCCACCGTAAATATCCAGCACCATCCCAGCCACGTGCACCAGCTGCCGTGTGTGCCTCGGGTTACCGATGTGCTTCATGACGTACCTGAGCACCGGCTGGAGCGCGGTGGCGTCGCGCCCCGCGAGCGCCTTGCCCAGCGCGCCGTGCGCGGATATCTCGTCAATCACCGCGGAGATCACCTCGGGCCGGCCCCCCGCGAGACTCGCGTCGAGCGCCTCCGTGAACCTGAACCGTTTCAAAGCCCTGTCGTGCGCCTGCAACCGCACGCTCCGCATCCTCTGCACCTTGAAGTCGCCCTCCGCAGCCTTGGCGTTTTGCCCGCGGATGAAGTACTGCCAGCTCCCCGCGTCCAGCCGCCGCGGCGCTTTTCTCCGACCAGACGGGCCAACCTTGTGGAACCCCGGATCGCCGCCGCCGCCGCCGCCGCGGCCGTTGGCGTCATGCGAGACACGCGGCTTGGTCCGCCGCCTGATGCTCAGCAGCTTGTTCGCGGTGCCCACCGCGAGGGCGTTGGCGTCCGGGGACAGCGCCACGGACAACACCGGCCCGGGATATTTCGCGCTGTGCGTCACTTCGAACCCGTCGAGCTCGTGAACCTTGACGTGCCCGTCCAGCGATCCAGTCAAAAGCCTCGGCGCCGTCGCCCGCCCGACGCTTCCGCGCTGCACACTGACGAAGTTCTCGAACGACGGCGGGGGTCCACCGTCGGCCGCCACGTGGCAGCTCATGATCGTCTTCTGGTGGCACCGGAGACGCTTCAGGAGCTTTCCGCCGCCCAACACGTCCCACACGCACGCGTCTTGCCCACCCACGGACACCAGCAGCGACCCCGAGGGCAGCCACGCGATGTCCTCGACGGGGGCGCCGTGGTCAAGCGTCATGGACGCGGACGTCGATCCGTCCCTGTTATCCCACAGGCGCACGGTGTGGTCGTAGGATCCCGACGCCCAGGTGGTGGACGCGGTGGGATGGCCGGCGATCGACCTGGCGTAATCGGTGTGTCCGTCGTGCCTGCGCACGCACTCCCCCGCGGCGACGTCCCAGATGCGCACGGTGGTATCGTCCGACGCGGACGCGATCGTTGCGTAGGACTGCGGGGAGAACTTGACGGCGCGCACCGCGCGCGTGTGCATCTCGAACTTGCGCAGGATGCTTCTCGAGTTCATGTCGAAGAGTTGGACGAGTCCGGCTTGGCCGCCGACGACCATGGCGCGCGCGTCGGACCGTAGCACGCCGGAGTACGCGATGTCTTTGAACCGCGCGAAGACTCTGGACTGTTTCCTGGATTGCGAGTTGTACACGGTGACGCGCGCGGAGGACGTCACCGCGAGTTGGTACGGGTACGCGTCGGCGAAGTGGAGGCTTGTGACCTGCGAGACGGCGTTGATGAAGCTCGGCGCCTTGTACGCTCGCCAGTACCGCCCCTCCGCGGTCTCCCGGAGGGTCTTGGGCGCGTACCGCTTGGGCTCGACCTTCTTGTAGTCGCCGATTCCCGCGTAGAGTCCGGCGTTCTTCATCTTCGGCTCCGGAAGCACGAGCGGGGCCTCCATGCTCGTCATCCCTACAACTCCCTTCAACCCGCCGCCGCCGCTTAATCTGTTGTTCGCCCGCGTGAGCCCTCAATCGCGCGACTCAGCCTCGATGGATGCGCGCGAGTGAACGCCTCGTGGATTCACACCGAGGGCGCCTTCCGCGTTCCGAGCGTCGCCCGCCTCCTGGTCAGCACGGCGCGCCTGAACGTGTGCGCCCGTCGAGACGGGTGCGGATGACTCTGCGAAAAGCGCTTCAGTTCTCGACCGACCTCCTGTCCGGCCGTACCAGTCGAGGATCGCCAACAACAGCGCCCACATCCCGACGCGCCTGATGCAAGCGCGCGCCGTATCCAGCGCCGCATCCGCACTCACCGCGTCCCTCCGACGCCTCGCGAACCCTCGTCGCGTTTCCGCGTCCGGAACCCTCGTTCCGTCCATCCAAACCCGCTCGCGCGTCTCCACCTCGACACCTCTGTTGATGGCAGCGACCGCCTCATCGTCCTCCGATGGGCTCGTCACCGACACCTTCTTCCTCGACGATTTCGCCATGCGCCAGTGGGACGACCCGAACTACGGCGGCACCAAGATCGACTTCGCCAAGGCTGACTTCGTCAAGCGCGTGCACGACGCGCACAAGTCCGGCGACGCGCCCCTCGTCGACGGATACGCCCCGTTCTGCAAGCACGTATTCGTGCCAAACTTCATCCCGGGCACGAAAGTCGGCGCCATCGAGATCACCAAAGACAACGAACACCTCCTACGCAGCGGCTACAGCGCGAGGTCCGACGCCGAGCTTCCCGTGCTCACGCGATGGTTCCCGCAGGAGAAGGTGGACGTCCCGGACGCCACGTGGCTCGACGTCATCCTCTACTCGCGAGAACAATTGGAATTGGAGCGAGCCGCCGTGCCGTCCAAGGGGGCTCGCCCGCCACTGCCCGACGCGCCGTGGGGGATCATCTCGGTCAAGGGCCAGACGGTGAACTTCGAGTGCCCGATGACGCCAATCACGATCATGAGGAACACGCTGATAGAGGAGGGAGGAAGCGGAGTGCCAATCGACAGAGCCGCGTACGCGAAAAGCGTGGAGTACCATCAGAGACACGCGCCGCTGGTCAAGGGAGACACGCCCAGAGGGGAGTGAATTAATAATAGTCGAGTAATTAACACTGAGTGCGTGTTGACGTGTACGCGTAGTAGTCGGGGTCCTCGCGTATTATTAGAACAGCGGCTGAGTCCATTAGAACAGCAGCCGGGACCCCCGTCGGAACGAATCCATCCTCCGTTCCGCCCCCCCGCGGCTATGCGTTAGACACTCTCATTCATCGTCAATCGCATCGCTCACATCTTAGCCTTGAGCATCTCGATGACGACATCCTTCTTCCCCGGGTTGCTAGCGCCCGCCAGGTCGATCGGGGTCTTTCCGTCCATGTCCGTCACCTTGGGATCCGCGCCCGCCTCGAGGATCTCCTCGATCTTCGGTGTGTCGCCCTCCGCCGCGGCGAAGAGGAGGATGACGTCGATGGGGTGCTTGCCCGCCTCGAGGAGCGCGTCCATGCGATCGTTGCTGCCCTCGTCGGCGAGGATGCCCATGTAGTTGAAGTAGTACTCCACGTCCTCCGCCTCGTAGTCCTCGCGGCCCTGCGAGCCGACGATGCCGGCTTTGTTGGAGTTTTGCGCGAACGGGTTCCACGACGCGGAGGTGGTCACGGCGACGCGGGCGGCCGGGCGGGTAGCCTTGGACGCCTTGACGCCCTTGCCCTTGAAGGCGGAGGCGCGGAGGGGCGCGCGGCAGGAGACCTGCGGTGTGGGTTCGGGAGGATGATGGGAGGGGTCCGGTCAGGATCATCTGTCTGGGGTGCGTCGCGATGGGAAATCCCAATCTTCCGTTGTGGATAGGAGGCGCGGCGACCCTGACGCGATGCCAGAGTCGCCTCGTGGGGTTAACACGGCCGGGGCACGCACCGCGGAGGTAACGGCGGACATCTCGTCGGGTTTTAACGGTGCGAAGACTGCGCGTCGACCCTTGTTAGTGGGCGAGACAGCCGCGATGTCCACGATGGAAAGCTTTTCTCCGATCTTGGAGCAGTTGGAGATCGCGTAGAGCTCGCTTCTGATTGGTCGAGAGAGCCGCTGGCAAAAACTCGGTTGTTAGCGGGCGACGGCTATCTACGCTCTCAGCATCCCCGACAGACGCGCCGCGGTGTCCC